>JAABUP010002654.1_pt1 | contig 33829 bp, 31 predicted proteins | sample 5559201 | NCBI WGS metagenome assembly JAABUP01 (sample SAMN10711887, study PRJNA513373) | rock metagenome | isolation source: Antarctica rocks | place: Antarctica
TTACAGCAACAAATACATGTGTAGTGCATGACGCCCTGAGCTGAACAGTCTGCTATGATGACATGTGCTGAACACATATGAGCAGCAAAGATGAAGCCAAATGATACTCACAGAAACTCAAGAAGAAACAAAACAGTTACAACACAACAGGTCAATCAAAGAAATTAACTATTTTAAAGAAAGCTGAGATCAAAGAAACTGATACTCACAAAACTCAGATAGAAGAAGACTACAATGATAGCATCTGAATAGCTTTGAATTTAAATGCAAACTCAAAAGATGTCAACAACTGAGAAGTTGACATGAGACTCAAAATGAAATATGAGCACCCTGAGAATCAGCACTGAGAGACGCGTCAACAACTGCTAGAAAGACAGCAGAAAGAGCTCAAAAAGAAAGTTGATGATCTTAAGAAGCAACAAGAAGAAATGAAAGAAGCAGAAGCATGCTTAAAACTCAATAAGTTGATGAAAGATGTATGAACAGCAACTGACTCAGTATTGAAACAACTTGTGTAAAAAACTAAGAGCCACAAAATCAAGATCCATTTACCCACAGAGTACCCGACATCAGATGATGGTCATTGAACCTTTTCAGAAGGCTACATGCCACCTGAGTTTCTAAATAGAGTGAAAGCACTTCAGAATCAGATTCAGTGAAAATATAATCAGTATGAACCGCACCTACACTCAGAACAGTATATTGAGAAAGGCAGCAAGAAATACATACAACTGATCATGTGAGGAATAGAACCTAGATGGTTTTAGAATCTCTGAAGAAGAGCAAGCAACACAGTACAGTTAAAAAACTGCAAGCTCTCTCAAAGAGACTAGAGAACAAGAAGCTTTTAATGTCTCAAAAGAATGACAAGAACCATAAGATATGAGTTGACATTCAGATTGAACAGAATAGACTTCTACAAGCAATGATAAACTCAGAAGCAACTGACAACTATATTTTGCAGCAAGTGATAAGGATGCTAGAACTAACACTGCAGTGAGTGCTGAAGCCTATGCAGGTATATATGGTCAACGGAGAATCTGAGTGAATAACAGACCAGGTTCACATTAAAGTCATAATACTAGAAGATTCACAGAAGTTGACATTTGATGTCCTCAATTTGATTAAGTATGACGCCATACTAGAGATGCCCTGATTACGCAAAAAGAACTCAAGAATTGATTGAATCAGCAAAGAACTATACATCACAATAGATGTGTATGAGATCTCTGAACAACCAGAAATGAGCTTATCAGAGCATAAGTCATGAGATCATGAAATACTGCTATTGAATGACAAGCAGCCAAAGTGAATGTCACTGTACTCAATGAGTGAAGACCAGCTCAAGAAAGTCAGAACTTACCTTGACAAGAATCTCAAAAGAGGATTCATCAGACCATCAAAGTCATTGACAGAATATTCAATCCTGTTTGTATCAAAGAAAGATGACACAAAGCAACTATGTGTCAACTACAGACAACTCAACAAGATAACTAAACAAGACAGTTATTTCTTACTGTTGATTGAAGAGTTGCAAGATCGGTTAAACAGAGTCAAGTGATTCACAAGCCTGAACTTGAAAGAAGCCTATTACTGAGTATGAATGAAGAAAGGCAAAGAATGAAAAACGGCATTTTAAACAAGATACAGACACTATAAATACACAGTTATGCTGTTTGAGCTCAAGAACACCCTTGCCACCTTTCAAAGGTTAATCAACAACACATTGAGAGAATACTTTGATGATTTTATGATCACATACCTCAATGACATTCTGATATACTCAGATGATCTTGAAATGCACTGCAGTCATGTGCACAAGGTACTAGAAAAGCTCAATGAGAGGGCTTTGTATGTGAAAAAGTCAAAAAGCAAGTTTGAAGCAAAGAAAATTGAATTCCTTAACTATATAATTCAATTTGAGCAAATCAAGAAGAACTCAAAGAAGACAGACACAGTCAGGAACTGGCCTTCACCAAAATGAGTCAAGAAAGTACAAGCCTTTCTAGAGTTGACAAACTATTATTGAAAGTTTGTACCTAATTATGCAAAAATTGTAGAACCCCTCACGTGATTAATGCACAAGAACAAGAGATGACATTGAGATAAGAATCAGAAGAATGCGTTTCACACATTAAAGAAAAGCCTTAGCAGAACGGCACACCTGAGAATACTCAATTCAACATGTGAAAAGGTACTGAAAACTGACGCATCAGATTTCACAGTAGGTGCATGCTTGTATCAGATTGAGGATGAACAACAGAGATTCATAGCCTATCAATCTAGAAAACTATCAGAATCAGAGAAAAGATATGAGGTTCATGACAAAGAACTTCTTGCAATAGTGAAAGCACTGCAAGATTGAAGATCTTATCTCACAGATACTGAGAAGTCTATTTAGATCTACACAGATCACAAGAATTTGAGGAACTTTGCAACAATGAAACAGTTGAATCAACAACAGGTTCACTGGGCTGAACAGTTAGCCAATTACAAATTTCAAATTCATTACAAAAAGGGTAATGAGAATGATGAAGCAGACGCTTTAAGTAGACAACCTGACCACAAAGAAGTGAAAAGAATTCATGCTGAAATTCTGAGTGAAGATGACAAGAAAATCCTCACAAAAGGCTTAGCAGCAACGTACAAGGTGAAGCAAACTCCCTTGACAGATGAAGAACTGATATGAGTATGTCACGATGACAGGGCTGATGAACACCTTGAAGTCAAAAGAACTGAAGACCTCATACAAAGAAGATGCAATATCAGTGACCTTAAAGATCAAATCACTGAATACATTATCAAATGCAATTCATGCTGCAGAAACAAGATTCAGAGAGATAAAAGATATGATGAAGTAACATGACTGAACGCACTGAATGCGCCATGAGAATCAATTACCATGAACTTCATAACAAAGTTACCAACATTAAAGGATTCAACATGAGGAGTGAAATTTGACAGTATATTGACTATAGTTGACAGACTGATCAAGTACACCATGTTCATTTCATTCAAGAAAACCACAACAGCATCAGTATTGATGTACACCATACTGCAAGAATTGGTTAGCAATCACAGGCTATCAAAAGAATTTATCACCGACAGAAACAAGCTGTTTACAAGCAAGTTTTGAGAAATGCTCACAGCAGAACTCAGGATAAATCATAAGATGTTGACGACATACCATTCACAGATGAATGAGCAGAGCAAACAAATGAACCAGACGGTTGAAATGTACTTGAGACACTACATCAATAAAAATCAGAACAACTGAGTACAACTGTTGTCAACAGCACAGTTTGTGTATAACAACACACAAAACAAAACCATGAAAGAAACATCATTTTGAGTGAATTATGAATATAACCCGAAGGTATGACAAGAACCACAAGCACACAGATCACAAAACCAGAAAGTGATACTAGACATCACAGAGATCAAGAAGCTGCATAAGGATCTGATGAACAGAATTCAACAGCAATCAGAACAAACAACAGAGGTAAAATCTTTTGAGGTTGAAGAGAGAGTTTATCTAAGAACAGACAACATTCATATAAAGCAAAGAAGCAAGAAGTTGAACAACAAAAGCATAAAACCATTTGAAATCAAGAGAAACATCAAAGAATTAAGCTATAAGCTAGACTTACTCAAGGAAATGCGGATACACTCAGTATTTCACACATTCATGCTTCAGTGTTGCAATTAGTTCATACCACTTCAAACCATCAAAATGTCTGTTGAACCTGACAAAGAATACCAAGTTGAGAACATTCTAGAAAAACAAATGATTAGTGAAAAAGCCCACTATCTCATCAAATGAAAGGGGTACAACACCTCTGAAAACACATGAGAACTTATAGAAAACCTCAACAGTTGTGTGAGAACACTTCAGCACTTTGAGAGGGGGAGGTGACAAGATTAAACTGTCAAAAGTTGTTTAACATGTTATTGAAAAGCTGAGACAAGGTCTCAGGCTGAGGAGTTTCCTCATCACCATTGTTATTATTGCTTATTTTCTTTAACAGACAGAGAGTTTTCTGTTTAGCACGATCTTGAGTCTGACACAATGTTTTGTGTAATCAAGAAAGCTTTGCAAAGAGGTGAGCTTGTTCTTCTTCAGTTTGAAGAATCTCTGACTTCAGCTTGTTGTGGACACGGTTTAGCGATTTTCACATCACACTCACACATGAATGACCTTGATGAGTACACTCAGCACATTTGAAATGTGACTTCATCACTACACAGAGAATAGAGTGATTGAAACAGTAAACACAGGCAATGTCTGAAGGACTGTCAGCTACGGTTTTTGAGGCATGGCTGATGTTGAGAGGTTTCATTTATACCCTCACTTAAATAGAATTCTGAGAACAGGGATCACAGAGAGAAAAGATAGTGTTATGACCATACTTGATTAGAACTAACAAGATGGGTCAAACACAAGAACTGCATGATCTTCAGCATGAGACAACAGGTTGAGTGTTGACTTGACCATGAGAATGTCAAGTTGACCCTTAGCAGATCAAGTCAATTCTTTGAGAGTCAACTCTTGTTCTATATAGAAAGGATTGTTTTTCTTATGAAAACGATTGTGTTCAACTCAATACAAGTTATCAACTACTGGTTTACCCTACACCGCGCACTGAGACCCTTATATCAACAAGCACAAACCTCTAGCCCTAATATCTGAGGCATCTCAGATCAGGACGTAACAATTGACTATAGTTGATAGACTGATCAAGTACACCATGTTTATTTCATTCAAGAAAACCACAACAGCATCAGTACTGATGTACATCATACTGCAAGAGTTGGTTAACAATCACGGGCTATCAAAGGAATTTATCATCAACAGAGACAAGCTGTTCACAAGCAAGTTTTGAGAAATGCTCACAGCAGAACTCAGAATAAAACATAAGATGTTAACAGCATACCACCCACAGATGAATGAGCAGAGCAAACAAATGAATCAGACAGTCAAAATGTACTTAAGACACTATGTCAATAAGAACCAGAACAACTGAGTACAACTGTTGTTAACGGCACAGTTTGCATACAATAACACACAAAATGAAACCACAGAAGAAACACCATTTCAAGCAAATTATGAATATAATCTGAAGGTATGACAAGAATTGCGAGCACACAAATCACAAAGTCAGAAAGCAATATTGAATATTGCAGAGATCAAGAAGTTGCACAGGGATCTGATGAACAGAATTCAACAGCAAACAGAACAAACAACAGAGATAAAACCTTTTGTGGTTGAAGAGAGAGTTTATCTAAGAACAAACAACATTCATGTAAAGCAAAGAAGCAAGAAGTTGAACAACAAGAGCATAGAACCGTTTGAGATCAAGAGAAACATAAAGGGATTAAGCTATGAGCTAGACTTACTCAATAAAATGTGAATACACTCAGTATTTCATGCGTTCATGCTTCAGTGTTGCAATCAGTTCATACCACTTCAGATCATCAAAACATCTGTTGAACTCAATGAGGAGTATCAAGTTGAGAACATTCTAGAAAAATGAATGATTAGTGAAAAAGCCCACTATCTCATCAAGTGAAAAGGATACAATACCTCAGAAAACACATGAGAACTCAGAGAGAACCTACTCAACTGTGCAAGAACACTACAACAGTTTGAGAGAGGGGCCTGAGGTCAATAAAGAAGCTAGAACTCATTGACTTCAGTAAGGAATCAAGATTAGAAGGATTGAAGAAGTTTTTCTTGTTCTCAGTTTCATTGTTATCATTGCTCAGTTCAAAAGCAACACAGCAAACTTTGGCGATTGCGCAAGACTCATTCTGTTTCAGAGTCTTGAAAAGGTGAAGGACCTTTGCATTCAGCTTGAAAAGATGTTTGGCCTGTTTCACACACTCATTCATAGCCACCTCAAGTTTGAATTTCAGTCAAAGGTGAGCACAATTCAGGGAATCTAATGATATTGACACACACAAACAACCATGATGAGTACACTCAGCACACTTCGCGTAACCTGTCATGATAATGCAAGAAGAAAGAACAGTGAAGCAGTGATCACAAGCAATGAAAGAAGTGAAGCTGAAAGTTGCAATGGTTTTTGCAAGGCAAAGACAATTGTGCTGCTTATGAGAAGGCATGACAGTGAAGAAGCTATCTGTCTTTATACTCTCACTTATATAGACACTAGAAAACTAGCGTCTAGAAGAGAAGGGATTGTGTTATGGTCAGACCATAACCAGCTAGTATGTTCTAGAGAATACACAAGAGAAGTGTATATCTGAACATAAGCTTGCTTGAGTCTATTGCTCTATAGTGAGCTCAACAAGACAATAGACCTTTGATAGGTCTATCAGCTCTATTGCTCTATAGAGAGCAAGGTGAGTACAACAATTCTATAGTATATAGTAGGACCATTTCCCCTATGGAAATGGGTTGTGTTTAACTCAATACAAGTTACCAACTACTGGTTTACCCTACACTGCGCACTGAGACTTTTATATTAACAAGCACAAACCTCTAGCCCTAATATCTGATGCATCTCAGATCAGAATGTAACAAGCAGCAACAAAGAGTGTATTTGAACAAGAAATAAAGTGAGGAATTTTACTTGTAAAGCTTCTTCAAAAATTGTTCTGTATTGACAAGAATGCTTGAAGTGACAAGAAAGCATTGCTAGTATTTCTGCAAGTATTTCTTATTATCACTGAGGCTGACACTGTCAATGAGGTTCTTGCTGTTCATGGTTCATGATACTTCTTGCTTGACTGATGTAAGAAAAGTGACAACACTGACTGAGAAGAAAGCCTTAGTCAAATTTCTCACAGACTAGTTGCAAGCTCACTGCTGACACATAATAAAAATATGAACTCTAAAGATACACACACAGCAGAAATCAGTTTTGGCCTCTTTATTTCAAACACAGAGCAGCTCAAAATAAAATAGTTAGACTTACAAGATGATTCTTGCATTCATTTAAGAAAGACTTCATTTAAAATGTATCTTCAATTTTCAGCCTAATCAAGTATACAAGAAAGACAAAGCCATAAATATGTTAGTTCAGCTGATACAATTTCAATATTCTCAATATCATTTAAAGAACTTACATTAGTTTCTTCATCTTTAAAGTAAGTTACTTTACCTAAGAGTTTTAACTTTCAGAAATCATCACCCTTTTCACTTTTTGTACTGATGAAGTTCAAATAGTCAATCCTTAAATGTCTTCAATTCTCAGGTGTAAGAAACCTGTCATCTATAAGTGCTAAATTAAACTCTAAACATCTTCTGTATATATGTGTTAGTTTGTGATCAAACACAATAACTAGTTGACTCAGAAATCTTAAGAAAAATGAATTGTTTTCAGTAATGTCATCAGAAGTTGAAAGAATCAACTCATCAATGATTTAAGAATGTTCTCTGTTATTATTTCTCAGCAAAGCAAAATGATCTAGAGTAAAGGTGTTCATACTGAGCTATTGATTGAAATTGTGTTTCATGATGTGACTTAAGCATCTGTATTCTTCTTTAACTCTTTCACACAAATATGTCAATCTTCTATCAAGAAACCAGCAATGATAATGTTTACATGTTGTCTTGCATTATTATTCTGATCAGGATTTCTTCTTTTAAAGTGTTTAACAGAGAAGAAAATGTTACAATCAATAGCAAACCTTTTTATTACATTCTTGTATCTTTCATTCTGTGTCATATGTTCATATATGTGATAAAAGATCATGAAAATGATCTCATGTACTAACTCATTTTCTGCATAATTCATATCATTTCTTTCAATATCTGAATATCTTCAGTAGATGTTCAAAACCATTTATGTTATTGAAGATGTGATAAGAAAAGCAATGAAGTCAGAATGCAATATTGACTTAGGTTAGATTTAGGATTCAAGCAGCTAAGAAAAAGTAATATAAAGTATAATAATAGCTCATTTCTTTTTATAGACACTTTAAATAATACTTATATGACTGCTTAAAGGTTTAACTATTGCTCACTTTAACTGCAGTGATCATGACTGTGACTGAAACTGTAACTGCAACTGTAACTGTGATCACAACCACAACCACAACTGAGATTACAATTATGACTGTGATTGAGACTACAATCATGAAGCAGCTCTTATAGAGATAAGTAGCAGTATTCTTTAGTTTACACCTATATCTTATAAACAGTGTAGGTAATAATACAATATGACCATATATGGTCAAATTTGAGGCATATAATATGATTACCATATTGAAGATTGTTTGTTTGTTTATTTGTTTGTTTATTTCTTTTAACATTCTGTGTAAGTCAAAGACTATGGTAGAACACCTAGAGCACTAACGCTTTAAAGATTCTATATATATACAATTGAGGTTCATTACTGTATTCTAGAAGACAGTGAGGGTTTAGCCCTGTTGAGTTGACTTAAATTGATCAGCAACCTAGAACTATAAAAATCTTCTTTTACATATGAGTGTTCATTTGTGAGATGAAACTCATCAGAAAGTGATCACTGTTCTATCACAGTAAGTGAAACTTTATTTAACAAGTTCTATAGTACATCATCTTTTTTCAAATCAATTTTACCCCTCTGCCTTTTTGACAAAAGTATCTGCATTTGATAGAGAAAATCAAGACCATCAAAATTGCCTACTTCTATAGCTACTATAGTAGCTATGAAGTCATCATCAAATGATTCACTGACTTAAGAAAACACATCTCACTTTTCTTCATTATTAAGCTCATTAAATAACAACAACACTATTAAAGTAGACTTTATAACAATGAACATTGAGTTTAATAGCTTTACTCTTTCATTCATTTCTTCTGCACAGCTTTCACAAGTACCTACTATAGATAGTAACTTTAATCTCAACTTTAGCAGTGATCTGACTACTGCTACTAGTTCTTCTGCACAGATTAACTTATTTTCAGTCTTAAACATTAACTTGCTCAGACCTATTATTAAAAAAAGAGTAAACACTACAGATAGATATTCTAGTAAAACTCAGAGAACTGCAAATCAAGACTTAAAGACTGTTCAGAAGACTATTGCTAGCGCTAAGAAGCTAGTAATAAAAGGATCTTTATTAGCTAAGATATATGAAGAGCAATCAAGACTCTTAAACCTTTTAGAGATATTCAGAGAATTTACAGAAACTGAAAAAGTTTAGTCTGCTTTTAAAGTAGTAGCTACTCAGATAGCTAACTTGAATATCTCTGCAAAGAGACTCAAAGTCAGAGCTAAACAACTAGTTAAACTCACTCAAAGTCAACCTCAATCTATGAAATTTCAACCTACTCAAATTTAACTTACTCAAATTCTTCAGAAATCAACACTGACACTAGTTACTATAGCTAGTCAAGCAATTCAATCAGAGTGAAACCTAGTCACTAAAAAAGCTCTAAAATCTATTAAGCTCAGACTGAAGTCAATTAATAAAGCATCTTAAAGACTAGTTCTCATTCAATTAACTAGCAGCAACTTCTCATACTCATCTTTACAGATTTAAAATCAACTTAATGCTGTCTTTTTAACAAAGAGTATCAAGGGCTCAGTAATAGCATCAGTCACTCAATCTTTACTCAATAAGAATGTAGTACTTACTACAACACTCAGCTTTACAGTGAACTTTTTAGTTGAAAAGAGATTGATTTGAGAGACTATAGTATCACACACAAGATTTCAGAAAGATCAATCATGATTTAAAGTTATAGCACATAATATTCTGACAATAAACTTCAACTGTTCAGAAGAAATGAATATGATAGTGAAAGAAATTAAAACTTTTAACAAAGATTTTATACCTATCAATAAACTCTACTGAATGTCATCAGCTAGCAAAAGAGCAACTCAAAGATTGAAATCTGTAGCAATAGCTTTTGCTACAGAAGAAGAAGCTAGTAAAGCTATTAAAAACAGACTCTATATAGCTGACATTAGCATATGAGTTGAAAAGCTATACTTGACAGTGTTTACAACTCAATGTCAGATATGTTAAGGTTTTGAACACCTTGAAATCTACTGTTGAAAGAAGTCAATTTGTCAATTTTGTGTCAAACCTCATAGTATGAAACAACACAGGTGTAATACCTGCAAATTGACTACTAGTTGTGAACATTTAAAATTTAAGTGCTCAAACTGCAGAGAAACTCACTTTGCTAACTCAAGAACATGTGAAGTTTTAATAGCTATAAAAGCTAAATCAGCTACTACAAGTATAAGTGCAGAACTGACAGTACTCTTTTCACAGACTTTTACTACAACTCATGATTGAGAGTAGTACAAAGATTCTATAAGTAAATCTGAACTGAAGTCTACTGACTACTGAAAGTGCACTTTAAGTAGCTATAGAGCTACAAGTCAATATCTTGTTTATACAGAAACCATGAATCTTATCAGATTTAGATGATTTTAACACAGCTCAATCAGTTAGTCACTAAAGCTTTCTTTAAATACTATCAATTTAAACTGAATTATGATCTAGAACCTTAATCTACATCTTTAGAAACTACACTTCAGTTGTTAACATATTATCAATCTCATTTAATGATACAGATGTTTTAATTGTGAATATATCAAAGAAAGAAAAGAAAGTGTAAGTGATTAATATATACAATGAGAAAGATCTAGATTTTGACCTAGAGTGTGAATATACACTATAATGATTTCTTTATAACTTCACACTTTTTTTTAAATTGATTATAGTAGAAGATTTTAATCTTCACCATTCTCTTTAAAAACTGACAGCAAGACCTATGCCTAACTCAGAAAAGTTAATAAACTGAATGAAAGAGTAAGAACTAGCTATACTAAACATCTCTGAAGAAAACACTTACTTTCAATTCAATCTAAATCACTCAAGTGTCTTAGATCTCTTTTTTGTCTCAAGTTTCTTAACTAATAAAATAGAAGATTGACAAGTACTATCTGATGTAGATTCAGATTATAAAGGTGTTCTTTTCACTATTACAGAAGATGAGAGAGAACTAGTTAACAATTCAGCTGCTCAAGTGAGTTTCAATATTAAGTGAGCAAACTGAGACCTCTTTACTTTGACTCTGTAACAGCTTAATTAATCTGATTTTGAGGTGCTAAATCTATACTCAGACAATATAAAGACCCTTAAGAACACCTTTATCAGACTTACATCTATCATTATCACTGCTGTAAAAGCTAGCATTCTGACAATTTGACTCAGTGCTAAATCAAAGTCTTGATGAATCTCTGAGCTAAAAGAACTTCAAAAAATCATGATTTAAAATTAAAGACTACTAGAAAACAGCTACAAGTCTAGACAACTATATCTTCAGTCAAAAAATAAGTACTTTTAAGTGATTAAGCTAGCAAAGAAAGATCACTGAAACACCTTTCTAGAGAAGAAAGATACTACAATGATTTTCAAAGTAATGTTATATATAAGAGATAGAAGAATCAAGAAGATATTATCTATTACTAGCTCTGCAGAAGTACTAGTAGACTCATTTTAAGATAAAGCATTAACCTTTTGATTAACACTCTTCTCAAAACCTTCTATTTCAACAAATGTTAACTGAGAGAACTATACAGTCTCTACAGAATGAGACTGATCAGTGCTTAGTACTATAGAGTTAAAGAAAGCTTGCTCTACTACTACAGTGAAAGACAAAACATCAGAATCAGACAAGATCACACAAGAGATTATAGCTATATCATACAAAGCTATTTTGAATCTTTTTGATAAACTATACGCAAATTTACTAAATATCAAATATCATTCAAAGTGTTGAAAACAAGCTACTGACACAATTCTTAAGAAGCTAAACAAATTTAACTACTCTATTCTGAAAGCTTACAGAGTTATCTCTTTACTAAACTGTTTAGAAAAGATTAGTGAACAGATACTAGCTAAAAGACTCTCTTATCTAGCTGAGACTACTAGTTTACTACACTCTTCTCAGATCAGTGATAGAATTAGTAAGTCAGCTATAGATGCAGCACTACTTCTGTCAAATCAAGTTGATAAAAACAAGAAGTTAAAGTGTAAAATCTCAACTCTTTTTCTAGATGTTAAGAGTGCTTTTGATCATGTCTCTAAAAACTGACTACTAGCTATACTTTAAAAGCTACAGCTACTCAGTAGCTTGATAGCATGAGTAAGCTCATTTCTATAAGACTGACTTTTACATCTTTTTTTCAACAATCAGACAGAAGAATTCTCTGCTGTAAAGTCTGAGATCTCACAAGACAGTTTAATATCATCAATTCTTTTTTTAATTTATATTAAAGATCTGTTTGACACTACTGAGAATGTATCATTTAGGTCTTATATAGATGACATATCTCTGACAACAGCATTTACTAGTCTAAAAAAGAATGTTAAAATACTAAAAAGAGAAGCTAGAAGAATATATCAACTAGCAGTCAGCAGTTTAATTCAGTTCAATCTCTTTAAGACAGAACTACTTCACTGAACAATCTTAAAAGAAACAAAGTTAGTCTTATCAGAGCTAATCTTACTGAATGATGACATAGTAAAATCAAAAGAAACAGTTAAATGACTAAACATCTGATTTGATGCAAATAGAACTTTCAGACAACACATATCTATAAGAGTAGCTTAAGTGACAGCTACCTTTTATAGACTAGCTAGGCTAGCTAACTCAAAAAAAGGTCTCTCTGCATATGCTATCAAACAGCTATACTTAACATGTGTCACTAGTGTAGCTGTCTATAATTCAGCAATATGATGAAAAGATCAACAACACTTAAAGAAACCACTTCAACAACTTCAGAATCTGAGATTACAAAAGATTTTAAAGATATTCAAAACAGCTTCTATAGTATCTATGAAAGTAGAGACAGCTTTAGCTTCTGCTTCTATTAAATTAAACAATAATCTTCAGAAATATGCTGTACAAGTTAAGAGATTAGTGAAGAATCACTCAGTTAACATAGCTATTTAACAGTTCTTCAGCTTAGACTATCTATTAAAAGTCAATCAAACACCTTTACTGATTACATCTAGCAAGATGTCTCAACTTGAAAGGATTTCTAAATCAATATCACAATATAGCAACTTAGTAGAATGTATTCACAACTTCTATTACACATCATGAAACTGACAAGTACTGTACAAAGTTCAGATCAATAAATCTACAAAAAAAGAAGCAGCAAAAGCACATAATGTAGCTATAGAACAATTCTACAGAATTAGTATCATAGCTATTTACATTGATGCTTCAGAAACTCAGTCAGAAAAAGAAATTGAAATCAAACTTGTTGCATACAACTTACAAAATAGTAGCAGTAGAAACTCTACTACTATTTAACAATTCTGCAGAAACATCAGTACTAAACAACAGATCTATAATGATAAGCTTGAGAGAATCACTAGTGATATCAAATATGTAAGCAAAACAGCAGTATCAAGCTGACAGTACTTTATTTACTCAGGCAACAAAGAAAGTCTGTAAAGACTTTAAAAGATATCTGACCTTTTAAGACAGAACTGTCAAATAAGAGCAATTGCTGCTGCAAAACAACTAGTTAAAAAAGAAGTTCTGGTCACTATAGCATGAATTTCAGGTCATAAAGACATCAAAGAAAATGAGAAAGTTAATAAGCTAGCAAAGCTGAGTACTAGAATGAAACCTTTCTTTAGTATTACTAACATCTCAACTATAGCATCAGATACTAAACTTGTCAGTCTAGAGCAGTGAAATCAACAGCTTCAGAAATATGCTGATAAACTGAATAGAAATTCTTTTAGCTACATAAAGAAATATCAGTGAAAGACTGATATGAAGATGAAGCTATTAATACTGAAAGGCACTAAAAGAACAACTATTAGTGCTTTCTATTAACTCAAGCTAGATCATGAATACTTCAAATTCTATCTTCATTGACTAGAACATTCAGAGAGCATCATCTGTAGCTGTGACATAAAAGAGACATCTGAACATCTACTTACTAGTTGTAGTAAACTAGCAACTGAACAGACAACTTTGAAAGCAGAGCTTAAAGAAGTAGCCCTTAGCTTGTTCATTCTACTTCACATCAGAATAGATATAGAGAAGACTATAGCTTTTCTGAAATCAATAAGAATAGCTACTCAGAAGTGACACCTACAAAGAAGAGAAAAAGAAGAAGAAGAAGAAGAAAAAGAAGAAGAAGAAGAAGAAGCAAAAAAGAAAAAGAAAGAGAAAGAAAGAGAGAGTGAGGCTAGCAGAGTTTAGTATGACTGTCTCTCTTTTTTCTTTGTCATTTCATTATGTACTACTATAGAGCTAAACCCTCACTGTTCTCTAGAACACAGTAATGAACCTCAATTGTATATATATAGAATCTTTAAAGCATTAGTGCTTTAGGTGTTCTACTATAGTCTTTGACTTACACAGAATGTTAAAAGAAATAAACAAACAACAAACAACAAACAATCATCAATCTTGTGCATAGACTCAATAGCTTAACAGTAGATAGGTAAAAGACAGTTCACATAATATTTTTGAGTTATTGTGTTGCCTTTAACTTTAATTTTCACATCATGAGGCTTTTTAGCTTCTCATTCTTGTATGTGACAATGATATTCTTCTTCAATTTCAGTTGTCAGACAGCAGTGAGGCTTCAAAGAGTAAGAGAGATGCTCAATCTTGTCTTCTTTGTCATTATAAAACTTCAGTTTGACTGCTTTTCCTCATCAACTGATTCATGCAGTGATGTGAAACTGCACACCTTTGAGCAAAGACCTTTCTTCAATATTCTCTGACAAATTCTGTGTTTCTTGCTCTCTTGTTACTCTGCCTTGAGCTTGAGAAGTCAGGTTGACATGTGCTTCATCTGTATATACAATATGATCAAAAAAGGTGAAGAGAGGAGCATAGAGATGAGTATCTTCATAAGTCATTCGTTCTTCTTGATTTTTGTCTGATATAACCTTCTTAATAAACGCGCAAATATACCGTCCACCTCCTTGAGTAAGTTCCTTCATTTTCCGTTGCAGTTGGCGCTTTCCGACAGGCAAATTATGATACTTGATTTGAGCTTCGTAGGGTTGTTTTCGAACAGGATTCTGGGAAGGAGAGCAAAGCATCTTGCACATCGATTTAGTGACTTTTGACGTTCGACCAAGTATCTTAGACCTCGGCCGAAGCCTTCTCTTTGCTTCGGAACCCATACTTATAAACTGATCTTTCCATAGTGGGCCGCAAGACTCTGAGATTCCGCATTTAGCTGAAATGCGACATAACGGAATTAATCCTTTGCTACTCGTCAAAGTGTTGAAGAATTTGCATTTCCTGCGAGTTGTAGCTTCTCTACTAGCTAAAGGTTCGGGCGATGGAGTGCGAAAAGGATCTGATCGCGTTGGCGGTGCCATAATTAAAGGTTGAAGTGTTGTTTACGATTTAGAGGAGATCGCGGAATCGCGTTTTGGTGGGGCTGACTAATCCGCACAGAATTCTGTCAACCACTGTTGATACCAAAAATTTGACCGGACAGAACCCAGGACGGACACAAATCTCCAGAAATTAGCATTGCTTGAGAGGGTCCTTATCATATCTAATAGTTCGATAGGGAGCCTAGATAACGATGGCATGCCACACTTCGCAGCGACTTCAAAAGGCGCCCTCTTGTCAATCTTCCTCTTGGGGGTGCAAAAGTTTATCGGTGGTGCTCTTCGCCATGGATTCTTCCATGCTGATATCGTCCAGAGACGTGACAGGTCCTTGAACCTCATTCTGAATAAGAGAAAGCAGTCAATGCTAGAGATACCCGTAAGCGTAGGTCGACTTCCCCTCCTCGAGCGTCGCTCTCTCCGGTCTTTCTTGTTTGTACCTACCTCGATTATGTTGTCAACGATGAACCGCAAGGTGTAGCAGTCACTAGTCTGGTCGCGGCACCTCCCCCTCAGCCCGACGTTGGTCCAAAAGATGGAGTGGACATACAAGAATCCTACAGAGGTGATAGGGTTCTTGTGTTCGTTTGGAGTTGTCCGGAGGCCGTCGCCTTCGATAATGGCGATAAGTCCTCAAGGTAGGGGCAATTATACCCAGAGACACGCCTGAGGAGGCATGAGCTGGTGCAGAGGAGTGAGTCTATGAAACGACACAAGGAGTGGGCGAGCATAGGGCACTAGGTCTGTAAAACGTCAGAACACCTCATACGACCGGAAGAAGGTCACAAGTCCTGTGGAAGAAGCAGGCGATCAAATCCAAACCCTTTCGACAATTCGACGCAAATGCTCGTTTCCGAAATGCATTCCCGCATCCATAATGATAACCACTCGATTCGCCTTCGATCTGCTTACCTTTATCGAGCGCCTATCACTAGTACAAATACCCAACTTGGCAGCTACGCTATGAAAGCTGCCTTTCACGAAAGACACTCGGTATGCCATCGACAGCATCTTACGAGCACGAAGTCAAATCGGCAGTTACGCTACGAAAGCTGTCTCTCGAAGATCGCTCGAGAAGGCTTCGACTTGCTACGTTTCGACGGCATCTCACGAGCACATATTTCATCTCGTTTTCATCTTGGCAGCTCCGATACGACAGCTGCATTTCACTTCTCGAGCTTTCCCACCCTCCCACACCTATCTCTCGATTACGACCAACACTCATCTTCTGATTACGAATCCTCTTCTTCGACCAAAGCACTTCACTTTTTCAACTTCGGTAGTGGTTGGGTTTCGTCGCCATGTTTCGACTTCCTACGCGCCTCTCCACATGTCACCGATGGGAGAGAGTAAGGGTGAGAGAGGAGAGTAGAGGGAATTAGGCTCTGGCGGAGTAAGGGGTTACATCGTGGGGGAGCACAGCGTACACACTCTGGGGGAGCATACTCTGGAAGAGCATCATGTTAGCCACTACAGTGAAGGCGTGCAAGCTAGAGGTGACAGTACTGAAGGAGCACAGTCTGGGGGAGCTTACACACCCTGGGGAAGCCTGGAGCGTACACAGCTACAGCCTAGGGAGCGCACACGGTCTGGGAGAGTTTAGTACTAGGAGAGCTAGAACTGCACGTATACTCTGGAGAAGTTGACAGCGATACTCTGGAGGAATCTTGTTCTGGAGGAGCGCCTACAGTAGGAGAACACATTGCTGGGGGAGTTGGCATGCTGAAGCAGTGCGGGAACTGATTTCAACGCAAACACCATGGCAAGCCCACAGTGTGGCATACTGGGAGAGCGCAATGGCATGCTTTGGAGGGAGCTCTTTTCAAAACGCGTTGGAGAGTGGTCAACTACAGTTCTACAATCAACACACCTTCAAAGTCGACTCATCTTGGATTTAGACTCTACCTTGGGGTCGCACGGTTCGCATAGTTCTACGCCGAAGACTGGTCACTCGTCTAGCTGGAAAGCGAATCGGACAACATGACAAGGTCGAAGGGAAGAACTGAACGAGAGGATCTTGGAAGGAAGGACTTGGATTGTAGGAGATTTAAAGCGAGGTCTATTGGCAGGCGAACTAGCCTATGGGGGAGTGTTGGAAATACTCTAGTCCTGCCTGCAGGCTAGATCACATGATATTGTACCATGTGACCCGCAAACTCTGTATTTAGCCAACTCCATAGCCACTTACAATCTACACGCTCAACAACACACATTTCCTGGCTAGTAGAGGTCATTCCTCTTTAATAATAATTATGAATATCAATGGGCGATCTTCACATATAGATCTTTGGATAATAAATCTTGGCCACCCACTATAAAGGAGATCGTAAGTCCATCCACTCGTACAACTATCCTAGATGCTTACAGCCGAGCAGCAGGCTTCTTACCCAGTTCCTCAAGTCCTGCTCCCGCAAGATGTCGAGGATAGGCTAAGGAGATCCCCAAGGCGGCAATGTAGTAGAAAGTGTAAGAAACTTGAATCTACTTTCTTCCACCCATTGGCCGCCTGTTTCGACCTCCGAAAGAGCGGGGCCTTAAGAATGGTTGGCTTCCAATGCACCTCGACCGCAACTCTCGGAGCTTGAAATTGGGGAGAGAGTACGCATAGGCCTCTACTTATATTCTACCTCGGCAAAGTACCATCTATGGAAACATTTCTTCCCCTGCTTCGTCCACAATCACCACCGCCAGGAATCAGCACAAATACCTTGACAATGCATGCTACATGTCCGAGTTTTGGGACTAACCAGCCGAAGGAAGCGTCTACTCCCCTGCATCCAAATCTGGCTTCTCAGACCGTAGGACAAGTCCATTCGCAGCCCAAAGGTCAACCAATGACTCCTTAGCGGCATCCCACAAGAACGTATGCCAAGGTCTGATCAATTGGCGCCACCCAGAGCTATCAAGACCTGTCCAGCCTGCAAATTTGCACAAGCATAAGCCTTCGACTCCGGAGGGAAGGTACCATTAGCAGCCCATAGGTCAATCAATGGTTGCATTGGCTCCAATTCTTGAGACTTCAGCATATCGATCTCGGTGGCAGTAAGAATGAAGTGACTAAAGCAACTGTTCAAATGCTTCTGAAGATTGAGATGATAGAATGGATCAATGAAGTGAGCCCAGTAGAGATGACTATAGATCCGGAACATTTGGCGGAAGATATTTTGACAAACACCAACGAATTCCTTGGGGAAACCACTGCCCTTGCCAACCCAGTCGCCGGGGCCACATAGTTGTGCAGGGAACGTATTGACATTGGTAGGAACGGTTGGAATAGAAATTTGCTGCTCATCGGGTGTAACACCTCCAGAGGCATAGTTTGCGCTAGCGATCTCGGAACCAAGGGTGTTGTATGCAAATGAAACACCTGCAGGGTCGACTGGAAAGATAGTAGTGTTATCAATCTTGTTGACAATCCAACGCTGCATGAGTGTAATATATTCATGTGCGGGAACTTCAATAGGCTCTTTCTTCCAGTTCAACCAAGTGAATGAGTAATTGCTAAATTGACTCGGTTAGATGAAGTGAAGTCAAGGCCAAGATCGGTCGCTTACCCGCCGGCAGACATGTGAGGACAAGTCTGTGCATTGCAGATAGTGTTTCCGTTCTCATCTCTGTCGTGAATGACCTGGACAAAGTGCCACATATTCCGGTAATGTTCGAGAACTGATGACAAAGTTAGCTCGCATAATGCTCAGAATTGCAAGAGGCATACCTTGATGAGCGATCCATTCTCCCGGTTCAACGGTTTTGGGCCTCGCAGAAAGGGTCATAAAGTTTCCTTTCACAATGTGCTCGGCGTAGGCATTATGTGGCCATAGAGGCTTTGACCGAGGTAGATTATAGGCTGCTAGAGGATCGTTACCTGGCTGATTGTTGCAGATAGTCATGGCGTCCTCCATAGACGAACTTTGAGTTGAAGAAGCTGAGCTTAGAAGGGGTGGCATTCGAGCTGGACCTGTGGATGATGAATTGCTTAATGTGCCGGTGGGAACTGTTTGCTGCGTCCCATTTGGTGGTCCCAAGCTCCTGGTATCGTTATTCCTACCATTTCGGAAGCGTCCACTGCTAGAGAGGGAAGTGATATTAGCAAAAGACTATGTGATGTGTCTACCTTAATGTTCGATGAGAAGTGATATTCTATCACATGAACCACCTACTCGCGCAAGAAAGCAAAGAATTGATAATGATATGGAGAGGGTGGAAGTTAGCTCACAGTCCTGAAAACAAATTAGACATCATAGACGTCGCCGTTCGCGCACCTTGAGCTGAGTAGGTTCGACGAGTAATCGACCCTAAGACCGTGGCCGATTAGAAACAATCCCTCCGAATCTCCAAGCGTACTTTATTGAATAGTCTGTACGAAGGATGAAGTTGAAGCGTCGAGAATGACAAAGATGGAGAAACGGTCAAGGGCATTAACAGGGGATACCCCAGATCTTTTGCGGCAAAAAGGAAAGGCGGTCGCAGAGTCGCACTACTGTGTTAGTGGGTAGTTGGCCGAATAAATCCATATTTAGGTCGTCTACATACGGTAAAGTTTCAGGACGCTGCGAGGCTGACTCACTTGATGCACCCCTGCACACCCCTCGACGCGGTACGGAGTAGTGGGATTAGAAATTGATCATCCACTCCACCAAAATCCATAAACCCACACCAAAAGTCTTCTTTATTCCAGGCCTACCGCAATACAGAACTTTTGTGAGACTACTCGGTGCCGTGCCGCAAATATGACGTCATTGGGATCCCTTGCCTCCAACCTCATGATTATTAAGCTTTTCAACTACCTCTCCAGCCCTAGCCCTACCTCGTTGCCTCGTCGCAATAACGCACGACAGAAAGACCTCCTTTCCATTCTCAACATTTTCAACGAGAAGGTCTCGGCCCTTTACACTTCCAGCCACTACAATATGCTAACATAGTACGCAGCAATGTCAGATCTTGTCCACGGCAGGCACTTACAAGTAGAATCGCTGGACCATGAGAGCATAATCGAAATCGAGCGTTTCACTGCATGGGTGGGCTCTGCTAATTTTGGGCCTCTGTTGACAGATCTGGAAAAATGCTTCGATGATGCGAGAGAGGAAAAGATTGGGCCATTGTTAGCTTCTCTCGGCCTTAAAACTGAGGTCGGGTCCAGAACTGGTATTGTGATTCAATACTAAAGGGAATAATAGGTTGGGTACCAAGTGCTAAGAACATTGAACAAGAAACATATCACAGGCGGTCCAAGTGCATTCCTCATCCCAATCCGTCTTCAACCAGTTGCAAATCCCACCATATCAAGTCAAGGAACCACAATCGAACTGCAAATCGGTACAAGAGTTTTTGTGGACAAGCCTGTCCTTGTGGATAAGGATGTCGATTTTATCCTCATTACGAAGATATCGCCTCGCCAGGAGACTGGCTAACACAGCTATGCCGATAAAGGGTATGATGGACGGCTAGGAGATCATTGTGGGATCGAAAGCATCGTATTTAGAAGACAAGTCTTCGATCTGGTAGAAGGTGTCATAAAACCTCGTCAAGTCATCGAATAGCTGGGCACTTTGCCAAGATGAATCATTTGCACACTGGTAAGAGTCATGGAATGATGTGGTGTCATCTTCTGGCAGGATGGGACTTGTCCTGGATGTATCATTCTTGATTATGTCTGGAAATATATTAGTCAATCCTCGATGATTGCGTGATTCACCTACTCATAAGACTTGTATTGACAGGCAAAGTCGGTTTCTCTTGCCCCATGTGTTCCCTCAGAGTTTCACATTGGGTTTGAAATTCCGACGTTACGGCTTCCAGTCGTGTAGACTGTGTGACAGCCATGATTTTCGATGGACTTGGGATCGGAGACATTTGGTCTAGGAAAAGAGTGTTAGGTTTGGCTCTACTGGAATGCACCTGCTGATCTGGTAAAGTTCCCGCCACTTGCTCTGCGGCTGTTAGAAGGACCTGCATCGAATTTGGGCTATCGATAGAACGGTTCCCTTCTAACCAATTCCCTTCACTTGATTAGCTATTGACAAGCATTGAAATACAATAGAGATAATATACCCTGATATGCTTCTGGTATAAATCTAACTTCGTCCCTTGTCGCCCGCTCAGAGTTCGAACTGCACTGCTTAGGAGGTCGATAGCAAATAAACTGTGAAGACTCTAGACCTTCATCATCCTCATCTAGATTGATCTCAGGGACTTGGTCGGTATGAAGTTGGGAAGTGTCTTGATGTCGCTTTGCATTCGCCCGTCTTTTAAGGCGTGGGGCCTGTCCATCTGTCCGTTTTCGTTTCACATATCTTTGCGATTCATCATTGGGAGATTCGCGACCTCTGAGAGCCTGATCTCTGAGGTGCTCGTATTGCACACACAACTCTGTGACAAGTTCAATGTCATAGCCCTCGTACCCTAAAGCGTTGCAAATTTGAGACAATCTTTTATGAATGAGCAAAGCAGAACAACATGGAAATTAGCCTTACGATATTCTATTCCCGCACACGACGTTAACAAATGCCGGAATAAAAAATGGTGTCCAGTCAAAATTCCTCAGAGTTCCTTGGGAGTACTCTTGCGATGGCTCAGGTATTGTATTCTTTTGGTGAAATCGATCCAGAAAATATGGAGTCGATTTGGACCTACTGGCATGAAGAAGACCATACTGAGAGATGGAGACACCGTCTGCAGTGTATTAGCCTATGCCAACATAAAGATTCTCGAAGTACAAACGACTAAAGAACCACTCGGTAGCATTTTCTACATCAAGCTCCGAAATTCTGTGGTTCGCCCAAATAGCGCCTTTGCGCAGTCGATGGAGATTGGCATCTCCCGAATTGCTCAGCCACTCTCGCATTATCTCGTTGATATCGTCAACAGTATAGTCAAGGGTCTCAAGAACAGCACACAGGGAGACAAAGACAAGCTCTCGGAAAGTTTGTATTTGACGAATTAGGGCGATGTTGTCCTGAGTGAATTTGATGCCCCGAGCGTATCTTCTCGCCAATGCGAACAATCCATCTGCCTGCGTTGTTGGCTGTTCGCATGTCTGCGAGGAGATATGTGCTGAGAATCCACAGATGTGGGCAATAACCCAAGCGCCTAGGTCCCCCTTATCTGGCCTGGACTGCGTTGTTTGCAAGACCAAATTCTCTGCAGATGGAACATCTTGAAGCAACTGATCCGCAGCTTTGGTCCACTTTTGGTTTGCTTTGGGCGGCTTCAAGCGTCCAACGGGATGAGGGCGTTCAAGGACAATTCGTAACCCACTGGGATCGTTGACATCACTATCATCTTCTATCGGCGGCCGTTCCGGGGCAAGTGAGCAAGATTGATGATGCTGCTCGAAGCTTTTGAGTCTCGCCTCTAGCTGTTTAATATGGGCTAGCAAAACTTGTACATTGTGAGGCATCGTTGGAACGGAGAAGTTGTTAAGAGAAGAGAGAGGTGATGATGCTTCAATTTCCTTTCGAAAGGATAGGGAAATATCCGAAACACCCAAATGGGGAAAAACACTGGTGTTATCCAAATCCAGTCACCCCAATTGTCGACACTAGCGGAGCGGCCCGCTGTGGAGAAATCTGCCCTTTTTGCTACATAGGACGACACCTCTTAATCCTTTCTTGGCACATCCCTTCGAAGATGTGATAAGTGTAGGCTTGGATCATCCTGGCAGTGCTGTTGCATCGCTTCTGGCCATCTAAGAAAATGCCGTACAGCGACCTAACTGGCTTCTGCAAGGTAAGCAGAGGTGTGTAGCGGAGTGGATGGCTTTAGGTCTATGAACATTCGGCAGACCATGTAATCTCGATGAACCGCATCGGAAAGGGTCTGGACGCTTGAAGGGCCCTATACTGGTCGCAAGTACTTATTCAGTCAACCTTTCCCTTCGGGGTCGATGATTTCTTCAGCGCACTGCTAGCTAAATCTACCAGTCGAGTAGTAAGTTGCAACCCATATAACATCTTGGAACAGAACCGTCTAATTATCAAATGCTGTAGTCTACAATTACTATCGGAGATCCGCCACAAAACACCTTTACTTCGAAGCAGCATCAATCCCCTCTCTACATATAGCTGAGTTATTCAACAAGATTGTCTTGACCTTAACAAGATGGCTTGCCCAAATTGCGGACGCAAAGAATCTGGCCGACCTGGACAAGTGGAGGTATCAGAACGTTGCCCGAATAATTGTTATAACGGCCGAGTCCTCTGCAGCCGCTGCGCTGGGAACGGATTTTATCAGGACCGTCATGGTGACCTCGTCGACTGTGGCAAGTGCAGTGGTGGGTACATGACAGACGAGACATGTGGGGGATCCGGCTATGTCTCTCGTTTTGAGACGTGCACTGCCTCTAGCCATAAGCAGGACTGAGGTGACACATCCATAGCACGCGCCTGGGCACAACAAGTTGTGTAGTCAAAGGGATACAGTTACACATAGGGCTGATGAATGGACAGTTAGGGATCAGGGTGCATTCTCAAGGCTCCTGCTCAAGGCACAAGTTGAGCTCAAGTACTTCTCACTCGTTATATTAGGAGCTTTCCTCTTACAGCAAGGAAAAGAATCATAAAACCCATATCCAGTCAATTGTCTTATTCCATGTACAAAGTGTAGATAGCCATCTTGTGACGATCGCTATGTGGAAATAAATCCAACAGAACCCAAATAGAGCTGAGATGATGCGCTGTGCGTTAAACCCTGGTCAATTTCACTACCTCAACTTAGAAAAGTAGTTGGATATTTGTACTAGCCATTCCATCTTCATAGGTTAGCGAGGCACAGCTCATAACGTACCGTTTGCGAATAAGCAATCCTTAATGATCTGTTGGTAGCCAAGCTGCCTGCGATCTGACGTTGTCGTGGGAACAGGGTACTCTTACGACAACGAACAAGAGCTTAGCGAAGGAACGTTTGCAGTCTGATATGGGGCGATGAAAAGGAAGACAAGTTTGGCATAATTCAAAATAAAGACAGAACAGGAAATCATCGAGAAAGAATGTACAAAGAGCAACGAGAACCAGAAAGGCAATTCTATCAGAAAGCGCCGCCAAATCCAGCAGCGCTAGCTCTGATATTGGCGATCGGCACGAGCCTTGTAAATAGGAGGTGGCATATCTCTGTATTTGCTTCTTCCAAGTATATTCTCGATCTCTGCGTCGCAAAAGCAGGCCATTGAGGACAGTTAACTTAACTTGTTCGACGATCGAGCTCCTTCAAGGCCCGACGAGGGAGTCGTAGAATGCTGCGGAATGAAGACTTGTGTGCGCGACTTGAGCCTGTGATTCGAACGGATCGTCAAGTCAGTCTGCTTCAGAGCGCTGTCTTTTTCGACGCGGTGGTGACAGGCCTCGAATGCAAGACATAAGAAAAGGATGATGAGGTACGAAGGTGAAACGAAGGGGAAAAGGCCGGACTGGGGGTAGCTTGAACTCAGAGAATCGCTTGTGTCGAGGAGGTGAGGAATGTGGGAGCAGAAGCGGGCGTTATGGACGAGAAACAGATTGTGGACGTGGAGACGAAGGCCGGATTCTGAGCTCTGGCCTTGCAAAGGTTGAAATTGAAGCCTGGGCTTGGATCGAAGTGCAAACCACATCGAAACTTGCCAGATTCGAGCCTACAAGTAAACCTGAGCATAACAAGCGTGAGTGGTCATATGAATTGATAAAAAGGTGGTTGGATGAAATAGTAAATATTTTTTGCTTCAGCTTCCGGGCATCCACCATCTCGCAAGCCAGCCTTCGAGCCGGGACCCTATCCGTTATCAACCTGGCCCCCCTGTATGCAATTCCTCGCCTTGGCGCTCTCGCGGACCTGCTAGGCATGGCCCTCAGCACGCTTCGGCAGATTCATCCGTCTGCAGGCGTAATGGCAGTTCTGCTCGCGGTGTTCCACGTGTTAGTCGCATCGCGGCTATCTTTGCTTTGGACCCGCACCAAAATCTGTTCGGGGTATGTTCGGGGCCATAGTAAGTGTGCAGCCTCTCAGCATCACTCGGGTGCATTGCTCTGCCCTCGATCCCTACCCTTCGCCGACCTTCTTACGAACTCTTCCTCCGTGCACACTATGTTTTGTCGGTGCTCGCCGCCCACGCCATCTAACAAGCCCTTTCCCCGCTGCTATTTGTTCATCGCCGCGGGACTGTTCTTGTCTATAAGCCGTGCCAAGACGAAGGTCGATGGCCATTGACCTCATCCAACCACTGCTGGTTCCTGCCTTTGTAGACGCCGGCTTCTCCGTGGAGAATCGAGAGAAAAGCGTGAACTTCGACGGGGATGCTGTGAAGATGACTTAGATGCTTCAGACTTTAGACGGCGATTATGCTCTGGCCTTTTAGGGGGACGACGCTGACGGCCTCGTTTGTTTTTACAGGTCTCGATCAGATGAGGGAGACAATACGCCACAAAACCTTCGAAACCGTGAATAGAATGCTGGCGAAGACTAGTCCCGAATTGAAATTTCTGAGACTCGGATGGGAAGACATTGACACCTGCCAGAAAGATATCGAATTTCGCATCGAAGTAATCGTCGGCCAAGCGAGCGCTTTCTCGCGCCATTAAAGCTTCGAGTTCCGTTTCGACTTCATCCGGGACATTGTCGGTGGCAATTTCATTCAAATGATCGAAGAATATTTCGTCATTCATGATTGGGATGCTGCGACGATTGTATCGGGAGTTAAAATCATCTGCCCTCTCGCTGGAGATGCCGCGTTTGAGTAGTGCATCTTTTATGTCGGAAGGTACTTGAGTGTCGCAATTCCCTTGCGAATTTGAGACTGAAGAAGGCGAAGGGCTGAGAGGTCGAAGGCGATGCTGGTCTTGAACGGTATCCATTTTGGCGTCGGTTTGTATGCGATTGAATAGGTTGAGGTGGAGAGTTGAATGCGGAGGGAGGAGGTTGGGAAGGGAGGAGATATCTTTGTACTATAAATGATACCTGAGGCATTCACGAAGTTGTGCTGTAGTCCATAGGCGCAAGGGTGGGCCTCGGTGAGTCAGAGACGGCGAGAATTGGCAAATCGAGTGGTCAACAGCTCTCCAACTCAACTTTCCCCCTTATCCTCGATCTGGTGCATGGCCATTGATGTGCAAAGAATAAACCCCCAAGTCTTCCTTTCCTTCTTGTAAGCCCTATCCTCAGGAAAAGCTTGAGTGGAAGATCTACTGACAATGTCTTCAGATGCTAGAGAGAGGGATTTAGCCAAATCGACGGAGAGATCTGTTGACAACGATCCGACCGAAATCGATCCCACCATCGTCCGAGCAATCCTTTTCCCGAAGTCGAAATCGGCAGCATACACCGTCCAGTTGGAAGAAAACCGTTGTTTGGCTCATGCAGTTGCTGAGCACAGATCTCCACCACCACCTAGCCCTCCTGACGATTGTGCATGTTCATCCGATCCTACGAAGGACAATACATGTGCTGCTCTCAGAAGGAAAGACAGAGGCCCACCTACCATCGTGCTCAAACGGTCACAAGAGAATGAGAGATTCACGTTTGGTTCGTCATCAAGCAATGATGTGGTCCTCAAACATCCTGATAATGAGTATGATAACTTGGATCAAAAGCCTTGCTACATACATCTCCTGCACCTTCAGCTTTACCCAGATCCGGATTGCAACGCTTTCAAGCTGTACAACAATTCAACCTCTCCCTTTGCGGTTCACACCCTTCCCGCCGCACGTCGATTCGACGACAACCTGCTACCAGGTGAAAATGCAAGGCTTGACTGCGGGAGATGGAGGCTTAGACTGGGCAAAGGATTAGACTTCGAGATTCGAGTTTTGCCAAACACTCATAGGGAAGCAGTCCATTGCTCACTTATCTCCCCGATTACGACGGTCTTCCCTTCCAAGCCTAAGAGCAAGACAGAATCCCCCAAAAACCCTGAAAAGGGCATCTTTGAGCGCCTAGCAAAATCAGAAATAGCGAGCGTCGGGAAGAAGGTTCTCAAAGCAGAACGTACGGGACAAGGCGGACGAGAGAATCAATATCTGTCGCATAGCAAGACTCCTATGCTTAACGAAACCATTGGAAGAACCACTCGCACACAAGTATTCAAGGCTACCCGCAATGGCATGTTAGTCGCAATCAAAATGTGCCGGAACCTGAATTGAAATCATCTGCGGACACGTGGAGTAATGAGTTGCAAATACTCCGTAATGTACGTCATGTAAGTTCTCGATGTTCCCTTTCTCTTCTCGATCTAAACTTTTGGCAGCCGTCAATAATAAGACTTATCCACCATAACGCTGCAACTCTTACCCTTGAACTTGAACATGTCGGACCTGATCTAGCGCGGTTTGTTGATGGGCAGCGAATGTCACATTTGTCGGATGATCAACAGCATCGGATTTGGATAGATATCAGCCATGGTATAAAGTATATACATGCCGAGAGCATCATCCATTTTGATATCAAGCCTGAGAACATCCTGCTCGGCGCAGGTAATCGAGCAGTGCTTTGCGATTTCGGAATCTCTATGAAAGGAGCGACCAGCCCCGTGTTTCATGATGGCGGGACACCTTGCTATATACCACCAGAGTATGTTTTCCACGTTCAGCGAGGATACCCAGGTGATATCTGGGCCTTTGGCGTCACCTTGCTATTTGTCTTTGGCATAATATCCCTACCACTGGGCACTTGGATGATTGCAGATGTGCCAAAAAATCCACACGTTCGGTCCAAAATGCTGGATTGGCTTGATGACCTTGAGCAAATTGTGGAAAGTGCTCCAGGGCGATTATCTCTCCTTCGCTCTATGCTTATCAATAATCCGAAGAAGCGCATCACAGCTTTGCAGTTGGTGGACAAGTTGCCTGCAACGGTATTGAGTGAGCGTATGTATACCGACGTTCTCGTCCAGACTGTGTCATAGCGTCCGAATCAGGGTCCGTCCTATTCTTGTCACTTGATTGCTTTGATATACTTATGTTCTTCATCCTAAATTAGATGATTCTCGCCGTTGTGAGCAGTGATTAGTTTGCCGAATTTCGACAGCTCATCATTCTTGATCCAACGACATGAGATACATCTCGCACATAACAACAGTGGAGGCATATTTATGTATGGGCATTGACGAAATCTTGCGGATTTGAGATCAGAGAGATGAAGAGATGGCCCTTGAGCATCAGCTTCGAGATGTGTTGTTCCAAGTCTAGCCTTGTCTGCTCCTCGTCGTCGTTGGGCAATATGTACTTGCCCTCGCGACGGCCATTCTCGTAGACGTAAAAATAGAACTGCTGTCAATTGACCGGCGACTAGATCCGATTGCAGAATCCCCATCCCCATCACCCTCACCAAACACTTCCTCGCCTTCCGTTGGCTGCCGTAGGCTGCAATTATTAGCTGTAGGCTTGCAAACAGCATAGCATACATCCATCAAATGTACCCAAGCATTGTACTTTACTCTTGCTCCCCAAAGCAGCCGCAGCCGAAACCAAGGCGGCCAAAGAGCGATGACAAGAAGCGACAGGGGGCAGAGCGGCGAGTCGTACGGGAACGTTTGGAAGCGTTAGGAGTGTGATCCCAAATGGTCACGTGCGGCATGACTGTCAGAATTATCCTGCACTAACGACACCGTGTACGACCATAGCATTTATAGGATTTACTGGCTGGCTCCCACTTCTGTAACAATTTACAAGCTCAGCTGTATGCTACCATCATAGAATACTACATTTACTGTGTTGATGTCCATCATTCATAGCCTAAATCTAACAGGAAGTTTGTGGAGGGTGAAATCACGGGACTACGGCGAGGCCTTCCTATATAGTAGTAGTCTAGAACACCTCGTGCCCCGCATCAACTCACAATCTCCCTCACTTCACACCTACTTCACTATATCTACGACCTATACCTGCCACGAACTATCAGCATCTAAGTGTCCTCAGCACGAGCATCGCCTCAACCCTGTACACATGTGTACCTGGTACCGAATTTTCTGCCAAGGAAGAGGAGGAACCTGCAAGGTAGAGATCGAACGTGGAATAGACCAAGACCGAGGCAATCACTGTGATGCTGCCCACGCAACAGGCTAGACCGTCACGCGAGGAGGTCTCTGCCCAGCCTGCTCCTACCCCACTCCCCCTGCTGTCGAACGCTGGCGTATACCCAAGCTGATTTGCACTAGTATCAAGACCACGGCCCGAAGACATGCTTCTAAGCATAGCCGTTTAACCACCCACGAGAGCTTGACAGCGTATATTCCAAGCTGCGTATATTCCTTTGGCCTCCCTTGGTCGGATGCTCGTTGCCGCAACGAGCCTATCTACGACGGCAATGCCTATACGATCACTTCAACTTATCACGCTGGGACATGCACACTCCAGATGTACACCACTCATCTCACCTCAGTCGATTGATGACATTTTCGAATACCACATGACTCAGGTCAAAGGCTAGGTGTTGACTAGCGACCCTGAAAACTTCCGACAAGGTGGACGGCTTTGCGGAATAAAAGAGAACAAGACGAATCACAAGACCTACTTTCCAAGCTACTATAGTAGCCATGGCGAGCTCGCCAGGGCTCACAACGCCTCAGGGGAACACGTTTCAACACCACCTCCTCCCTAGCTCTTCAAATGTGAACAACACGATAACTGTAGACTCCTCTGCAATGGATATAGAGCCTCAGAGCCCTATTTTCCCTACAACCCCATCGGCCCAGCTTCTCAAGACCCCTACTATAGGGCAAACCCTTGATTTCGACTTCAGCAGTGACCCTCTTTCATCAGGGGCACGGACCAACTTATTCTCAGCCGCATTATCAGCAGCCAAAGTCCTCTCTAGAAAGAGAGAAGCAGCTAGTAGCACAAATAATACTCATAATAGCTTTTCAAACAAAAGTCTGAGAATCATCAACAAACCAACAACTGCTCAAGAAGTAATACTAGAAGTTAAAGAGCTTCTAATAAAAGCCTCTTTACTAGTGAAGGTTAACAGAGAACAATCAAAAATTCTAGACTTACTAGAGATATTCAGAGAATACACTGAAACTGAAAAAGTTCTATCAGCCTCTAAAATAGTAGCTACACAAGTTAACAGTCTAGAAACTACATTCTGAAAGCTCAAAGCTAAAGCAAAGAAACTAGTAAAGTCACCTCAGAAACAGTCAGCTCAACCTTAAAGTCAGATACAAAGTCAGACTTCTGTTATGTTTACACAGCTAGTGTTTAAAGCAACACAACAAGAATGAACTCAAGTTATAAAAAAAAGGTCAAAAAGTTTAAGAACAACAACTTTAAAAATCAAACTAATTAACAACTCAGTCTGAAGACTAGTCTTAATTCAGTTAATTAGTGATGTCTCTTTCTTCTTCTCTTCTTTTATCTTGAAAAACACTCTTAACAGAGTCTTTTTAGTAAAGAAAATTCAAGGTTCAGTAGTAGTCTCAGTTACTAGATCACTATACAAAAACAATATAGTGATTATAACTACATTTACATTCACTGTCAATTTTCTTCTTAAAAAAGAAGAAATTTGAACAAATAGTATCTCATACATCAACTTTCAAAAAGATCAGCCTTGATATAAGATAATAGCTCACAAAATACTAACTCTTGACTTTAACTGCTCTGAAGACATGAAAATGATTATTAACAAAATCAAGACTTTTAACAAAGGTTTGACCTCTATTGAAAAACTCTATTAAATTACATCAGCTGACAAGAGAATGTCTTAAAGAGTGAGATCAGTTGCTATAGCTTTTGCTACAGAAAAAGAAGTGAGCAGAGCTATAAAGAAATGTCTTTATATAGCTGAAATCAGTGTTCAAGTTGAAAAGCTATATAGTACAGCTTTTACAACACAGTGTCAGAAGTGTCAGAGTTTCAGACACCTTAATAACTACTGTCATAAGTCAGCTATTTGTGAACTATGTGCAGAATCACATAGTACTAAACAACATAGTTGCAACATGTGCAAGGCAAAAGATACCTGTAATCACTTACAACTTAAGAACTCAAACTGTTGTGAAACTTATTCTGCAAGCTTTAAAGTCTGCAAGATTCTTTTAGCTGTAAAAGCTAAGTCTGCTTTTTCAATAACACTTCAAATCTTTGCTATATCTTTATGATTAGTAATAACACTCAAGTTCTACAAGTAAATCTGAATTGAAGTTCAGTAGTAACAGAAAGTGCTCTTTAAGTTGCTATTGAGCTGAAATTGATATCATATTTGTTCAGAAATCTTAAATTATACAGTTGAACTTGTCAGATAATTACAGTACAGCTAAATCTGTCTCTCACTCTAGCTTTACTCAGATTCTTTCAGTTCACAGTATACTTCAATCAAGAACACTAGTTTACATTTTGAAAGACTATAAATCAGTTGTTAATATAGCAACTAACTCATCTACAAACTCTGATGTCTTAATTGTGAACATTTCAGAATTAGAAGACAAGATTCAGACTATTAACATATACAACAAAAAGGATCTTGACCTAGAAGGTGAATACATTCTCAATCAGTTTTTATACAATTTTCACATCATCTCAAAGTCACTATTACTGAGCAATTTCAACTCTCATCATTCTATGTGAAAATCAACAACTTTAAGCTCAACTCTGAACTCAGAAAAGCTAGTAAACTGAATTGAGAACCAGAAACTAGCTCTGTTAAACACCTTTAAAGTAGAAATCTACTTTCAATCAGATCTAAATCATTTTAGTGTTTTAGATCTAGTCTTTTCTATCAGCTTTATAGCTAGCAGAACAGAAGATTGACAGATTTTTCTCAATTTAAAGTTTGATCATCTTGATATTCTTTTTATAATTACTGAAGATGACAGAGAACTAGTTATAAATCTTACTTATCAAGCTCAATTCAATACAAATCTTGCAAACTGAGAACTTTTTATCTCAACATTACAGCATTTAGTCAGCTCACATAGTCTTGATTAACTACAGAACTCAACAGTTAACAGTTTAAAATCTGCTTCAACTTCACTGACAGAGTTCATTATTAAAGCTGCAAAGACTAGTATATCAATACTATGATCAGAAGCTCACTCAAAATCATAATGATTCTCTGAGCTGAAAGATCTTTGAAAAGTAATGATGTAAAATCAGAGACTACTGATCAGAGACATTGAATTTAAACAATGATATCTATAATTCAAAAATCAATACTTTTTAGTCATTAAGCAAGTCAAAAGAGTACACTGAAATATCTTTTTAAAAAAGAAAGATACAGTCACAATTTTCAAGATCATGTCATACATGAAAGACAAGAGAGTCAAAAGAATATCAACAATCACTAGTTTGTCTGAACTTGTAGACTCATTTCAGAAGAAAGCAACTACATTTTAAAAAACTCTTTTTTTAAGATCTTCTCAATCAGTTAATATTAGTTGAGACAACTACACTGTCTTAAATAAGTGAGACTGATCAACTTTAAGCACTGTTGTCACAGGTTTGCAATGAGACTGACGCTCAATTGATAATTTTTAAATACAAGAAGAATACTATGAAGAGCAAAGAAGAGCTTCATACAGAAGTGAAAAGATAATGTGCTTTAGTCTTAGGGTCTTAGTAAGCAACTAGACCATAAGACCTTAGTATGAGTTCAACTCATGACATCACCTTTTTCTTTTTCTTCAAGGTTGTGCCTTAAGTCTCTGAAAAGGTTATCATATGATTGTTAATGTCTGTTGACACATGTTTGTCTGCTTTGTATGAGTAAGGTTTGCAGATGAAAATTTTTTCATTGCTTGCGTGGTTTTCTTTGACAATTCACTTGAGTTTACTTGTCAGTGAAGTGAGTTATAAACCCTTACCTCATGTACAACTTTTCTTTTTCTTTCTTTTTCAACTTCTTCACCAACAACTTTTGTATGTGAAACCTTTCTTGATTGAATATTTCAGCACTGACTCTTGTACAACAAGCTCAGCAACAACAATAACAACAATAACAACAACAATCACCATCATGTAAGTGTCATACAAATATGTGTTTCTGAGCTGACAACTTGTAGGGCCCTCATTTTGTATGATGCTTATGTCATCACTCTCACTTTTGCAGATGCTGATGCTGATTCAGTTCTTCTCATTGATCAGCAGTAGCTTGCTCTCTACACTCACTCCTGTCAGACAAGGGTCATTCTCATGCTGTCTGATGTGAATGTCTTGTTTGTATGACTCTGTATTGCATTGAAACAGGTGTGAACCCATCAGCCATTGTACATCAATGTGATTCTGATTCAGAGTCAAGGTGTGTTGATTTCTGCTGATTGTATCAACTGTCAGAAACATGATATGACACTCTTTCTGAAATGTTGTTGTATGTCAAAACATTTCAATGAGTGTTGTGATAACTGCAAGTGACGTGACCACGCTGCTTGCTGTTCTGTATGCAACAATGATGTTCTCATTGTCATCTCAAACAATGAGAACAATGACAGTGCTGATGAAGGTGAGCCTGCTGCTCAGCTGAGACAGATTGCATCAGCCCTGCTGTTGACAGAGGTGGTTGTTATTGACCTCAAGGT
>JAABUP010002655.1_pt1 | contig 33824 bp, 36 predicted proteins | sample 5559201 | NCBI WGS metagenome assembly JAABUP01 (sample SAMN10711887, study PRJNA513373) | rock metagenome | isolation source: Antarctica rocks | place: Antarctica
ACCCCTTCCAGCCCCCCCTCCCCCCACCCCCCCCCCAAAAGCCACAAACAAACAAGACATGTATCAGAGCAGGGCAACACATACCCTGGAGGTGCATCAACAACCAGGTAGTCTATAACGCCCCAGTCCACGTCCTTCAGGAACTGCTTGATGAGGGCATTCTTGCGTGGCCCTCGCCAAATGACAGCATCATCAGGGTTCTGTAGCATAAAGCCTGCAGACCACAGACAACGTTACATTGCAAGCAGCAGTGCTGCATGTTGGCAAATCTTGCAGATCTTCATGTCCTGCATGATCTGCCACAACAGGGCCTCCTACAGAAAGTCTGCTCAGGACTATACATACCTAACCCTGAGGGAGGGCATGTGCTACGCAAATGCATGTGTGGTTGAACACATGAATGAGTGAGTGAATGAGTGAGCCAGTGAGCCAGTGAGTGAGATGAAAGAAAGAATGAAGATGCAGGTGCTGCTGTGCTGTGCTGTGCTGTGCTGTGCTGTGCTGTGCTGTGCTGTGCTGTGCTGTGCTGTGCTGCGCTGTACATGAGGCACGTCTGACAGTATCATGTTGCACTTCATGTGATGCACAGCCTGATTTCTGTTTGCAAGCAGCTACATATGAAGCCATCAAACTTTTTGTCATTGCGCATAGCGAGAAACCACATGTGGGACATCACAAACAGATGCAGCCAGGCGCCAACAGCAATGCATGTTCAAAGACATGTCAGCTTGATTCATGTGACATCCATGAACATGCAGAATGTACAGGGGTTACTTGCAGCATAGAAGGGTTTGAGTGTTTGGGGCTGGATGAACCCTGAACCCTAAAAACCTAAACATAAAATCAAAGAGCTGCTCACCAATAGACATAACCCCAAGGTTATCCTCAACATACACAGGCAACCAGCCTGCATTGCTCTGGTGGATCTCCTCCCCTTCCAGTCCAAGCATCTTTGGTATGCTTGGCCCACATATGTCTATATCCAGAAGCCCGACCTGCAGCAATGTAGGCCAGTCTTACAATGTGCCAAAATTTATATGTATCATCATGTGTGCACATGTATATTATATATTACTGTATAGCTATAATATTGCGTACCAGTAAATTTATGCCAAACAGTAGTGTGCTAAACAGTACAGTCGACTTTCTGTGCAGGGAATCCTGGGCAAAACCTACTTCTTTGCTTTTGGCAGCAAGCGCAAATGCAAGCTGCGCTGAGAAGGTACTCTTGCCAACACCTCCCTTTCCAGACAAAACCAGAATCTTGTGCTTGATGTTTCGCATGCGCTGTTCTATGGCTATCAAGTCTGGGTCCGGGCCCTTTGGTGCGGTAGCGCAGATTTCTTGATTTGGACATCCAGCGCAAGCCTCTGACTTCCCAGCTGTCTCGCTGCTTGTACCAGGACAGTCTGCATGGAGCAGGCTGATCAGCCAATGAAGAAATGTATAAGTGGTTCACGAGCAGAACCAAAGCCAACAGTCTTGCGGCAACCGCTGAGTGAGGACCTACGGGCATTTGCGTCTGCAGGGACCTCTGCCGCCAGTGCACGCTCGGCCATGAGGTGAATTGCTACGCTGCAGTCGACCTGGGTCCTTCGGATCGCTGCAGATCCGCTCGAAGTTGGTGCGTCAGGCCTTGCGGTAGTGCTTTGCAGCCATGGATGACGCAATGAGCACGTGCTGCGTGCTCTGCTCCGTGAGATCAGTGAGCTTCAGATTAACAACTGGCCCTTACATTGGGTCATAGCATGCTAGTGACAGCTGATGTTCCATCAGTAAGCAGGCTTATACTTTTTGAGTTCGGGGTTACGCAACAGCTTGGTTGTGCAACAGCTTGGTTGTGCAACAGCTGATGCAACCGGCACAGTGCTCGCACACTGCCCACATGCTTTGCGTCTGCGTAGTCTGTGAGGAAACAGGTCTGCAACACTGTGGCAGGTGCGGCGTAGTTGCATACTGCAGCACAGAATGCCAGAAAGTGAGATGGCCTCGATTTGTTGATAGCCTGCTTGATGCTCAATGTCTCCATGTGCATGCTTATAGTTGCAATTGCGGAAGCCGTTAGCTGGTACAGTAGACAGAGACTACACTTGAGTCTCATTACATATTGGCAGAAGGGCACTTGCTTTTCGATCATTGTTTGTGAGTGTAGTGGCTATGTACAAAAACTGAGAGCACCACATGCGCTCCTGTTCATGAAGCTAGCTACAGGCCTTATGATGGTTCAGGCCAAAATGCAAATACAGCAGATCTTGTCTATATGATCCAAGCACCTTTAGTTTTGCATTGGCTCAAAGGTTTTGCATCAGTCATTTCAGACATGCCACATTGAGATCTGTTAGCACCATGTTATTACATGCTAACTTTGGCCTCAATCAAGCATTGTAAGAGCGGCTAAAGTGTGACCGTTGATGACTGGCACAGTCTTTGTCAAGCTGACTGTAGTCTGCATCCAACAGACGAGAGACGTATTGATATTCCTGTGCCTTCAGCTTCAGTTGTTCTAAGATATCCTCAGCCATTGCCTCTGCTCCTTCAGCAAGTTGCTCATCATGAGTCTTCTCTCGCCATGGCCCGACTGATATGTCGTACACCTCTTTTCGAGGATTTGTGCGCCATGTGTACTTGTGCACTAATGTCCGTTGCAAATCAATCCAACAGATGTCCTGACTGCCAGGTTTGACCGTGACATTGTCAAACCTTGGGCTGCCATGCACAACACCATTACTGTGCAACACCCTCAATGATGCCAACAGCCTTTCCTTTAGCTCCTCAGGCACACACCCATGTTCATCCATGTAGTCGCTCAATGACTGTTGCTGCCGATCTACAACCAATACAAAGGTCTCGTTTGGAAGACGCAGGAAAGCATGAAGCTTTGACACCATCTTTCCAGCAATCTCTGGCATCTTCTGAGTCTCTTGGTAGGCCCAAACCTCTTGCAGGATCCTCAACTCTTTAGAGTACATGTGATGAGCCTTGTGGTACGGCTTAGTGACCTTCACAGCAACAGGCTTGCCTTCATAGTGACCTGCACAAACATAGGCCATAAGTCCTGTGGTAAGAGCCTCTAGAGGAGGTCCATGACAATGACCCAACCAGTGTAGTCACATCTCCACAACAGTCTGACAGAGTCATCACAACATCACTGCATGCAATGCCAAAATGACAAATCACGTGAGCCATGCTAGCCATTTCCCTTGAGTGGTGCTATGAATTCCAGATTGTCATCGAACACATTCAAGCACATGTGTCAACAAGCTGTCTGAAGCTGTTTAAGGATGCAACAAACAATCTGGTGAAGCGGGACAAGGCTTGCATTACAGTCCAAAAAGAATCCAAAACTACAGGTGATTATATGCAAGACACAGCTTGAGTTGGTTGCATCATCTCATTTGGGCTTTAAGCAATTCACCAGATTTCATGTGTAACAGTGCGGGTAGCAATAGCCGCAAGATGTGAGCATTTCATGAGGGCTGTTGTCAGCTCGTAAGGGCTTCAGCATGACAAACAAGGTGGCTCATTGCGGAATTGGCGCCCAATCAAATTTTGAAAGTCTGCATGCGCTTGTCAATGGCTATCAACAAGACTGGCTTGCAACAGCTCCTTGTGACAAAAACCTACCTGCATAGATTGTTGCAGTGTTTCCATGTCCAAGCACTTCCCTAATGTTGATTTGCAATGCGCTTGCCAACCCATGTGGCTTGGGCACGTGACAACTTATGGAGCCGCCTTTGCCATGGTTTGAGTGAAGGTGGTCTGGCTGTAGACCCATCTGCTCATCTGGACTCCCAGTTCCCTCCAAAGTGCCTTCTGATTCACTGAGTTTTGGCAGCTCCTTAAACAGCTGTTGTAATGCGTCATGGGCTGCTGATGAGGAGAAAGAAGAAGACATGCTCTCCACACTCTGCGTAGAGTCAGCCTTGAGGCTTGCTATGGCGCTTAGTGCCAACATGCTAGGTATGGTGTGGGTTGGGTATATGATGCGCTCATCAAATTCACCATAATCTTCCTCGTCGCTGAAGGCATGATGGTCATCACCTTGGCCAAAGACAGGCCCTGATGTCTTGTTGTACGGGGACAACTCCAGGCAGACATGAGTTGCCCATTGGCACACATTTGCGGCTGCACGACCAATCAACAAATGGAATCAGGAAGATATGTGGGTGGTAGACCTTGTTGAAAACACTTGCATGTTTGCACGCTCTGGTGTATAAGTTCATGGGCCAGAGCTTGACCATGCACAGAATGTGAACACAAGGCATTGGAAGGCTACAACAAGCTGTATAGGGTTTCTACCGTACAGAGCGTATGACATTGATGACAACAACAACATATGAGCGAAGCGTATCCTCAAAATGACTGTATATATATATACAATGCTTGGGAGGACAGCTGCATTATGCTGCCCAAAGTTTCCACGTGGTCAAGATGGTGGGCAACATGGTGGGCAACATGACACCAATGATCATGTATGTTTGACAAGCTACATCGCATAAGTTGTGGCTGACATTGGATGATTTAAGTTCAACACAATTGGCTGTGTGATTGCTTTCTGCAAGCGCAACAACTTGCATGCATGGTAGAAAACTGTTGTGACAGCTGTGCACATAATAAAATCAAATCTGCTCTGTGGCTGCACAGTGGGTTTGAGCTTGAGGAAAACAGACTTGCCTTCTTGCCATTAAAATTGTGCTTGAGCTACAGCAGAATGTGCTTGTTTGCATCTTGTGTTCATGCTACAGCAGAAAACAAGAGGTTGTACCTAAACCCTAACCCCTATTGCATGGTATTCTTTCTGCATGCTGTGCTTGTGCATGTACATAAACTTCTCTTGCTCAGATGGGAAACCAATTGGCAAAGCAATTGAAGGTTTCAGGTATCACCAAGCAGGTACATTCAATCTGAGAAAAGTCACCTTGAGGCAATTTCAGCTTCCAATGCAATCGCTTGAAGGCCTTGTAAGGCCCACCCTTCTCATCATAAATCTTTCCCCTTTGAACAAGGATGTCGGCCGTCACTCCTTGCCCCATGTACTCAAACATGTCTGCCAGATCAGCCTCTACAAGAGAAATGCCTGCCGCAAGTACAGGGTTACCTGCAACACAAGAAACTGAAAACGTGAACAGGTGGGATGCATGCAGACAGCACCAACGACAACCATACAGACCTCAAAAGCGCAAGCTGCTACACAACGTAATCAATGTGAGTGTTGCCTGGTCGGGGAGAAGAACTGTAGTCAATGTTACTGGAACTCAAGTTGAGACGCTTTGCCCTGAGACGCTTTGCCCTGAGACTTATTGCAACCCAACACAAGAACACCTAGAAAGAGTCCAAAGGGAACGGCATCAATACACTTGGAAGCTCGCTACGCTCAACAACTAAGTACATACATCGTGAATGACATGCATCACAACCCAGACTAATAATCTCTCCACTATAAAGGCATAACTTGACATATTCTACACACAACCACCACAAGAGTCTCGTCCAAAGGGCTTTCCATTATACTAGTATCATAGCAGGAAAACAATATGTTGCACTGTGAAACTGAACACCTGCCAGTCACGGAATACATAGCTGCGGGTTGACATGCACATAGAGTAAGGTTGGTATATAACAGCTGTAACAACTACAAGGAGGCTGTGACCTGTTGTGTCTTGGAGAAACGACATAGAAACTTGGTTGCTTGCATTAGCTTGCTCGTGAGACACCTTAGTTCTCTTGTTGCTAGGCTCAGTGTCTTGCGCAGTCTCTTGCTCAATCTTCAAGTCATCCTATAGTTCACATTGAAAAGTAGCCCTCATTGACAAGCCTGACAACAATGCACCCTGACACATAGGAAAGGTATGCCATTGTAGCACAACATGCACCATGTGTAATAGCCAACCTGGGTATCATCTACAGATTGGCTTGGTGTGGTAAACTCTGCTTCAAGAATGCTTGGATGGAAACAGAATCTGCCTGTGTTACGGTCTTTGTAGCCAGCACCAAAATCGTATATCAACCTATAACCTCCCCACCTGCAAAAATGCACCCGTGCTCTCATGGGTCGCAAGTGTTTTATGCACAAAGAAAGGCATCAGATATGAATAAAGGACCAGGTAAGCACAAACATTCCTTTACAGTCAACAACTGCATTCACCATAGCACAAGGATAGGCTGCAGCTCAATCCCACAATACATACTGCATTGTTGCAACCTCACCTATCTTGATCCACAGCTGCCTCAAAGGAGTCCCGTGCAAGTTTTGACAGTCTCTTAAGCACAGGCGTCGGTATTCGATCAGTAGCAGCTTGAACCATGCGCCTTTCATACTCCTCCATAGGCATTGTACCCCAGCAGCAGTGCATTGTACCCCAGGATTGGCCTTATGACAGCAGGCCTTTCACTGAGCCATAAGGCAAAAGCAGCAAGCCAGGAAAGTGAAGAAGGCTAAGCAAGAAGTCGTACCATTAGATAACCGCCCCTTGTCACCCAAAAGCAGGTAGGTCCGGAGGTTATGGTAACAGTGGGGAGCACTGTCATCAAAGTCGGTGTTTTCGATGAAAGTCACGAGCTCTTCGTCTGTAGGGTCTAGGCTGCGGCTCAACTGTTGGTACCTCTTTTGCAGAGCCTCTTGCAGGCAGCGATGGCTGAAACTCTTCAATATCTCAAGCTTGGGTACCTGGAGGCCAGCCCTATGTCGAACAGGCCCGAACGTGCGTTGACGTGCAAGCGGGCTGCAGCAACTCACTTTTACAGTTACGTTTGTCCCTGCGGACGTGTCAGGGGAAAGTACTGCGTCCATGTCAACATAGAGCCTCTTGCAAACCATTTTGCAGGTGGTCACCACCGTTTGGAGGCGCTGCTTGCGCTTGTCCCTACATGTCAGCACAGATGACACAGATGAAGAGGAAGCATCGTGATCAGCACATGCAAGAAGTGCCTGCCTCGTAAGCTCATGCCTTGCTATGCTTGTACATTGTTTCTTTACATGTGCATTACCTGGAAATTTAACTGAATCCGTTTTGACAACAGTTGTGTCGCTCTTAAACGATTAGCTACACTTGATACCATACTTTACACTTTTGAGTGTGCAGCAAGTGTGCTTTGCTGCGCAGCAGAGCATGAGCACACCAATTGTTTTTCATACCAGGGCATCCCTTACTCGCTTGTACTATTTCGCTCATTGCCTCACCATCTACCATCTCAAAGTTTGTGAACAGCAGCTTTCATGCTTCTGTGCATTGTGACATTGTTCACATCGCACAACTTTGTTTCATACATATGTGTGGAACTAATTAAATATAAAGCATTTAGGGCAATTGGTTTCAGCTTGCCTATGACCGTTCAACGTCCCTGGCAAGGTGAGTGACATCTGCACTGGCCTGAGCAAAAGGTGCTTATCATCCAAAGTCAGGGAAGTGCTGCAATGTGTAACGTCTGGGAAGCATATATGGGCTCTGCGATTCCCATGACAACAACGGCCGTACCCTTTTACTACACAATGTGGACACTTCCAAGCTGTGCAGCAGGTGCAAGAAGCTTTTGGGCAGCAGCAAATCGTGAGGTTGCAAGATGTCCATCTGGCCCCATTGCAAGCCTCAAATGTAAGCGCTGCAGATTTGAAGAAGGAGATGGCAAGTAGAATGCACAGTCTCATGGCGAACACGCAGCATGCATATGACAAGCAGGCTGAGCCAGCTGGACAAGACTGTTTGCACCCTATAAAAGTAATGACTGTGTCCTTGAACTTCTTCCTCCATGTACAAACATTTTGTACATATTACAAACTTCAGACTGCAAGCAAAACGAGGCAGCAGACATCCTTGTCATTGTGTGTGTACTCAGCTCCTCTGCCTCGGAAAAGCTGTGAAAATTGAGTGCACTATTTATATCAGTGTTAACAATCAACGTTGCTTTCAACCTGTTTCAGAATATCAGCTTCAATTCTATGCTTGACGGTTTCTAAAGAGGCAGACGCATGTTCAACATGCCATGTTGAAAGTGTATAGTTGAACAGTCTATGCTACCCAGCAGCGTGTGCAAACTCAACTTTGTGCACCCAGGTGCTAACTTTGACATATCTGCAGAGCTAAAATTATTTTTGTACTCTGTGGTCACAGCGCACTACCATCACACATCAGATTTGGGTCCACTGGGACAGCCTCATCAACCTCAAGGTATTGCCAAAGTTGACAGCAACGCACAACTGTTTAGGAGAAGTGGGCAAGCCAATACTAGCTTTGAAGATCACAGGCATGTCAGCCATGCCATGTGTCTCAACGCTCCATAATTTAGAACCCTGGAACTATCAGCTAGTGCCAACACAACTCAGTGCCTACATAGACTTATCACCAGGTCAGCACCCATCCTGTGAAGCCATTGTGCTGTACACTGAGAATCACTGCAACTGAAATTAAAGGCACCATGGACAACTGCACGGCTGATTGTTCCTGACCAGGCTGATTTGCACCTGATTTGAAGATCACCGTGTCGCATGAAGCACTTGTTGTGTAATTTTCCAGCCGTCTTATGGATTGCTGCATGCCCAAATGCAGGATGAAGTGCTGACTGAGAGTGTAGAAAGGCATGCCACAAGATGCTGTCACAGCTGCATGCACTGTGTCTCTGACCATTAGGTGTGCTGTTAATGCCAGTGTGTCTTGACCTTATCAGACTGTGCATCAGACATCTGGCATAGATGCAGCAGCTCTGGCTGTGATACTGCCAGCTGTGCCTTTGGATGCAGCTGTTTGGGCAAATTCTTGCAGCTGTGGTCTGATAGGCAGCAGCTGTGTGATTGATGCTTGACAACATTGCTTGATCCATGCAGACAACCTGCAATACATGTCACATCAGAAGTGTGAGATTTGAACATGAGAGGATGTGCCGCAGCACTGATGGTGTGCTCATACACATTCATGGATCGCAGCAGCAACAGTGCATTAGTCAGCAAGTGCAGCAGGCAGGACAATGCACAAGGCATAAGGTGTGAAACAAGACAACAAAAGGTGCCACACAGATCACAAGAAGTGTCAGTCAAATTTGCTCAGCAGAAACGACGCACAGACTTTGATGCAATGCGCACATACTGTATAGTCCAAGGCTGTCAACACAGAACATCTGGTGCAAGGCAGCACAGCAATGTCACATACCTCTGCATTTGCTTGAGTTTGGGTCTGCTCCTGATGTCTGCGTCTGTTTGTTTGTCCCTTGTCCCTTGATCCCATATACAAAGGGTGTCAAATGCAGACTCAGGCAGCACATACTGCTGCAGGAGGAGAAGGACACTGCTCTTTGTGACATGCATGGTCAAATGATCTTTCACATGCCATCAGGCACATCACACAGACGTATTTGCTAGCCCGTCTGGTACCCAAATCACCTTGAGGCAAAACGTAAGCTCAACAAGGCAAGCACAACAGATCAGGCAATCAAGTTTGCAGATACAATAGCCAGAGTAGTGAACAATGTGTACGCCTCAAAGATTATCAGAGGTAAAGCATTCCTGTTGGCCACATTCTTGCCCACCAGAACAGGCTCAAACTGCGTCCCTTGATGCTGTGTGCAAAAGCTAGGCACCTGCACACAAGCACGCTCGCGTCAGCGTTTTTATACTAACATTTAGATATGTGGTAAGGCATATAAGAGGCTAGATACAGGCTGCCACGATTCGTAGCGGCGCCTGCATGGAGTTCAGTACACTGAAATAGCAGGTAGCACCTTATGAAGCATGCACTGTTATACACACACAGTGTCAACGAGCACCAAGTGTATGGCTAGGATATAAAAAAGGGCAATGTCAATAATTGAGTCAGCGTTCCAGCACCTGTGCTGACAATGGTGCAAGCTTGATCATGCAGGCTGCCAGCACAGGGCGGATACCACAGCAGACCTTGATAACACGGACCTGACAGATCTCATGTTCACCATGTCCTGCTAGGTTGGACCTCATGGCAATTGGTCTGCTGGTGGTAGTGAACACGTCTTTGATACTTGCGGTATCGGCAGCGCTGCTGTTTATTTTGAATGAGCCAAAGAGAAGCCGCCGGAGTCCGAAGTGCAAATTTGCGCAATGCGTGCTGATTAAGATTTCAGAGATGAGCAAGGGATTGACCTGTACAGTCGCAGCTTGCCGGCAGGAAGTGCAGAGGACGTGCTTGGCGAAGACTGCAGTGGACAAATCGATTCAGTTCACTCCTTTAATGCACCACAGACAAGATCTGTATCCGTGAATAGTCACACTTCTCTACACTACCGTACATGGAGTACGAAGACGTGCGCTGTATAGCCATTTGGCTGTTTCAGTGGCTGGCTCTTGGACTTTCAATACCCGGGCTGCTGTTTGGCTGGGCTGTCATCGCATGGAGCTGCTTCCTTTTCCTGGTTGGTGCGCTTGTGCTTGGAGGGATAAGCCAAGTCTTCAGCTTATGTAGCCACTGTGCTATCAAACAGAGCAAGTGATCCTCGAAGGATATGACAACTAACGAAGAAGTGAGTGATCAAGAAATGCAAAGACAGTGACTGATTCAGCAGTCCTGCCGACAATTTTCAGACGTGGCACATAAAGCTTGCAATGATAAAGCTACCAGTGCGATGCGCCTTGTATTGGCACAAATTATACTGATCATAGATGCAGTGAAGTTGTGACCCTTCTTGACAGCATGACAATGTGTCAGATTTTGTGTTTCAGTACTATTAGCTTGAACCAAAAGCTCCTTCAGCTTCATCGGAATGGCAACTGCAGCTTTACTGACTTATGAGGAAGATATTCGTGGTGAGCTCAAACAGTCGAGTGTTTGATGGCCATGGTGTGATCTGCATACGTTCTACAGTCAGTGGGCCTGTTGCGAGTGCTAGTGCTATGCTGTCGAACATAAGCACGTATCAATTGACTAGATCCAGATGAGTGTCCTACTGTACACAATGGTTCCGGTAGCCATTTGTTTCTCTTTCCCCTGCACTCATCGCTCCTGGCCTTGCTGATGCATCATATGATACTTCCACGGCAGATTGCGTACAGCAGGCAGGCACAAACATAATAAGGATTCTGAGCCACTGGATTGCTCTTTTGTAGATTTGCATATTGTAGCAGCAGCTGCTCATAATACTATCAACATTCTGAAATCACGATCAGCAGGCATTGGTATTAGCATAGACAATTTCAACACCCAGATGTGCAGTAATGGTATGTAGTACTACCTTCTCCATGAACGCATGCTGCAGCCTAGTAATGTATAAGTATTAGTCAAGTTGCTGTACGTGTCATGCTGCCAGACATGAGAGTCAATAAATTCTTCACCATTTCAGGAAAAGCTGAGCACCTGCAGGCTGCAAGCTGGGCTTGTTGCTGCATGCAAATGCGCAGATGCATGCACAGCGCAGCTTATGTGAAGCTGTCATTGCTGCATCTTGGCTTTTGCTCGATCATTCATTGAACACTTTGTGCAATTTGCATGTCACAGCAGCTGCTGGTCCACAACATTGGGATGTCACAATTAATACTAATATTAGACATTAATATCCTGCTCTGCTCAGCACTGAAGAGAAAAGCAAGCCGCATGCAAACACATTGCACATTAATAGGCTGCGTGTATGTTACACATATTAACGGCAGGCCTGAGCCGCCACAGAAGCTGCTAGTTATTGTGGCCACACTGCTGCATAGTCATCAACATCCAGATCGTCCTCAGGACAGCGTCCAGGGTACGGCCAAAAGCTGTCACAATTGTACACATCCATGGGGAAAAGCGCATATGGGTTTGGGTAGTGATCTTGATTGGTGCGGCAGACAGCTTGCCATTCCTTAAACTGCTGGCTGCTATCTGTTATAGGCACAGGGGGATGCATGGCTGACGCTGCAGAGCTGAATGCACTGCTGAAAGGTGCTGCATCAAAGCTGCCAAACTTGAGGCAGCTGTCAGGGCTGCAAAGTTGTGAGGGGTCTGTGTTTGAGAATAAGCTGGCAAGTGTTGGCATGTCTGGCGGCACCTGTATCAGCACAGACAGTGTCTGGAGCAAAATACCAGACTGTTGTATCAACCTGTATCAACAATTGCATTCATGCCCAAGGTGATTGTTGCAACCTGCAGCCGCGAATGGCTGGAAGCTTCCAAGTGGCTTTCATTTTGCGGCTGCTTGCCTTTACTGCGTCAAGACATGTACCACACATTTCCCAAGAAGGCATGACACATGTACCAAGAAATTTGTTGGTCAAATCATGTTTGTAACACAACAGTAGCCAACTGCAGCTGCTGAGTATCATACCAGGCATGAAAAATGAACGATGTTTGTAACGACACACAGCATGACATAGCCTTGGTTGGCAGCAACCATGATACTTTCCAGCAGCTTGCCATTTGGACTTGAAACTCACTTTGGGAATATATGCCATTCTCACACCTGCCTCTTGTCCTGAAGCACATGGCCCAGGAAGTAGTGGCATGAAAGATGATTGATTCAAGGTGGAGTATTCTGACAACCCTTCCTGCAACCATGAACAACAGTGTTGAGGAGATTTTTGATGTGGAGAGCTATGTTCATCAGATATGACGTGGAAAGCTATTGTACACTGGAATTCATATTGTAGTTGCCGTCACATGAACAATGTGTGCAGCTCAAAACGCACAGAACTGCACACAGTCTTGTAGGCAAAAAAGACAGGAAACATATGACAAGCTTTTGATACAATTCGCGTCTGCTGGACATGGACTTCACCTTATGCAACTGAGATAAGCTGTCATATGTGAACTGGTCCGTGCTGAGGATAGAGGTAGATTCATGAGGCATATGTGCAACAGGCGTAGCCTCCTCCTGCATAGGCACTGTAAACATCAGGCAGCAGAGTTGAGACTGTCTCCTGCGCGCTTTGCACAAATGTTGCTGACCTGTCCCTCCTTTGGCCTCTCTTCATTTGCCGGAGAGACCAGGAAAGCTGGTGCATGCAAACTTTTGCCCTACATTGACCAGCTTGAGGTAAGGACGGTCTGCATGATGCACAAGGTCAAGACAAGAGGTTTCACGTTGCACCTGAGGAGTCCTCATGGTGAACCTGGAAGCATCACGTTCAGTTGCAAAATCCATCTCTCCCATCCTCTCCACAACTTTGATTTGGGGACTGTGAGGCTCGGCTGCGGCGACTGGCTTCTTCATCTGCAAAGCGATGTGTTGTTGTACAAAACCAAACATAGTGTGCAAGCTGCCACAAGCTTGAATTTCAGCCTGGATGACTGTGAAGTGGTCGATGCTGATGCTCATGCTCAGCAGCCTCTCGACGTGTGGCTTACACTCCAATCCGGGCCCACTTCTTGAGGCAACAACGATGGAAAGTTGTTCATGTCCGTATTGCGGCGGGTGTTCACAGCTCTGCGATCGTAACCCATGTTGCGATGCAGCCACTACTGACGGACGTGAAGAACCAAACGAGGCCGCCCAGCAATCGCACCGCTGTCGGTTATCACTCTAGTTGTACAGAGTCGGCAAAGCTCCGATTGTGTGTGTATCTGGTTTCGCTATTTCGCTGCTGGCCAGGTCGGGGCAGCTTAGTTGCCGCACGTGCATTCGTTGCTCAATGATGACCTATTCTTGCCTCCTGCGGTGGATGAGGATGAGCTACCTGACTACATACAGCAGAGGCGCAACCAGGACCTGCTTGCCCCGGGATCCCAGACATGGGGTCCTGAGCTACTGGGGTTCTGCCAACAGGCTGATCTTCTCATCCTGAATGGCAGGACTCCGGGGGACGAGTATGGGCAGTTCACTTTTCAGAATGCCAAAGGCTGCTGCAGCACCATTGACTACTTTGTTGCATCTGCACAGTGCTTTTCAGCTGTAAAGTCGTTGCATGTGCTGCATGAGGCTGCCCGCTATCGTTCAGATCACAACTTGCTTTTGCACATTGCTTACAAAGCGCGCCTTGCAACACACACACTCACACCTCATCTGCAGCACCAGATGCCAGAATTAGATATGATGTTCAGAAGGCTGAAGCATATCAAGCGCCTCTTGCAACTGAGCTGCAGCAACACTTCATTCCACTCATTCAGCAAAAGCTCAATGTTGATGTCTTGTGTGACAAGCTTGAAGCATGCATGAAATCTGCAGTGCAAAACACAATGCAGCAAGCTTGTAAATGCAATGGTGTGCATTTACGCAAACACCAGCCATGGTTTGATAACAGTTGCAGAGAAGCCCTCGACCTGAAAGATGCTGTGTACAAGAACCCGCATAGCACTGCAGCAGAAAAAGTTGTCGCTGAAAACAAATTTCGATTCGTGACTGACAGGGTCAAGGAGACATGGACCCGGAAGCGCAATGCTGAGCTGTGTGAGCTGTCTGCCAAAGATCCCAGCCAGTTTTGAAGGCTTTTAAGGCACCTCAAAGCAATGCATGCCCAGTCGAGCTGAGTGCGCAGTTTGAGGCCTTCAGAGCTTTGATGGGAGCCGAGCCCCAGTCGGCTCCCCAGAGATCTGCTGACTCAGGTGTATCTACGTCTTGCTCAGATGATGCATGCCGCAATGCAGACATTACTGTTGATGAGCTGAGTCAGTGCATCAAGCGCTTGAAACGTGGCAAAAGTCCTGGCATAGATGGCATCCTTGCAGACATGATCAAAGATGGAGGATCTTGTGCAGCAGTGCCTGCTGTGGCTGTTTAATTGCATGCTTGCCAGCCACTTCCCTGAACGTCTGTCTGTTGGGCTGATTACTGCGGTTTACAAGTCTGGTGACAAATCTGATATGGGCAATTACAGAGGCATCACAGTGGGTTGTGTGGTTGCTAAGCGGTTTGCAATGATACTAGAGCAGAGAATTGCATCTTGGGCTGAGGAGCATGCTGTCAAATCCAAGGGGCAGGCAGGCTTCAAGAAAGACTTCCGCACGACCGACAACATATTCATTCTGAGGTCACTGATTGATAAACAGAAACAGTCTAGACCAAAAGGGAAAGCTGGCAAGCTATACTGCTGCTTTGTGGACTTCAGGAAAGCGTTCGATACTGTACCTCGTGCTGTGCTGTGGCAGGTGCTGGAGGAACCTGGTGTTCATGGCAGAATCCTGGACATCATCAAGTCTCTGTATGCACACGACAGCGCAGCAGTGCGGTCATCACAAGGCATTTCTGCCATCTTCAGATGTCTCATGGGGGTGAAGCAAGGGTGTTCGCTGAGCCCAACTCTGTTTGGTTTGTATGTTGATGGGCTGGAGAAACATTTGCTTGAAACTGCTGACATTGACGCGCCTACACTCATGGGAGTTATGGTGCCGCTGCTTTTGTATGCCGATGACCTCATTCTGATGTCTGAGAGTGCATCAGGACTTCAAAAGCAGCTTGATGCAATAGCCAGCTTTTGTGAACAACGTCAACTTACAGTCAATCTCAGTAAGACAAAAGTGGTGGCAGAGTGACGTGTGTGACTTTGTGCTCAGTGGTGCAGTTGTGGAAATGGTGGAGAGCTACAAGTATTTGGGGCTTGCCTTGCATGCCACCAAGAAACTGACCTTTGGGACAGATGCTCTGGTAGCTACGGCAAGAAAGGCTCTATTTGCTATGGGACGGCGATGTTCACTTCTGGGCATACGAGATCCAGCTCTGCAGTGCAAGCTGTTTGATACTCTGGTGTTACCCATCCTGAGCTATGGTTGCGAAGTCTGGGGAGTGGACACCAAATGCGGTGCAGCAGCAGAAGCTTTGCATCGGGACTTTCTAAGACGTCTTTTAGGTGTCAGGAAGTCTACAGCAAACCACAGGCGAAATCTGAGAATCCAAGAAGTTGCTGCTTGAAATGTTTGTGAGGAGGCCTTTAAAAAGGCTGTGTGTGCTTGCTTTGGGGCACTGACAAGGGCTGCTCGGTCAAGGCAGGGGCGCTGGCAGGACTAATCTTGACCGAGCAGTGCCCCAAGCAAGCCTTTTTATTCCGTCGCGGATTTAAAATGAGAACGGACTTAGTAAAGGCCTCCTCACAGCAGCAACTTCTTGGATTCTCAGATTTCGCCTGTCTTGCAAGGTATCTTCGCAGTTCTGATTCTCGTTTAGTACGATCGATGTCTTCAGTGTGCATTAGTTCTTGTATGCCAGGATCACAAGCTGACTTGCAGGTTGGAAGCAGGTTCTGGAGAAGAGGACAACAGCTACTGACTACTGCTCGCCCTGTTGCTCTCTTGTGGCAAGGGTTTGAAGCCAGCCATTGGAGTCTGCTGATCCTGACCTGGTCGCTGAGCTGAGCAGCCTAGGACAGGCTTCGCCAGGCTCCAAGCCTGAGCCTCACCTCACCGTGGTAAGGACGTGAACTTTGGCCTGCCTGCGCACCACCACATGCACTGCTGCGCCGGTCTGACACTTGCATGCCGTGCAGAGTGGCGGTGTCACGATCTGGATGCAGCAGTGATCGTGACGGAGGTTTCGCAGCTGTATGTCAGCATTTGTGGAGCAGTGGACACAGCCATTGTGGCCTACCTGACAGCCTTCGGAGCGGGAGATACAGCCGTTTTGGAGCTTGGCACGGTGGACACAGCCTTTGGAGCCTGAACCATAGCTGTTGGAGCATCGTGGCTACAGACTTGCTCGGGTTGTGCACAGCTCCTGGCACTTGTCAGGTGCATATGATCTCATTGCTTTCTGTTTTTGCTGCAAAACAGGTGCTGACTCTTGAATTGCTTTGCTGCAGATGCAGCATCTGCTGCTGTTGCTAATGCAACAACCTGTTTTTGGGATGCTACATGGCCACACGTCCTCGTCGTGCATCCTGTCCACGCTTGTGATCCTGTGCACTTCCTGCCTGCATTGCTAGCGGCTGAGATGGCCATGGTGTTATTACAACACCACCATATATGGTTGGCAAACTTGAATTCATAGCTATTCAAGTTAGCAGTACTAACTAGTTTAGCAATATTGTCAGATCTGGAGGTCCCTTTTGGCTGTCATTGAGTGCTGCAAACACCAAGACATGTCATGAAAAGCAGCTTGAAACAAGTGGCATAACACCCTAGCAGTAGCAGCAAACAGCGGCATTGCTGCTTGTAATACATACCATGTACAAAATCTGCTGTCCACACGAAAATTCTTATCATACATGTTTTCAAATTGACAGAACAGTACTGTCACAAGCCTTGCAATATGTTAGCAGCGTTTCTTGAGGTCAATCTGCTTGGCAACTTGGATGATTCAATGAACACGACCTGTGCACTTCCAAAGTTTAGCACATCTCGCTGCAGGGCTGTGATGTTTTCCTATCGAGATGCAAAATTGGTGTCGACAGCATCACAATACTCTCACAGACGCTACATGCATATGCATAGCTCAATTAGAGCTTTGAGCGATTCTATCCACGCATGACCTTGGTGCTCAGTAATCAGTATGTATAATGGCAAAGCTTGCTGAGCTTGCAACACAGGGTTCTTAAGCCAACAAGGCAGGGTGATTGAACGGGCCATGCGGTCAACCCCCACGAACTCATCATCAGTCTTGCATTGCAGTGTCGCTGAGCCTTGGAAAGCAGAGCGCTTTTACGCTTGCCGGAAGCTCTGCTGTCAATAGCTGCTGCAGGTTCTCCAAACTCAGCGCCACTCTGTATGCACAGCATTTGTCAGCAGTCCGACTTTGAACTTGAGGGACACTGATCAGCATCTGTCAACAAGCTTATAATGTACAGCAGACACACCTGGGGTGTATGCCTTCATCACCAGGGTATGCAAAAAGCAGTGATTCAAACTGTTAATCATTGTATAAGCAGTGATGTTTGCTGCAAAATGGCATGCACTGGCAACTTCCCCAGCATGTCTCATCCTGCATTGGAAAAGTCAAGCAACAAAGCCCAGCAGACCACACTACAAAACGGGTCTAAATGTCCTCTCAGCGCGCGGGTATTGCACATGGGCTGTTGACGACCTAGATCAACAGCATATCAAGGCATTTCGGGACAGGACGATAGACCCTCAGATGATCCTTCTGGTCGAGTACTGCACCCAGAGTGTCTGTGTTGGTGATCAATATATATATAGACCTCTTTGCTGTTGCCTTAGTTGTTGAAATACAGAGCACTGAAAGTGCAGTTTTTGTGCTGGCTGTACTGTTGTGCTAGTACAAGTACAAATATGCAGTTGCAAATAAGCCGTGAGCAATCAGCCATCAGGCTGAGTCAGCTGCAGGTACATATCAGAGAACACCAAACACGCGAAGCAGAATTGTTGCTGTCTTATGGTACCATTGCACTGGTGTCAGCTTGGTATCTTGTTAATTTGTGATGACGGTGTATTGAGCTCAATGTCACACACTGAGTGTATGCATTGCACAGACAGGCAACTATTGACTCAGCCAATATTGGCAAAAGAACACAGAGACAGGCATGTACAAAAGTGTCTGACTGAAACATGACCCACCATGCTGTTATCACACTTGACATCCTCAACTCTGCAGGGGTGATCATGTTGAGATCCATGGATCAGTGACACACCTCTCTCAAGTGCAATGTCAGTAACAGATATTTCTGAGCATTCTGTACCCAAACTGCAACCCACAACTCATCTGAACTCTCAAGATTGACATCAGTAAACGAATTGAACCCCACAAAGTATTGGGCAAAGCAAGACAAGTGTTAACACGGTTGACACACAAGGTGCCAATTGCATGCTTGCACATGGTATACTTAGAAGCCAAGGTCAGAGTTATGGTATGTCAATTGACAACATCTACATCAGGCTGGCTATGCTTGCCATCAGAATCAGTGCTCTCATCAGCTGTGGCCTCTTCATCTTCTGCTTCAGCATCATCCTCATCAGCAGAGCTGTGCAGATGACCAGTCATGTGATCCACCATACGATTCAGATCATGTGCGACCCCAGGCATATGACTCTGAGTCACAGCATGACTCATACAGGCAGGATCATCTGCATGCGGACTGGCTGATCTGTGTTGATATCCCCTATCTGGTGGATGATCTTGAGATGATCCTTTCACGGCAGCCTGGAAGGCGTCTGGGTTACTGTTGTACATATCTGATGGGCCAGACCCTAAAAGCTGATCTGGGTGGTCTCTAGCCAACAGCCCATTACTGGGATTGTCCCATGCATCACCCTGTGTTTGCACTCTTTGACTGTCACCATGCAGACCTGCAGCATCATCTGAGGGTCCTGGGGCAGAGGCACCCCCCCAAGGGGAGGGCTGCTGCTGAGATTGTGCCCTTTCAGATGCCCCATCAGGGGCTGCTTCAGCAGCGCCAGCTGGCAGGCTGTCGTTAACAGACCACCTTTGTTTTGCCTTGTGAGGCAAATCGCTGCTGGCAAGGTTCCTCTTCCTCTTCTGCTGTGCTTGTCTGCACAAAAGGCACAGTGTTTGATCAGTGCTGCTTGACAGCATTCTCATGCGGTTGGAGCCCTACTGATGTGTTTGATGATCTGCTGATGAGGTTGATGATGTGCTTATGCGATGGATGATCTGCTCACACGAGGTCAAGATGATGATAGCTGACCCTTCACCTGCATATGGTGCAACCAATATCAAAGCCCATTTGCAATGCTGCAGCAAAGTGCAGAGCACAGCAATCCGGACATTTGTCCTAAACAGCTTGGCATAGCATGGCACAGCAGCATGCAGCACAGCACAGCACAGCGCACTACTGCATGGGACACAGCAAGACATGCGAAGCATATGGGCACATGCGCACATGTGACAGCGCAGCGCAGCACAGCGCAGCATCGCACAGCACAGCACAGCACTACACTGAAAAGCAGACAAAATAATGGTGCAATGTTGTGTGAGCCACCTGTGGTCTTTGCCCTTCACTGAAGGCTGTATGGCTTGCGCAAGCTCTGACAGGAATGTGCTTGGCTTGCTCTTCCCCTGATCATGCCTAGGGCTGCCAGAAGCAGCCCTGCCCTGTGCCTCATCCGGCTCATGAGAGAGGCTGCTAGGGCGGTTGCCCCTGGGGTCCCTGTGGGCCCCACTGGAGGGTCTGCTTCTGGCGTGATTGGGCTCAGGCTGAGGGCTGCTGGAAGGAGCCCTGGTCCAGGCTTGATTTGGCTCGTCATAGGGGCTGCCTGGCGGCGTCCTGCCCCGCTGAAGCTGAGTGAAGTGTGCGACTGCAGATTCATGGCCGCCAGATTTTGCCAACCCTGAGACGTGAAACCCATTTTCCCTCCTTTGCTGTTGCTGGGACGCTTCGTTGCCGAAACCATCTTCCCTCTTCTGCTGCTGTTGGCGTTGCTGCTGCAGCTGCTTCCAGAACATTCCTTGGTACTGGTCAGAATCGTCGTGTTTATCTTCATCCTGATTGCGTCTGCCAGATGGACCAGCAGTCTCCTGAGGATTGCCATCATCCCAAGGATTCCTCTGCTGACCCCACTCGGTCAAGTCAGCCCCACCCCCAAAGGTACCCTTGCCAAGGCCCTGGAGGGCTTGCCCCGAGGCTGGTCCCAGCAGCTCTGTCCCAGTGCCCTTGCCTTCCTCACCCCTAGCCTTGGCGTCCATCCCAGGGATCATCTCCTCCCCAGGGACAGATGAGAGTGTGGAAACGTCAGCCAGATTGTGACTGGTGAAACTGCCCAGACTGTTGTTATTAGCAAAATTGGTCAGGGATAACAGAGAGGGCAGCAAAGTGGCCTGCAGCAGCAGATGAAAGTAGTCCAAGCATGATCTGATGGCAGAAATTGCAGATGACTAGTGCACAGCACAGCACAGCACAGCACAGCACAGCACAGCACAGCACAGCACAGCACAGCACAGCACAGATGTACCAAGGCAGGGCTGCAGGGCCTGCCCTGCTAGAGGAAGCATGTAAAAATGAATGCAGGGATGAACAAGTGAATGATAGTGAGGAGAGACAGGAGTCACTCTTGCATCACAAGGGAGTGATGCATGGATGTGATGCAGAAGAGTTTGTTTGACAAAACCAATGCTGTATGACGCATGTACAGGTCATGTTACAGAAGTGACGATGGTAATGCCATGTCTTACATTGTTATGCTGCCCATCACTGTTGACAGACCCAAGGGCACCCAGCTGCTCCATCCAGCCAGGGCTGGGGCCGTTCCAAGATGCCTCGGCAAGGGCTGTTGCATCCCGCTTTCCTATACCATGACAACACACGCAGTTAACACCAGCAGGTATTGAGAAGCTCATGTTGGAGACTCACAGCCAATTTGAAGTCTTGTGATCGCTACTGTCTGTCAAAACTGAAGAGTAGAATGGTTGACCTGGGAAATTGGTCACCTGCCCTCATACACTGATGCATGGGCGGGTGGATTCTGCAGAATCTGTCTGTGTCAATATCCTGCTGTCTGTGTCTGAATCCTGTTGCAATTTCATGACTCATGTGCCATGCAGGCTACTGTAGGAGACAAAGAAGCTCATGCAGCCACACTTCATGATTTGTTATCACCCCTGCTGAGCACATGTGCCCATGCACACAATGAAGGCACAGCTTGACGCATCTGTCCACTCATCATGCCAATAGCCTGTGACTTGCAATCCTTGTAGGGACAGGTGATTTACCCCTCAACTGTACTGTCCTTGCTGCTGTGTTTCATAGTATAACATGTGGGATTCGAACCCAGGCCTGTTCTCCTGGAAGGATGGCAAGGAGGGCAAAAGTCCGAATCTGAAAGTCCCAACTGTTGATTCTCTGGACCACATTACATATAGCTCACAATGCAAGATGTTGTACCAAATCACTGAACAAGTAACCTGTGATGTACTTGGCTTGAGCTGGCAGGCCACATGGGTGACGATCAGTAGTAACCATTAGTGATCACTGGACTATACACACGCTGTGAAGGCAGCTTTGCTGTGATGTGGATGTCAGTGCTGTGCTGCATGGGCAGTAGGCAGGGAGGAATCTGACCTGTCTCTTGCTGAGCCTGGAAAGGCAGGCCAGTCAACCCCTCAAAGGGGTTGGGGGCGGAAGACCGAGACCCCCCTGCTTCACTGCCTTGCCCATCTGCTGGCTTGCTGCCCTCAATGATGACCCTGGAGGGCTGCTTGGGGCCTGCCCTGCCGTCCTCTGGCATGGGATTAGCATAAGACTGGTTGCCAGCCAGCTGCTGAGCAAACATCTGACTCAGCAGAGCGGCGCTCTCCTCCTGTATAATATATAATAATAGTCATGGTTATGATGATCATAATGATGATAATCATGCTCTCTGGCTCATGATGAGCTAGACACATGCAAGACTTTCCTGCTATAACATCAGTGAACATGCCTTGACACCAATTCAGACCAGGCTCTAGGGCCTTTGCCCCAGTCTAGATATGATGCAGTGCTTTCATTGTACTGGACTGTCTACAGGCTCATCTCATCTGTCATGCATTCCATGGCCTGGTGCACATGCGATTTCAAGGCTGCATAAATACCATTTGCTGACATGCGTAATTGAGCAATCCAGTTCAAGCACAACCGGTGGTCAAATCCATGTATATGCATGTCTGTCCATGATGTCCAATCCAGCAGCGTGATGTGCTTGAGGTTGGAACTTGCAAGAATCAAAGAGATGGCATTTCGCGAACAAACTCCAATTTTGGTTGTAAGAAACAATAGGTTGAGGCATCTGCATGAAGCAAGCTGAAGGATGAGATGCAAGCAAACAGCAGAACACACCTGTGCACTCATCTGATGAGCCCCTCTCGAGCCAGCACCCCCAGCACCAGGCTGAGGGGCGGGCCAGGGGTGGTGACCCCCAAAGGACAGAGATTCCCTCCTGCTGAGATCACTGGCTTTCTGCCCAAAGCTGCTGAAATCTGCAGGGCATGCACATGGCGATTAATCTCCCCACTCATTGGCACGCAGAAGCAGACATTTTGGATAGACTGTGGGCTGACAAGAGCATGGGCTGTGTGCATGCTTTGATCTCCAGGATCAGATATGGGCTTGCGCATGCAGCATGACTTGCATACAGGTCATGGCAGCATTGCTGGCATGCAGACTACCAAGACACGCAAAACCTGGTTCAGCACATGCAGCAGTGAGTTTGAACTATGTGCTAGTCCAGAAGTGAAGAGTGACGTTCAGCAGCGCTGCTTCACTGAGACCTGTTTGCACGAAGTCAAATCACCGAGACCATATTACATGCAGTCGACCTGATGTTCATGGGAACGGCAAGTAATGCATATGCTGCTGCCACATGCAAGAAACACTACACAACAGCAACTGCATATGTCCTCACCACTAGCAAGCCCATTAGCATGTGCTTCAGCACCACCATAAGCGTCTTCCTGCAAAAGTACAGAAGACTCAGCAGTGTAGGTGTTTGCTGGTGCAGACAACTCCATGAAACCAGATATTATGTGCATGATGTCCTGCCAGACATGATTGACTCCCATAAAGATGTTCTTCTTCTTCCTGACTATCCAATCATATTCAATGCTTCAAAGCCTGTAGAACAGCACTCCGGCGCAAGGTCTTGCTGGAGCAGTCTGCCTCTCGACATTTGGGCCAGAACATTTATAGCACCTTTTTTTTGCTTGCAAATCGCCGCTGGACGACAGCGACATGGAGGTTGCTGGTGAAGCGCAGACAATATGTAAACAGACAGACGCTGCTCGACGGCAGCACCTTCTGTGTACATCACTGCAATCCATTTCAAGCAACTGGTCTGCGATCAAGTCCCTGGAGAAATCATTGTTTGTCGCTGCACGTATTTGCAGAGAGTAGGGCTTAGCACAAAACTTATGATGCTCAGCAACCAGGATCATGATTGTGCCTGGAACAGAATGATTGCCAGCCTGCCAACAGACTCTGAAGGTGTGAGTTGTAACCCAGCTGCAACTTTGCGTTTTCAATGGTTGCTGCAGTGACACTTACAAAATTCAGTGGTTGTTGAAGTGACGTTTACAAAATGCCCATCAAGGTTGTGTACAATGGTTTTGAAGCAAATGACAATCAGAAGTCTGTACACAGGAGAAGCCAACTGCCCCGGCTTCCCAGCATCTCCCTCAAACCCTTGTGGTGAACAGGTTTACCCTAGAGTCAGGCAAGGCTTTCCTAGCAGTTTTACCACTGAAGAAGCTGCAAGTTTCGAAAATAAGCCACACTCTCATCAGTACAAAGCTTCTCAAACAGAAATCGCTGCCAAAGTTTCATGCATGTAATGTACAGATGTTGTTGTTGGTGAGCTGACTACCAAATTCGGACCTCATACAGGAACTTACTTAGGTCTGCACATACCCTACCTTAACAAAGACATGTGTATATTAAATGAATGAGTGAATGTACGAATGATGGGGTGTAATGTGCTGACCTGCAGGGGCGCCAAGCCTCCCTTGATGACACTGGACTGGCTGTACTGGATGATCTGGTTCAGGGTCTCAAAGTGCTGGTTCCCCAGGGTGAAGATCATCCAGCCGGGGTGGTAGTCCTCCCACCACAGCCGCATTGCCTGCTCACAGCTGGCTTGCACCTATGACACACCAGACTACATTTGGTGAAGGCAGTTGACCCAGTCCTGTAGTGATAATCACAATGATACTAATGCTGATGAAAGTGAGAACACGACTTACAAGAGTACTAAGCATAAAAAACAACAGCAATAGCAAGAAGTTTGATAGGAATGTTGAAGCCTCAATTGCAGCTCTGCCTGCATGGCATGGGTGCAACTTGGGAGGCCACATGTTCTAATAATTATAATAATGATAATAACAATAATAAATAATAATAATAATAATAATTAAACGCTTTCCAGCTAGGTATGTGCAGGACAAGTCATGTCACATGTTCTGCTCAGTTGCATTGCCTGCTGGCAAGGGGCTTGTACCAGAACAATGACAACAGAACCACGAGTCCTCTGAACATGGTCATCCCTAAAGTAAGGCAGAAGTGGGAACATGAGTGTTTGCAGAGTCACTGATCATCAGCATCAGAGGTGCAGGGTGCCTGATCATTAATATATCAATCTCAGATTGCGAAGTTAGTGTATGCTTTGTATCAAACACACGCCTGCTCTGCAAAATGGATCTGTATTGTGCAGTTGCCAGCAGCGCATTAGCTATCAAACTTCTGCATGTGCTCCTACAATGACTGCATTTCTGGTGCCTTGTCTGCACACAAGGGAAGCTGACGCTCCATAAGACCCCTTCCCAGGGTCTTCAGAACCCCTCCCAGTGACCCACAATGTCTACTTACATAAGCTGCAAATGCATGTGATACAGTAATCACCTAATACTGCTGCTGCTACTTCATGGCAACACCCTTACAACATCCTTACAATACCCCTATAGGACCCTTACAACACCCTTACATGGTCACCCCTGCCTGGATTAATGACATCTGCCATTACGGTAAGTAATTGACTTGTAATACCGTATTTACCTGGTCTCTTTGAGCAGGCAGCTGGTGCTCCATGGGCACCACTTCCATGAAGTCCAAGCCCTCATGCCGCCTGTTCTGAAGAAGAGCAACAGGTGAGTCCAGCCTCAAGTCCCCCAGGCTACATTGGTACAGCAGACCCACACTCATGTTCTTGATGTACCATGCCCGCATCCTGTTGTCCACCTGCATGGTGGACACACCACATGTTGAAAATGGGTTCAGGGTTTTTAAGTATGCAGTTGAAACCCTAAACCAGACCCACAGTCGTGTTCTTGGTGTACCATACCTGCATCCTGTTGTCCACCTGCATGACACCACATGGTGTGAGATTGAGGTGAATGCTGTGAGGCACAAAGATGTTGGTGCACTCTTGTGTGCACTCATTCATTCACTCATTCATCCATCCATCCATCCATCCATCCATCCATCTATCCATCCATCCATCCATCCATCCATCCATCCATCCATCCACCCAACCATCCATCCATCCAATATGTGTCTTTCCTCGGAGGGTATGTACAGTCCTGAGTGACTATATGTACAAATGAATAAATGGACTGTAGAGAAAGCAGAGTGTGAAGGGCAGACAAATAGCTGGACAGCTGTCTTGGCATGCTTGCAAGCGGCATCCAGGTTCACTTGCCATGGTCAAACTCCACTTGCCCTTGCTCTCACAACACTACAAGGCGACCCTGATAGGCAGCTCCTTGTGCAGAAGGCAGGTGTGAAGGGAGCGTCCCATGTCAACTTGCTCTGGCTCCAACAACATCGCAAAACAACCCTGATAGGCAGATCCTTGTAGCCAAAACAGGACCTCATGCAGGGGGGTGTTCAAGCAAGTTTGGGCCTGACCCTAGGGGAAGAGATGCATTTCATGAACAAATGAGTGAAATGTGGAGAATGCTGAGCAGGTCTGATGCTCAACTGTCTGCTATGGCTTGGCCTCAAGTTGCTCGTTTCATAGAAAAGGCAGAGTGTGAAGGGCAGACATTAACTTGAACAGCTCACAAGCGGCATCCAGGTTCGCTTGCCATGGTCAAACTCCACTTGCCCTTGCTCTCACAACACTACAAGGCAACCCTGAAAGGCAGCTCGTTGTAAAGAGGGCAAAGTGTGAAGGGCAGACATGGACCTGAACAGCTGTCTTGGCATGCTCACAAGCAGCGTCCCACTTCTCCTTGCTCAGCTTGAGCAGCTGCTTCAGCTTCTGCTGCATGTGCCCATCTGCCTCGCACAGCTTGGCAACTCTCTGGAACTCCCTCACCTTTGTAACCCTGCAGCCATGTGTAGGGTTTAGGATTCAGGGTTTAGGAATTTCACCATATTGCTCGCCGTTGTAACCCTGCAGCCACACTGTTTGATCAGCACACACACACACATGCATGGCTTTCCAAGCATGCAAGACAGCAGTTTGGCCTTTTATTTTGATTATGTGTTTTTCCCCTTTTTCTTTTTTCCCCCTTTTTTGTGGGTTTCTGTGCCACACGAGAGCATCTGCCACGCGCTGCACATTTTCCAAAGCGTGGGCACATGCAAGACAGCTGAACAGGATACAAGCAGATAAGTACTTTCAGGGCTTTTCTGGAAGTTTTGGATCCATCTTCTCATTGACTCTGGACAATGATACAGGCAGCCATGCAAGAAACAAACGATCATGCAAACACTATGTGAAGAAGAAGGCTCCCATGTTACAGTCATGCAATCACAATACGAAGAAGGAAACTGCAGGATGAGTACCGCGATGCAACAGTGAAGAAGAGCGTCACCTCCAAAGCTCCCTAGGCAATTTCAAATCCAGATTCATCTCATCAGCGCTGGCCTTGATCTCGTTCAGCTTCTTCACAGTCTCCTTGCCGATGTGGTTCAGCTTACTAATAGGGTCATCCAGGGAGGGAATCTCCTGCTTCTTCAGATTCTTGGTGCGCTTAGTCACCACGACAAACTCCTCTGACACTGCTGGCCTGATGTTGAGGCGTGAGCCGTTGCTCTTGACAGCTCTGACGACCATTCTGAAGGGGGGCCGTTTGGTACCGGCTAGCACGGACTCACTGCTCTCTGTCACTTTCACTTCCCTGCACACAACTTACAGCTGGTCTGAGGCTCTGCACTGTCAATGTTGCGTGCAAATTAGGACTGCCAGCTCCAGATTGAGGTATCTCAGATTGCCCTTGACCCAGCTTTGATGACCATTTTGAAGGGAGGTCATTTGATACCAGCTAGCACAGACTCACTGCTCTCTGTCACCTTCACTTCCCTGCATTGAACATTGACAAGGCTACTGTTTAGCTACAGCCTTTCAGCTAGCACAGAGTCACTGCTTTCTGTAACCTTCACTTCCCTACATGCATCCATTGGCAATGTTGACATGCCACATCTTCCAGATGCAGCCCTACCAGCTAGAACAGACTCACTGCTGTCTGTCACTTTCACTTCCCTGCATACACCTTACAGCTGATCTGAAACCCTGTACTGTCAGCATTGAATGCAAACTAGCATGGCAGAGAGTGCAGCTCTGTTCTGTTCTGTTCTTTTCTTTTCCTTTCTTTTCTTTTCTTTCTGCACCTCCAGAATGAGGTGCTTGTAATTGGTCTCAAACATGTGCATGTGGATTCTGAAAAGAGGTCGCTTGGGACCAACAGATTCTCTATCCCCAAGCTATGTGTTATAATTGACATGCCATGCGCTACATTTCACACGCATGTCCTGCTTAATGGCAGCAAATCTTGCCTCGGCAATAGGTCAACATCTATCAAGACATCGAGATGTGTAGCCTCAAACTCTTGATATCTTGAAAGGCGTTGAACCCTTGTTGGTGCAATACTTGCGGCATCTGAGCAGGACACATGTCTAAAAGGCAGCAGTGTTGTGTCAGAGCGACAGTCCACTGCTGTCAGCCTGTACTTCCTTGCGCGGATTCGACAGCAACTCTGAGTCTTTCCAGTGTTGAGCTGAACGCAACCTGTTATGGCATACATTGCTGGCCAGGCACTGTTTGCCAGGCATTGAGGAATCGTGTGGTGCCAGCTAGCACAAAAACCCGTTGATCTCTATCAGCCCAAATTTTCCTGTGCACGATCAACAACAATATCAGCAGCAATGTGATGCAGGCCATATCATGTTTGTACATCCCAGTGTCTGCTGTTCTACATGTCATGCCCTTTTACCTAATCTCTAGTATGGACGTCAATGCCAAAGTTATGAACTGACCCTCTCCCTACCAAACCCTGCACCCCAAAGATCCCCCACCATTTGAGACCCTGACGCCCGGCCCTTGCCACCATGTCGTCTGTTCTCACTATCACTCAACAGCAATCCAAGAGCAACTTGCAGCTATACCAAGACGTGAAACAACTCAGGAAGATAAGGCTTCTGGTATCATTCCTGTTCGTCAACAGCTCATCTCTTCTAACCGACAAGTTATGGCTAAGCCAACTCACTTGAGTGAAACAAAGGCCTCACTGGCTCGGAACTTGAGCACGACTTGAGGGGACTCAATGCTGTTGGCCACCCCCCCTGCCACCATCAAGGGCTCCCCCTTTTGGTTCTTCAGCACCTCGCACTCATCCAGGATCTCCATTCGCTGCTCTCCAATCTCGCGGCAGCGGCTGTTGAACTTGTTGCCGTCCAGAATGCACAGCTGCAGGGTCAAGCAAGCATGTGTAGGCACAATTTCATATTTGCACTACACTGTCATACTTAATATTCCATGTTTGTATTGGAATTTCATGTTATATTTAAATTTGCATATTGGTATTTATATTGTGTTTTCTCTCTCCATTGTATCACGTCACAAAACTGTGTATATGGCTGCTGGTAGACGTCACTACAATGGTCAGAGGGCTTTGCAGCAGCTGCATCGACTGCATGTTTGCGAAGAGTCTGCTCAGGTTTTACAATCTGCCATGCGGTAGCTGTTGTTCAATGCTGCGCTGCGCTGTGCTGTGCTGTGTCAGGTCGTGTCATGCCGTGCCACGCTGTGCTGTGTGACTTGAACCCCAAAAGCCGCAAACGCATTCATCAACCTTTCAGGCATCGTAAGTCTTGCTGTCAAGACAGGAACACCTGTGCAGCTTGGAAGGGCTGCTAGCCCCTGTCTACCATCACAACAAGCTCTGTCTGCAACCACAACACTCCCTGTCTACCACCACGACATACCCTGAATGATGGGCCACCAAATCAGTTCAAATCCCTATGACGGTCAAGCCTCAGACACACAAGCACATGCACAGACACCCTAAAGCTTGTGTTAGTCACTTCTCGTGCTCGTTAAGTCTTCACAAATGCACCATGTCACTTGCATACATCAACACACTTTCACCAGGAAAACACCAATTAGAAACATGGTTTATGCTTTGAAACCACATATTTCAACGACCAAAGAGAAAAAAAACCTGCTCACAAATGCCCTGTGTTACTTGCATACCTCGACCTTCATGTCGGAGAGGTCCTCAACGACACGTTCCCCAGTGATGCCATCCACAAGCTCCACTTGGATTTCGCCTTCGCATTTGGCCAAAAGCTTGTCCCCTACCCAGTACTTGTGAGCAAAGTTGCCTGTGCACCGCTTGTTTGGGTTGTGCTTGCACAGCACGCACTGCAGCCGGTTGCAGCCATGGTTCCTGCATGCAGGCAGGGCAGATTGAGGGTTCTTTTGAGCAAAGCTGCCTGTGCATTGCTTGTTTGGGTTGTGCTCACATGGAACACATTGTAGCCGATTGCATCCTTGATTCCTGCATGCAGACAGGGCAGACTGAGGAGACTTGTGAGCAAAGCTGCATGTGCATTGCTTTATTTGGTTGTGCTTGCACAGCACGTACTGCATCTGGTTGCAGCCATGGTTCCTGTACACAGGCAGAGCAGATTGAGGGTCCGGCTTGGGAAAGAGGGTGTGAGCAAAGCTGCTTGTGTGTTGCTTGCTTGGGCTGGGCTTGCACAGCACGCACGCACGCACGCACGCACATGATCTCTGCACACAGACAGGCAACACTGAAGTGTCTGCTTTGAGGGTGCTTGTGAGCTGAGATGCCTGTTCACGGCTTGTCTGGACTGCGCTTATGCAGCACGCGTTTCAGCCTGTTGCAACCGTAATTCTGCGCACACAGCAGCCTACTTGAGCGACGTGTCTTATATGTGACGGCAAGATTGCTAAGTCACCAACCTTTTCTGGGCTGGCAAGCGCACAGCCCATGCAGCCTGACTCTTGCACAGACAAGATCAACCATAGCAGCATGCATGTAGGGTCTGGGCCACAGCGCTTGTCAGGGGCATGCTGAAGCAGCACGCATCATGTAGCCTGTCGCAGCAGTGATGCCTGTGCAGTGTGATGCAGGCTGCAGCAACTGAAGTCAGCTGCTGATTCCTCCATTGTGCCTTGCGACAGCATTTGAGGCACAGGTACAGCTCAGCCGCTGCCTGAGCACACTTGTGACTGAGCAAATAAGCAGTGACAGTACTTGCACAGAGGCATCCAAAACGCTGTGCTTGTCTGCGTAGTGCAGGAGGCGGTGTTGCCATTGCTGAACTTCATCTTTCACGGCACGCATTTCAAGTCAATGGTAGTCACAGGCACATCTAGCATGGCACTGGTGCCAACTGCTGTGTGCAGCTAGCATTGTTGATGAACAAACATTGGTGTATTGATGTTGACTTGAATTGAAACCAATGCTAGTTTGTGTGCTGACACAGTGGTGACAAATACAACAGAACTTCTTCTTGAATCTGTTTGTCAAAGCCCTTGGCTGAGCGGTGCAGCTGCTGCTGCTGCTGCTGCTGACAAACTCAACAGCAATGCGTCCTGAGTCTGTTGTGTCTATGCACTTGCCAAGGCGTCTTTGTTGTGTAGCAAGTCAGAAGCCTATGTCTGTTTCACCTTGCATCAGTGCAGCTCAGGATGACCTGGTGCTGACCATGATTAGTAAAGGCCTCAGCGAATATGACCTGGAAGGTTGAACTAGCGACTTTTGTGTCACTTTGTTCAAAGTCTGTTACTTCTACCACACAAGAGATATTCACCAGGATGCTGTGCAGGTTGACCCTAGTTGTTACTGCAACAGGAACCTACCTGCAGTCATGCACAAACACCAACTCCAGCTGCCTTTCTTCGTTGGTAGCATGCTGCGGGGGCACAGCCGTTCCATTGGAGATGGCAGTCGCTTCGGCAAGCGTTTGGCTGATGGCTTGCTGCACGGTCTGTATAGGTGTTGCCGGAGCTATGAGCTGAGCAAGCCTGAGTCCAAAGTGCTGAAGGAACTCCTCCGAAGATGCCATCTGAAGCAGGCAACCATTTGTCAGCGTGTATAGCGATGTGAAGGCTGGCTCAAAAACACGATTATTCACACGCAGACGGTCGAGGCCTGGAAACGTGCCTGTTCACCAACACTTGGTTCTGGCGCTGCCTTGTATCCTGTGGGTTGTTGATTGTACAGCACTCCGGTTGTGTTGCCGTCCATGACTCCTGCTTCAAAATCCAGGTCGTCTTACGTTTCGCTACCTGACCGCGGAAGACATGCTAACAACTCGTCAAGTAGTGGGGCTGCGCCATAGCAGGCTGAAAGAGCATCCACAGCATTTCGCCTTGGCAGACAACTGGTACACGCTACGCAGCAACGCTGCACGTCGGGTGCATCGCACCGCCAAGTTCGCTGCTGCTTGTGGTATACCTGCGCATAAACGGCAGCAGTACTTTAGATGTCAATGAGATGGCAGTGCCTCTGTTCAATCAGTCATGGGTCAGGTCATGGGCGTGCGGTTGATCTGCTGCACCGTTTACTACTAAACGTATCGCGTGGCTGCTCGTCTGCGCCTGAGATTTCATGCTACTTGCTTGCAGTCCATTGGGCAGCCCATGCCTCATGATAGAGGCGTTATACCTGTCCTGGAGGTTGGTGCAATTGTGAAAGCCCTGCGTCAGCGTTTGGGCGGCACCCTTGATAAGGCCCTGCATTGTCCTAGGGCAGCCCCTGCTATTGGGGTTGTTGCATGCACACACAATCACTGGTTTAGGCCTTTTAGCCAGCGTAGGCAGAACTGTCAGCTACCTTTTTCTGGTAGGCGCATGCAGCGATTTCTGCAGTTTAGACTTGATTTTCATCAGTTGCCAGTCGTACATTGCTGGCCGTTTTGCTGAGGGCCAGCATGTTGCCAGGGCTAGTGGGGTGTGCACACACTGTGGTGGCACCATGGCCACGTGGCTGCAGCTGTTGTAAATGAATTGCACATGAATTTTGAATGTCCGACTCTACACACTCAGGCAGCAGGATGTTTGATTGATATTTTCCATGGACAACGACACCATGAGGTCCTTTTTTGCGCAACAAGATCACATGCAAATTTTCAGGCTAGTTCTGAGCTGTCTTCATTTCTTCCAAATTTGACCTTTGTCTTCTTCTATATGTGATCAGACTTGTTGGCTAGCTACAGCATTGTAGTCTCTCACCTTTACCAGCAATGTCAACTGTGAAGGGGAAGCACCTAAGTTAGCATTGCCAGTGTTGACGTCAACGCTGGTGCATTCATCACACTCATGCAGGCACGGACCATGTTACACTGTGTCTCATCAGCCCGGGCACAGGCCTGCGCATGCGTGGATATCATATTCGGCCAAAATCTCAGACAGATGATAAGCTGATTCTGCTGTGATCGCCAGGGCTGTGGAAGCTGAAACTGTGGAAGCTGGAATTGGAAGCTGGTTGTGCTTAACCGCAACGTTAGTTACAAACCGTACCGTACTATTATCGGTTCAGAATCCTGCGACTCACAAAAGCTTACTCACAAGCTGCGCAGACGTGCAAGCACATTGAGCCACACCGGCCGCTGCACACGTCATCGTCCTATAATACAAGTCACGCTTTAGACACGCGAGGTTGTGTTCACCCCGCACAATCTTCGCAAGCAGAAGCAGTCTTAGTCTACCGCAACTGTTAACCAACTTCAACAACCTGCATCGGCGACCATGACTTACAAGCCATCAGAGCACGGTGGATTGAAGGAGGACGGTACACCAGACAAGCGCACTAACCCTGAGCACGGCTTTGGTGGTGACAGCGACCGGGCATCAAAGCTTGGAGCTGAGGGTGGCAAGACTCAGCCTGAAGAGGTTTACAAGCCATCAGAGCACGGCGGTGTCAAGAAGGATGGTACAGAGGACAGTCGCACCAATCCCGAACACGGCTTTGGTGGTGACCGTGCAGCAGCATCCGAGGCAGGAAAGAAGGGTGGCAACAATTAGATGTCTCTGGCTTACTTTCTCATGAGCTGGCCAGCAGCATTACCTGGTGGTCAGTTCAAAAGCTGCTCCTTTTTGTTTCGTGGATTGACACTGTACTGCACAGCCTTATGTATGGAGTTCGTTTGGGCTGGTAGGCCTCATTTGAGCAAACAGTTGCTTGAGCGTCTCAAGTGATCATATGCATTCTATCTGGGTCTGCACTTGGCTGGATGCTGTGTTTCTGTTTTGTTCTGCTTTAGCAAGGTGTAAGGCTCTTGGGCATGCAAACTCGGAGTCTGCCTTTTATGTTAATTACCTAACCAAGTCTATTCAAGCTCT
>JAABUP010002656.1_pt1 | contig 33807 bp, 32 predicted proteins | sample 5559201 | NCBI WGS metagenome assembly JAABUP01 (sample SAMN10711887, study PRJNA513373) | rock metagenome | isolation source: Antarctica rocks | place: Antarctica
TGCTATTGGAAAATGTATGCCAGAATCGTAGCGAGCACACACCCCACGAAAAAATATAGGGGTGCCATAAAAAATCAGATAGACGTACCTACCACCCATTATCCACCACCACAATGCCTAGAAAACATGCCCTAACTCTGGGAATTCCTAAGAAGCCTTCCCCCCAGCGTGCTAGTCAGCAAGCACTCTCACCGTCGCCGCCGAAATCGACCTCGCCGTCACCGCAGCCTCAAAACACTCAATTAGAGTCCCAATTGAACGAAACCCCCTTCCCTCTATCTCTTTCAGATCTTTTGAATGTGAAGGACACATCGGACCCTTCTAAGGCAATTGACTATCTAATAGAGTATCAATTTGCCTATGAAAAAGATATACTTCTGCAGGATTCCAGGGCCGTCAAACTCTTTCAATATTGAAAGACTATGGTGAAGGAACAAGAACTAGCAAAAGAATATAATGATATACATGAGTGGCAGATCAATAAAGTGCATAGTAAGGCTAAGATCAGACATGAGGCTATGAAATCAAAGAAGGACTCTATAATGGTGAATTTGGCTAAGAGTAATAGCTGGTTCAATATAAAGGCTATAATGATTCAATGAGTTGATAAAGAAAAGGTTCAGAAAGAAATTAGGGTTTCTATTGATGTTCTATATGCTCAGACTAAGCATGAGACATCACTGTCATATAATGATGATGATATCAAGAAGATAACATCATCAGTAAGAAAGAAACAGGTATGTCTTTAATTCTATACTATAGATATAGCATTAATTGTATCAGAAAACTAAAGTTACCACTACTATGAAGAACACAGCTGCTGTCAAAGCTGTACAGACTGAACAAAAGAAGAAGAATATTGAAGTTATGAATGATCTTATAAGAAAATATAGATGTTCATTAAGACAATGCCTTAATTGAGATAAATAATGTTATATTAAGAAGAAGGTGCATCATACAGTCATGCAGACTTGCTTTGACACCTGAATATTTATTATTAGATGAGGGGATGAGGACATTGATATGATTACTTCTTCAAACAACCTCAAATTTATGTTTGTGAAGGCAGTTTAAGAAGAAAAAAGAAAAGAAAAACCAGTGAAAAGTTTCTTCTCAAGCTGTCAATCAGAGCATGCACCTTCAGAACTCTCAGATTAAGGTCATAGTGTTATGACCATACTCAGATAGAACTAATGAGATGGGTCAAATGTAAGAACTGTGTAGTCTCTGACATGAGACAATGAGTTGAGCGTCAACTCAACCATGAGAGTGTTGAGTTGACCCTTAGCAGGTTGAGTCAATTCTTTGAGAGTCAACCCTTTTTCTATATAGAAAGGGTTGTTTTCCTTATGAAAACAATCATGTTCAACTCAATACAAGTTATCAACTACTGATTTACTCAACATTACGTACTGAGACCTTTATATCAACAAGCACAAACCTCTAGCCCTAATATCTGAGTCATCTCAGATCAGAATGTAACACTTTGAACATTCTTACAATATAAGAATGGCAATCAGTGCGCAAAAGTCAGCTTTGACAAGTCAAGTCAACCTTCAAGACCTTCAGCAAATGATCAATGTACTCAAGGTATCAACATTCAATGTGTTCACAGATGAGAGAGGGAAGCTGCAAGCCTTCTTGATCAAGCTTGAGTTATATATTGAATTCAATCAAGCAAAGTTCAGGTCTGAGATGAACAAAGATCTGTTTACCATATTGTACCTCAAGAATGCAGCATTTGATTGAATTGACCTCAAACTGCATGAGTTTCTTGACAAGACATCAAAGAAATGAATGAACAATAAGAAATTCATATTCAATGACTATAAGAAGTTCAAGAATGAGCTTCAAAGAGCCTTCAAGATAGGTGATGAGAAACAAGCAGCAGAAAGACAACTTCACATCTTAAAGATGAATAAGTTGACAGTCAAGTATGCGGCAGAGTTTCAGCAGATTGCGGCTCTAACAGATTGAGATGATGACACTTTAGTATTGCAATACTACTGAGAACTCAATGAGACTATCAAAGATGAGATAGTCAGAATGAATTGACCTGAAGAGCTTCAGAATATGATCAATATCTTCATCAACATCAACAGTTGTCAATGAGAATGATGAATGAAGCGTACAGAACACTACACATCAAAGATGTGAAAAAAACATTATACTCTCAGAAGAGGTGACCCTATGAACCTCAACGCAATTGAGAAGCATTGTGAGCAACAATCACAAGTGAAGCAAGAACAGTGCATGAGCAAGTTCTATAAGCCTCAATCTCAATGAGCAAAGACTTGCAAATGTTATAACTGTGAAAAGCTCAGACACCTTGCAAGAACCTGCAAGAAACCTCAACAAGAGAGAAAGAAAGTTGCAGCAATGAATACACACATAGTGCACAACACCCTGAGCTGAACAGTCTGTTACAATGACATGTGCTGAACACATATAAGCAGCAAAAACAAAGCCGAATGATACTCACAGAAACTCAAGAAGAAATGAAACAGTTACAACACAACAGGTCAATCAAAGGAATTAGTTATTCTAGAAAAAGCTGAGATCAAAGGAACCAATACTCATGGAACTCAGGTAGAAGAAGACTACAGTGATAGCACCTGAATAGCCCTGAATTTGAACGCAGACTCAGAAGATGTCAACAACTGAGAAGTCAACATGAGACTCAAAACAAGATATGAGCACTCTGAGAATCAGCGCTGAAAGATGTGTTAACAACTACTAAAAAGACAGCAGAAAGAGCTCAAGAAAAGAGTTGATGACCTTAAGAAACAACAAAAAGAAATGAAAAAAGCAAGAGCATGCTTAAAACTCAACAAGTTGATGAAAGATGTACAAACAGCAACCAACTCAGTATCAAAACAACTTGTGTGAAAAACTAAGAGCCACAAAATCAAGATTCATTTACTCACAGGGTATCTGACATCAGGTGATGATTGTTGAATCTTTTCAGAAGACTACATGTCACCTGAGTTTCTGAATAGAGTGAAAACACTTCAGAACCAGATTCAGTGAGAATATAATCAGTACAAACTGCATCTACACTCAGAACAGTATATTGAGAAAAGCAGCAAGAAATACATACAACTGATTATACAAGAAATAGAGCCTGAATGATTTCAGAACCTCTGAAGAAGAGCAAACAACACAGTACAGTCAAAAAACTGCAAGCTCTCTCAAAGAGACTAGAGAACAAGAAGCTTTTAATGTCTCAGAAGAACGGCAAAGACCATAAGATATGAATTGACATTCAGGTTGAACGAAATAGAATCCTTCAAGCAATGATAGACTCAGAAGCAATCAACAACTATATTTCACAGCAAGCAATAAGAATGCTAGAATTAACACTGCAACAGGCACCAAAACCTATGCAGATGTATATGATCAACAGAGAATCTGAATGAATAACGAATCAGGTTCACATTGAAGCCACAATACTAGAAGATTCACAAGAGTTGACATTTGATGTTCTCAAATTAATCAAGTATGATGTCATACTAGAAATGCTCTGATTACGCAAAAGAAACTCAAGAATTGATTGAATCAGTAAAGAATTATACATCATGATAGATGTGTATGAGATTCTCAAACAACCAGAAATGAGCTTATCAGAGCATAAGTCATGAGATCATGAAATATTGCTATTGAATGACAAGCAGTCAAAGTGAATGTCACTATATTCAATGAGCAAGAACCAACTCAAGAAAGTTAGAACTTACCTTAACAAGAATCTCAAAAGAGGATTCATCAGATCATCAAAGTTATTAGCAGAATACTCAATCCTGTTTGTATCCAAGAAGAATGGCACAAAGCAACTATGTGTCAACTACAGACAACTCAACAAGATAACTAAATGAGACAGTTATCTCTTATCGTTGATCAAAGAGTTGCAAGACTGGTTAGACAGAGTCAAGTAGTTCACAAGTCTAGACTTGAAAGAAGCCTACTATCAAGTACAAATGAAGAAAGGCAAAGAATGAAAAACAGCGTTCTGAACAAGATACAAACACTACAAATACACTGTTATGCTGTTTGAGCTCAAGAACGCCCTCACCACCTTTCAAAGGCTAATCAATGACATGTTGAGAGAATACCTCAATGATTTTGCAATCACATACCTCAATGACATTCTGATATACTCAGATGACCTTAAGATGCATCGCAGTCATGTGCACAAGGTACTGAAAAAGCTTAATAAAAGAACTTTGTATGTGAAGAAGTCAAAAAGCAAGTTCAAAGCAAAGAAAATCAAATTCCTTAACTATATTATTCAATCTGAGCAAATCAAGAAGAACTCAAAAAAGACAAACACAGTCAGGAACTGGCCTCCGCCAAAATGAGTCAAGAAAGTACAAGCCTTTCTAGAGTTAATGAACTATTACTGAAAGTTTGTATCTAATTATGCAAAAATTGCAGAACCCCTCACACAACTGACGTGTAAGAACAAGAAATGACATTGAGACAAGAAACAGAAGAATGTGTTTCACACACTAAAGAAAAGCCTTAACAGAACGGCACACCTGAGAATACTCAATTCAACATGCGAAAAGATACTGAAAACCAACGCATCAGATTTCACAGTGAGCACATGCTTGTACCAGATCAAGAATGAGCAACAGAGACTCATAGTCTATCAGTCAAGAAAACTATCAGAATCTGAGAAAAGATATGAGGTTCATGATAAAGAACTTCTTGCAATAGTGAAAGCACTGCAAGAATGAAGACCTTATCTCACAGATACTGAGAAGTCTATTCAGATCTACACAGATCATAAGAATTTGAGAAACTTTGCAACAACAAAACAGTTGAATCAACAACAGGTTTGCTGAGCCAAACAGTTAGCTGATTATGAATTTCAGATTCATTACAAAAAGAATAATGAGAATGATGAAGCAGACACTTTGAGTAAACAGCCTGATCATGAAGGAGTGAAAAAGATTCACATCAAAATTCTGAGTGAAGATGACAAAGAAATCCTCACAAAAGGCTTAACAGCAACATACAAGGTGAAGCAAACTCTCTTGACAGATGAAGAACTAATACAAGTATGTCACAACAACAAAGCTGATGAACATCTTGAAGTCAAAAGAACTGAGAACCTCATACAAAGAAGACACAATGTCAGTGACCTTAAGGATCAAATCACTGAATACATCATCAAATGCAATTCATGTCACAGAAACAAGATTCAGAGAAATAAAAGATATGATGAGGTAACACAACTAAACACATCAAATGCGCCATGAGAGTCAGTTACTATGAACTTCATAACAAAGTTACTGACATCAAAGAATTTGGCATGAGGAGTGAAATTCAACAGTATATTGACTATAGTTGATAGGTTGATCAAGTACACCATGTTCATTTCATTCAAGAAAACTGTGACAGCATCAGTATTGACATACATCATACTGCAAGAGTTGATTAACAATCACGGGCTATCAAAGGAATTTATCATCAACAGAGACAAGCTGTTTATGAGCAAGTTTTGAGAAATGCTCACAGCAGAACTCAAGATAAATCAAAAGATGTTGACAACATACCACCCACAGACAGATGGGCAGAGCAAACAAATGAATCAGACAGTTAAAACGTACTTAAGACACTACGTCAATAAGAATCAGAATAACTGAGTACAACTGTTGCTGACAGCACAGTTTGCATACAATAACACACAAAATGAAACCACAGAAGAAACACCATTTCAAGCAAATTATAAATATAACTCAAAGGTATGACAAGAACCACAAGCACACAAATCACAAAGCCAGAAAGTGATACTAGACATCACAGAGATCAAGAAGTTGCACAAAGATCTGACAAGCAGAATTCAGCAACAAAAAGAATAAACAACAGAGGTAAAATCTTTCATGATTGAAGAGAGAGTTTATCTAAGAACAGACAACATTCATGTAAAACAAAGAAGCAAGAAGTTAAACAACAAAAGCATAAAACTGTTCAAAATCAAGAGAAACATCAAGAAGTTAAGCTATGAGCTAGACTTACTCAAGGAAATGCAAATACACTCAGTATTTCATGTGTTCATGCTTCAGTGTTGCAATCAGTTCATACCACTTCAGACCATTGAAACATCTGTTGAATCTGACAAAGAATATCAAGTTAAGAACATTCTAAAGAAACAAATGATTAGCGGAAAAACCCACTACCTTGTCAAATGAAAGAGGTACAACATCTCTGAAAACACATGAGAACTCACAGAAAACCTCAAGGGTTGTGCAAGAACACTTCAACACTTTGAGAAGGGGAGGTGACAAGGTTAAACTGTCAAAAGTTGTTTAACATGTTATCAAAAAGCTGAAACAAAGTCTCAGGCTGAGGAGTTTTCTCATCATCATTATTATTGTTGCTCATTTTCTTTAACAGACAAAGAGTTTTCTGTTTAGCACAATCTTGAGTTTGACGCAACATTTTGTGTAACTGAGAAAGCTTTGCAAAGAGGCAAGTTTGTTCTTTCTCAGTTTGAAGAATTTTTGACTTCAGCTTATTGTGAACACAGTTCAATGATTCTCACATCACACTCACACATGAATGACCTCAATGAGTACACTCAGCACATTTGAAATGTGACTTCATCATCACACAGAAGATAGAGTGATTAAAACAATAAACACAGACAATGTTCAAGAAACTGTCAGATATAGTGATCTCTTTTGCAGCACAAAGATGATTGTTGTACTCACAAGTGAGAGAAGACTTCTGAGACATGGCTGATGTTGAGAGATTTCATTTATACCCTCACTTAAGTAGAATCCTGAGAACAGGGATCACAGAAAGAAAAGATAGTGTTACAATCATACTCAGATAGAACTAACAGAATGAGTCAAACATAAAAACTGCGTAGTCTCTGACATGAGATGATGAGTTGAGCGTTGACTCAACCTTGAGAGTGTCAAGTCAACCCTTAGCAGATTGAGTCAACTCTTTGAGGGTCAACCCTCTTTCTATATAGAAAGGGTTGTTTCTCTTATGAAAACGATTGTGTTCAACTCAATACAAGTTATCAACTACTGGTTTACTCAACATTGCATACTGAGACCTTTATATCAACAAGCACAAACCTTTAGCCTTAATATTCAAGTCATCTCAGATCAGAACGTAACACATAGCTATAGTGAAGCTTTAATGTCATTGCTATTTCATCAGATAATGATGCCTATTCAACAGCAATTGACAATGCTAAGTCAGCAGCAACAGCAACAGTTTGCAGCTTCTGAAACCTCTTCAGCATACACTCTGTCTCAATTACAGTTAAATTTGACTGTACAGTCTGCAGAAACTGTGTCGCTGTCATTGTCATTGATGTCAGTATCTTTTTGCTGTATCGAGAGAAATGATCTACATCATCATTTAATAAACATCTATCAAGCAGCTCTATAAAATCTATAGATGACAGAGGTAGTCATCTATGAATTTATATCAATTGATTACAACATCAGAGTTCCTCACTAGCAAAAGCACTAGAAGAAGTCTATAGAGCACTGAATAAGAAGCATTATGAGCTTATGACTGTACAAGAATGAGCAGACAAGAAGAAACCATGAACTCATCTCAATGTGCCTGTTGAATTAAGGCTTTAAATTGCAGACAAAGCTAGTTTAAAAGACTGATGATATAATGAAAAATGTCATGATATGATGATGTCAGAGATTTCAAAGCAGAATGCAAAGCAAATGACATTGAATGCTATAGATATAGAGAGAATAGAGGGATAGGACTTTGATTTACTATATAAATTGATGTAATTACAAGTATATTCTTCTAACATTGTATATGTGAACTGCAGAAATGAGCCTCAAAATTGCCATATATTGATAAATTCTCAACCGCTAGTTCTATAAACTTTGAAAAGTCATCATAGCATGCTGTCATAGCAGAATGCTTTCTCATTCATGCCTTTAACTGAGTAAAGAACTGTTCTATAGAGTTGAGATCTGATGAATAAAAGGGTAGGTATTTGATATGAACCCCTGCATTTTGACACATGTTGATCAACTTCTGTACATATGTTAGCATAAAGACATCAATTAATATAGGAAAACATATCTGACTGTGATGAATTGATGCATTATCAAGTACTAAAACAGATTGAGGATCAGAAAATAAAGTGCATAGAGGTAGAACCTCCTTCTTCACAAATGCATTAAATAAAGCTGATGTAAAGGAGCTCTGAATAACTCATCATGCTATATAGCCCTTCACTGCATATGCAAACAGTATACTTCAGCATTCTAACCTTCTATGAAAGGTGAAGAGAGTTGTCTTGACATCAACAGGTGCTCACTCATATTTTCTATCTTTTGTACGTTCATTTGCAGCACTCTTGTCAAGAAAGACTAGTTGATCAGTGGTTCATTGACTCAATTGAGTCATTCAATGATCTCAGAGAAATTGGTTACATTCTAGAACATGTCTTTGAACCTACAGAGTTACTATCTGATTAACCACATGGATATTCTATATAGAAATAGCCCTATCTTCTTCCTTGATCAATGAAGTTGTTTCAGTAGTTGACTTATACTAGACTGATTGATTTTCACCTCAAATTTGTCAAATAGAAAGTACTGCATATTTCATTGATCCGCTGTAGGTTCCTCATTGAGATATATAAGCAGTTCTTAATAGATTTGTTAGTAACAGATGATCTATCTTCAGATCTAACCTACCTGCTTCATATCAGGTGTCACCTTCAAACAACGGCCTCATTTTTTCCTCGGGGGGTATAGGGTTCCATATCGTTTGAAGTTCAGTCAATATTGACGTATAGTACGTTCAGAAAGGTGGGTCCTCGTGGCCAGGGCCTCATTACTGACAGGGTCATTCAGAAAGGCAGTCACTAGTAATTGCCTCACGTCCTTATCAGGCTTACTAGGCATTGTGGTGGTGGATAATGGGGTGGTAGGTACGTCTATCTGATTTTTTATGGCACCCCTATATTTTTTCGTGGGGTGTGTGCTCGCTACGATTCTGGCATACATTTTCCAATAGCACTGTACGAGTACTCTCTGGTAATTAACGCGTCGCTGCAGCCTCGACCAAGGAATTTGCTCCACCAAATCTTAATGCTCATGCATACTTGTATCTGTGCTGAAGGTACTTATTTGTTTTGTACCCTTAAGGATCTCGTGTACTGATGCGCTCTACGTAGCTGGTCAGCATCCTTCAAAGTCCTATTTCTACACCGATCCTCGCCTTTATGGTAGTGGCCGGTCCTGATGGTTGGCTCCACTTGACAGATACTTTCATTCGTGGCTGTTTGATCTGTGCACATTGTTCAGATGGGGAATAGTCAATATTTAAACCGTCGAGACTGCTTGCATAACGGAACATACCATGACTCACGCCGGGGTACAAGCCAATTTCTTAGACTTTCTGGATGAGAATTCTCCTGAAGTTATTCCCCAAGCCAGACCGCCTAAGAATACAGGATCAATTCAGGAACAAGCAGGCCTAGGCGTCAGGGCGTCCGCGTTCTGGTGGATCGAGAGCCCAGAGCTGTATGAAGAACATGATACGAGGCATCTATGTAGCACTTGCAGGCGCATCAACTTCAAGGCTCTACTACGGGAGGCTGCCAAGGAGACAAAGCTTCAAGCCTATGAGGTGCGCGATATGTCCGTGGGGTCCGTCTCCATCGTTCTTGGACCTTTAAGTGAGATCCTGAGGAAGACTACCTGTAATTTCTGTCGTTTGGTTGCACGAGCCATATGCATAGAAGGAGAGGTCGAGGTACCTCGCACAGAATCTGCTGGAAGCCCCGTGGTCGTTGAGCTTCAAAGCTCCACCTGCACTACTGGGTTGATCGAGCAAGGCCAGAGGATAGACGTGCCGGTGCTTGGTATTTTCCTGGACCCATGGATCGACATACGGCCCGCTTTCCTTCGAGAAGGCAATCCAATTCCATCAACCGAGGCAGACGTCAATACTCTCAAAACATGGCTGCGTTCATGCGAGAGCAGCCATACGGAGGCACACGTATCTGTCGAGGAGCGGCCATCACCTGATATGAGTCATTTCAGACTCGTTGACATCGAGCATCAACGCATCATCAAAGCCAATGAACAATGCAGGTATATCGCGCTCAGTTACGTGTGGGGTTCAACAAAGCAATTCCAAAACACTAGATCGATTTGCCGCGACTTGGAAGAAGAAGGCGGCTTGTCCAGCGAGGATGGACGCCTTTCGCAAGTGATCAGGGACGCTATCTATCTGGTAGCTCAGATGGGAGAGCGATACCTCTGGGTTGACGCTCTGTGTATCGTTCAGGACGATCCAATCAGTAAACACAGTCAAATTGCCGCCATGGACAAGATCTACACCTCTGCCATACTTACTGTGGTCGCCGCCGCAGGTGATAATGCCAACGCCGGGCTACCAGGCGTGAGACTTGGTCGTCGTCATGCGCCACAACATGTGGAGAAGGTCCAAGAGACTCTATTGGTTACCACCCTTCCTTCAATGAGCGACGTTGTAGACGACTCAACATGGAACCATCGAGCTTGGACTTTCCAAGAAAGAGTGCTTTCTTGCCGAATGCTCATATTTGCCGCCCAGCAAGTCTATTTCAGCTGCACTCATGGTTACTGCTGGGAAGAAGCCATGCATAGAGCTGAAGATGCGGCCAAGGCTACACCTCCGCCAAATACAGTACATGCCCGGGTGGACTTATATGGCGTTCAGCCTCAACAGCGAGTAAACTTTGATTCCTATCTCTCTGCAGTATATTGGTATACTTCACGCAAATTAAGCTACGACTACGACGTGCTGAACGCCTTCTCCGGTATCATGGCGTTTCTGCGCCCATACATGCGATCCAAATTTCTCTACGGGCTCCCAGAGACTGAGCTCGACACGGCTTTGTTGTGGCAGCCACACAACGCGGCTCACCGTCGCAAAGACTCGATAACTGGCGAAACATTGTTCCCCAGCTGGAGTTGGGCCGGTTGGATTGGAAAGATCAGTCACTCCGCGACGTCTTTCGATCTCCTAAGCGTCCCTAGGGTCAAATGGGTCGACACCTCTCTAGACAGCACACGCGACAACACGTTCTCTGCTGATGAGTACCGTGCTGAAGCTAAGGAAACGTCTGCTAGCGAAGAACCTTGGTATCGAGGCCAGAGCAAGGCCGAAGGTAGATTTTACTATTTTCAGTCCACGAAGCCAGACGCCTGGTTTCTGCATCCAACTGCACGCGAAGAACGCCGGAAGTTCAGATCAAGATTGAAGCCTAACACAGCTTGTCTACAATTTTACGCTTTGACAGCAAGATTCAAGATCACGGGATGGCACATGCCAAATACGGGTGTAGTAGGTGCACGAGCTTGTAAAGGAGACAGGCACACCATTTGTCCGCTGGCAATCTACGACGATGATGACTATGTGGTTGGTACGATGAACGTTCCAGCATCAATAGCAGGGCAGATTGAGCCCGGTAATCACGAGTTTATCTGTCTATCGAGAAGCGCAAAGCCTGGGGACATTGTCCGGCTGGATTTGCCACCACCTCGGGACGACTTCAAGGACCTGCCGCCGGGCCCTCAGAGCTTCCCGGATGAGCCGCCACTTGAAGAGTCACACCAGGACTTTGATTGTCAAAGATGTAATCCACGGAAGCAATGGTGCTTGTACAATGTGATGATGGTTGAATGGCGAGGCGAAAATGCATCTCGGGTTGGACTAGGGACCATACACGTAGATGCCTTTCTCCTGGCTCAACCACAAGAGAGACTTATATCTTTGGAGTGAAATTAAGTTCGTTGTCGCATCTATACAGCTCGTGAAACATCATCCTTACCCACAGACAATCTAACGGTGCGTACGTCTTTTTGCCCTTGCTGGAGTTGAGGTATCTCATCCTGTCATCAGCCGGTCTTGTTCTGACTTGCCTGGACCAGAGTTTTGTCATCTTGAGCACTCTTTGCGCCTCATCTAAGGTTCCAGATGTAATCGTAATCGCAGTCTATCAGCGGATTTGTGAGGTCAAGGTTCGACTCGAACAAGTCCAATTCACTGGTGGGAGCTTGGTAATTGCCAACGGCCCGTCAAGTTTAAACTCAACGGCCGACCCTCGAGTGCAGTGCTAAACGTATGATGGTCGAAAAGACTTGGTCATTGAGCTGATAATTGGCGCCAGCTTTGACTCGAGTATCTTGGAAGAAGGAGCTATAAGCTAGTGATCTCATCTATCCGACGCATATGGCCAAGACAGAATTATCGTGGCAACCAGATCTGTGCAGTTCGATCATGTTTGAAAATCATTGCTCCATTGAACTAGAGATTTCGTGTATAGATTGCTGAACACTTCGTGTCTTCGGCGCGGAAACGACCGCTGCGCATGTCGCGTTTAGCGTTAGGGCTTGGCCTCCGAACGGTGCGTAATTCTTGATGTGTCAACTACCAACAACATCACCAGACAATGATGAGACGACAGCAACACATTCACATCAACGATTGTCATTTGAAGATGAGCCAGTCGAACACGTTTGGGAAGCTGTGATACCAGTCGTAGTAAGGCTGCTCGACATCGTCATGCAGCATCCGCCGGTTTCAACACCTCGAGCGTTACCTTCAGAGGCCACACGTCGTGCAGCATGCACTCATCTCACCATGACGCGCCTCTTGGGTGTTTACAGGTGTTACGTCTGCGATTGTATCCCAAACATTGGATGGGTTTACACATGCACGCAAGATCACGAAGGCGAACTCCGACTTGATGCTGGCATGGACACCTCTCCAGTAGATATGGAGCGCAATGCAAGACTGCAAGAGAAGAACGACATAGCTGCAGATCAATTGAGTGGTTGGATCGTCAAAGCCATCGAAGATGGCCATTACACTGCAGAGCAAATCGAGATCCTCAAAGCACAGAAACGCAAAGTCAAAGAAACAATCACAGCTCTCGAGGATCCCTTTCGTGTCAGCAACGGCAAGCCTGCTGTCAGCCTTGCGCCAGAAAGCTCCACAACTCTTCCATCTATCGATTCCAACCCACACCTTCTGCCTCCCGTCGTCACCGAAGCTCCAGAGACACAATCAACACATCAAACACCTGAGTGGGCGGCTCAACCACGAGCTAAGCTTTTTCCCGATTGCCGTTGGAAGTGCTGCCATGCTTGCCGTCCCACCTACCGCGATCGCTCATGGCAAAGTCTCAAAGGCGTGCTTGCTGGAAACATGGCACCATTCACTGTTGAGGACTTCAATAACCACAGGGTCACAGACGCCAACGTAGCTCGGAGTCTGGGTCTTCGAAACCCCCCGATATTCGATGCTTTTGAGGATATCAATGTTGAGTCTACCGAAGAGGAGGAAAATATCTTCTCGGACCTTGACCTCAGGCGCGCGAATGAACAAAACGAAGAACGCGAGGAGGATAGCTCCAGCAAAGGTTTCCGTGCTAGCGTCAAGCGTGCGTTCCGGGGTATGCTCATGAGCCGTCGACGGAATTCCTTCTCAAGCCATATCAGTGCAAAGTCTAGGAAGAGATCTTTGAGACGTGATGGGGAGGACGGGGGAGAGTTCGATATCGGTCTATGGAGGGATATGAACGATGAGCTTCTTCAAGCGGCTGCAGATATACGATTACCAGGAGATGGGATGGATGGAGTGGAGTTTGAGAAAGAGGAGGTGGAGGTGGAGGGCGGCGTTGCTGTCACAGAGGAAGCTGTAGACCTAAGAACTGCGGATATCATCATGTCTGTCCAAAGGAAAAGGGAAGATTCCATGCCCGAAAGCTTGGAGGATTTGAATTGCTGCACAGCTGTTCTTGATCTTGAAGCATAATGATCATGTCAATGCAAAGCCGTCAACAAAATTAGATAATCACATACATCCAGCTGTTCTTCTCCGCTCTGGCTGTATCTTTATAATTCGTGCTCTTAACATATAGCCTCATCGGTGTCCCCACAGGATGGTGGAATGCCTCGGCTTTTCTCGGGGTATGAGGACCGCGTATTCTCAACTACCTACTGCAAGCAGCACCAGCATGCAGTTCTAATTCTCTCAGGCTATTCGCACGTGAATTGATCGCCTAGCTCAGTAATATTGATTATTTGATGTTTAACAACTAGAAGCCATAATGGCAGACGCAGCAGCCACACCTCCCAGCGCAACTCCGCCTGAAGCGGAGCAACTCAAACACTGGCTACCCATCTACCTCTCAAAAGCAGACCGAACAATAGCACACACAAACAGGCATGCCCCCAACACCACTGCCCCTCCAGGTCATCCTCCAAATCTAATATCAACCGTTGCAGAGTCCTCTCCACAACCACCGGCGTCGACACAACCCTCCTAACACTAAACTACTTCCTCGTCCTCCTCCACTCCCAACTCGTCGCCCTCTCCACCCGCCGCCTCTTCCACGCCGCCAACGCCCTCGTCTCAAAAGCCACCAACACTCTCCTCCCCGGCGAAACGCTCATCGCCACAATCGCCTCCTCCCCCTCCTCCCGCCTAGTGCGCACCAGCAAATCCCTGCGCGCTCTCGCCGACCTGATCGCCGACGTGCGCATCTTCTTACGCCTCTGGGGCTTGCTTGGGATCTGGAGCTGGGCCGCTGCTGCGTGGCGGGAACCGCCGAGCGATCGGGTGCTGAGGGTGCTGATGTGGACGCAGGTAGCTACGAATGCGGCCTATCAGTATCTGGAGAACGGGGCGTATCTGAGCTCGCATGGTGTGTTACGCTGGTCAGAGGAGAGGCAGACGAGGTGGTATGTGTGGAGTTCGCGGTTCTGGATGGCGCATGTGGCGTTGGATCTGGGGCGGTTGGTGCGAGTGAAGCAGTTGCGGCGTAGAAAGGGGGAGAAGGTGTTTGGGCAGGAGAAGGAGGGGAAAGTGGAGATGATTAGAGAGGAGGCGAGGTGGTGGAGCGAGGTATATGTTAATGCTGCGTATGCGCCGTTGACAGTGCATTGGAGTTTGGAGCATGGGTGGGTGAGTGAGGCTTGGGTGGGGTTTTTGGGGATGGTGGCGGGGTTAGTGGGGTTTAGGGAGCTTTGGGAGGAGACGGCTTGATGGTTCGGTGGGCACGAGTGGATGTCAAGATGATACAAAGCTACTTTGCTGTGCTTAGGATCTTTGGCTGACTGGGCTTATGTGATGAGACAGAAGCAGACACCAGTGACTCCAGCACGAGCAATTTGAAAAGACTAACGACACAATTTCCCATCACCCAACATTAACCTACTCAAGAATCAAACGGCGCGATCTACGAGCGGATCCACAGATCGAGGACTTGAAGCCCTAACAACAGCAGAAGCAAGTACGGAAAGTTGTGACTGCCGACAATGATATATCAGAGAAACGCTTATCATCATCATTCCTGAAGCGATAACCTCAAGTCCACGACCCAGCGGTTACCTCAAGCCAAGTAGCGCCCCTATCCATCTGTGACGAGCTGACGTGAAAAGTCAACAGTATATCGCGTCAAGGTAGATGCCCTCAGCGAAGCCCCGAAGCCCAGCGCCCTGTTTGTCATCGATACTGAAACCCGTGCCATCTCCATCTACAAGAGCCCATTCCTACCGGTGAATGGAATGGTCATCTTCTCGATCATGCTGTGCAGATGCTGATCATTCTTGATGACCAGTCAAAAAGCTCGTTCAGGCCTTGCGGCGGATCCACACATTCTAGAAGAACGACTCGCGCTTCGATCGATTCCGCCGATATCCGGCGCCACAGTCCCTGCACGAAGCTGATTCGATGACCATGACGACAGTCCAGGAATCTCAGCGGAGAGGCCCGCAACGGTTTGCTTGTACATCTGACGGTTGGCGCGGAAAAGAGAGGGCCTGGAAGCTGTGGGTACGGATCGCATAGTTCGGTCCTGCAAAGTGTAGCCTCTCTTTGAAGGACCGTTGTCTTTCATCCGAAGGAGCTACATTCTGTGTTGGAGTCGGGTAAGCAGAGCTTGGATGTCAAGTCTGGACTTCCTCTGCGGAGACGAGGTCTCCGTAGTCCTTGTTCTAGATGTCGTTGGAGAAGGTGGACAAGGTCAGGGGTTTGTGGTTTCTTGCGTCCCTGGCTATTATGGGTTTCGTAGTGATAGTAGTAGGTGATATATGAGAGTCTTGCGTAATATTTTATAAATAACACCATAGACTATTCTTGCGGAGGAATATGTGGGGTTGGCCAGTCCTGCGAAAGTTTGAATTGAGCGAGAGGGAACTGGTCTGGAAGGCTCTATTTTGGATGCTGGGTGGTTTGGTACGGAACTCTACAAGGAGAGGCTTGAGACGTAGAGTTTGGGCTTGTGCTGTTGGTGAGGTCGATTGGTTAGTGGCAGGCAATAGGCGTTGAAGGAAGTGAGGTTTGGACTCGTAGCTGTATGCCTAGACCGTGAGTCATTATTGCGTCAGGGCAAGCGAGCAAAGAGCCTCTCAGGTCATGAGCACAATCATGTGTTCACCATCTCATCACTGAATCTGAACATGGAGCAGATTCTTGGAGTACCACGCCAAGGCCTTTTGGTATTGTGATTAGTACTAGAGCAGCTTATGTTTGGGCACTCGGTCTCCAATTCCTGCCGCTTTACTCTGCAGCATCAGGTCTGCAAACGAAAAGACAAGCTTGAAGTGAAGAGAAGAACCAATGAGCCTCACAGGGGTGGCAACGCTTGATGGAGAGCCTTGACAGGACACAGTCTGGCGCTCCGAAGCTCTGCCGGCACAATCTCCATCCCTCCAGTGCTTAAAAGCCGTAGCAGCCTCAGCGCATCCGCAAATCCTCCAGGTGAGAGAGTACATTCATACCCCAATCTTGTACCAGGCGAGGATCTCCGCGCCATTCCCGTATGTTCCCGTAGGCGAAGTGTACTTTGGAGATTGGGACATCTTGCTCAGTGATCGTTTTGCCAAGCCGTTCCTCAACCGCACGTAGCTGCACATTGATCGCAGGATCCGTTGGAAGCAGATCCCGCGCGTAGTAGAAGTCCATTGCTGCATCAACATCTTGATTCAAGCCGACGTAAGCCAAACCTCGACGATAGTGAGCTCTCGCCCTATGGATGTCCGTAATTCCGGGGAAGAGAAAAGCATTGTTCGCAGACTCGACAGCCTCGTCGAATCTGCCAAGCTTGAGGCACACGAGCGACTTGTTATTAGAGAGCTCCTCACCTAAAGCTTCAAATCGGATTGTCCAGATGAATCCACGGCCTTCGAGGTACTTTCGGCAAATCTCAGTGCAATCTTGAAGGTACCTAATTCCATACCTGTAGCCGAGCCAGGCTTCCTCCAACTCTCCAAGCAAGAAAGCAACATCTCCACTTCTCTTGAACCGAGCCAGTGTCCCCAGCACCTCTTCCCAAGTCGACACTTGTGACTGCATTAGTTTTTGGAGCGCTTTGCCGTCTGCTTTCGACGCGGCTCCCTTGATGACCGCTTTCTTAACCCCACGAGCTTGACCAAAGGGTCTCAACAGCTTCTCCTGCATTTGCAAGCGCGAAACCTGATAGGGCGGCGAACCCAAGGTGAGGGTAAGATTGAGGCTATATTTGTCCGCATGTCTCCAAAAGCATCAGGAAATCTCAATAAGCAAATCGTTAGCTAATGCAATAGCAGCAACCTCTTTAACACCAACCTCTCCATTTAGGTATGTAAAGCTAGCTTCTATCTTCAATGAGGGCTTTTCGATGTACCCAACGCCGCGTAGTGTAAGAACAGGAAAGCCGTTGCTCTTTAGCATATCATTGAAGTCATAAGCTTTCCAGTTTGCTTTGACGACAATCCAAATGTTGTCCTCATAGAGGATGCTGCGGGCTTCTTTGTAGATCTGGCGATTGACACGTAGTATCGCAGGTTCGAAATCATAGCAGATATTGGACAGGCCCTTGCTAGTGTAGGCCGCCGAAAGAAGATGGCGATATACCTTGTTGCGAAACTCCCCTGGAAGACGGAGGAATCCGAAGACCTTGTGACCTTCTTTGACGTGGGCCATCTTGGCTGAAAAGTCATTAGTGGTAAATACCTCTGTGTACGGTGCGTAGATTGGGTGTGAACCGCGGAAGGAAATGTGCAGTGTTTGGGTTCGCAACTTACGTTGGAGACCTGAAGGGGCGTGTGTAGGTGAATAGAACTGCCGCTGGAGGACCAGCGGCGGCAAAGAAATCTTAAGTGAGGTCAGCTTTGACAAGTCTCAAGAGCAGTTAAGCTGGAGTGGTGAAAGTGCAAGACTGAGGGCGCAAGTGAGCTCTGACCTGTAGCGCTATTCACTTGGACCACAAGTGATCTCACAACAACAACAAGGATCTCCTCACAAGGCGTTATGCAATATCGTTGCAAGGAGGATGTCAGGAACGCAGAATCTTTACCTCGATATGAAGGCGTGACTTTAGTGGCACAAAAGCAAAGGGTAATGAAGCTTCACCAGTTGCGAGGGCCTGTTAACGCAATTCACAGCTGCACAACATATTTGAAAGAGCGTCTTTCATACGTAATGGCAATCATGCCGAGCTGAACGATGGTCTTTATCGATTGCTAAGGGCTCGCGGATGTACATCTTTCCAAGCGGCCTCGGTAGAAGTGGCCAGAGGCATATCGGGAGGACGTCATCTATATCCGACCGTTTCTAAATTTTGATTTGATTGAATGGAGATTCATGAGACGTTGGGAGATGAGCACGGCTGATTGTAACGTACAAGGGACGAAGCTTCGGTAACGACCACCGCAACGGCAGCTACTGAACAGTCGGACCGGCGAATGTACTAGGTTTGCTAACAGCAACCAGTACATTGTGATAATGGACCTTTGGTAGATTTGACAGACCCTATATCATGGAGGATTGACGCTATCATCGAATGTCATCGATTCGTACTTCTGTTGTGAGGCCACTTATGCCCACCCGTACACTAAAGCATGCGCCCTTCATAGAAGGAACTACTCAAAACCCCTTCGATGCTCCAAAGCTTCTCCTGCACCTCGATCACATCGCTCCGGGAGCCTTTCCAAACATACACATCTGCTTCCACGAGCCTCTTACTTCCACCATACAGCTCGATCTCCACTTTGGCTTTCTCCAACGTGTAGAGCCCGCTCTCGTACACCTCTATGCGGCCGTTCTCCCTTTTGCTCAAGCCAAACAATAGCATGCCTCTTACAAAGTCTCCCGGAACTTCTGAAGGTAAGACTGCCGGAAAGTCCGCATACATGACAGCGTATCGCTGGTGACCAGTCAGGACGGCAGGCGTCATGTTTTTGACAATAGTGTTGACATCGTTTTCGCCAATGACCCTGGACACAACTGATGGAAGCATAAGGGATCCGTAGAAGAAGCTGGGTGGAGTAGAAGAAGCCAAGAAGGCGTCGACTTGCTCTGATCTGAATCGATTGTGAAGAGCATCGTGATATGAATCCGGATATCGTAGCACTGGATGAGGCTGGACCGTGTGGGAAACTGGGTTCGGGTCTGCCATGTTCTTCCTTCGCTGCGTATTGAAATTGTTCGCTGCTGCTACGATATGAGCAAGAAATTGTTGTCTTTCGGTGGACGGCGGCTCTTCATTTACGCTCATCCTAGATCCGGGGGGTTTATAACACTTCGCTTTGTTGCGTGCTCCAGAACAATCCAGGACAGGGAGAGTCACTGTTGCTCTGCTTGACTCATGCTACCACCCTAGAGAGGATGATGATATGTCAATTGACTTAATGAGATGATGCTTTAAAACGCGAAGCTTAGAAAACTAGTAATGGAGCAGAATATGCATGCGCTCGTAAAGTCCCCTAAAGAATAATAGAACAGGCTGCAGGATCGCAGCCGCAGACCTCTGCGACGAGGCTGCTGGCAACATCTCCACAGTTGCACATATCTCATAACACTCACTGATCAAGTTACATCTTCTGTAAATCAGCATGGTTCAGCTTGTCTTATCGGCAACGAATTTACAAGCAGTTCATCAAAGTGCTTTGGGAAATCACCAAGTCTCTTCGTGTCGCGCTAAGCCTTACAAGCGCGCGGCCCGCAGATCATTCTGTCATCGACTACAGAACTTGTGTGCCGCAGTTTGATTTGAGTTAGAAGATACTACACAGTGATCGCATGTCCAGAAGAATCCCACAGTAACGTGGTGATTACAAGACAGATCTTCGTACAAGCGTTCGTGTCAGATTTTCAAGCAGTTCGTCTGGCGCCTTCTATCAGCTTCTCCGAGTCTAGAGGCGCGGAATATGTTGAATTCGGCTAAGGCTCGCTTATGTAACGTTCAGACTCTTAGAGCATACAGCGTAATTCACCTTGTAGCCTCCAGAGCTCTCGTCTTCAAGACACGTCCAACATTAACTCACTTACCATAACTCCTCCACGCCACAGCACGTTGCTGCTCTCACTTACAATACTCGATTCCATCACACTGTTGTCTTTCACATCCACAGACCGCTTGCAGATATCTACGAAGAGCTAATTCAGCATGTCGGCGGAACCAGAACACGTCAATGCAAAGCCCAAGGCCAACTTGCAGTAAGTCTTCACTCTTTAAGTCATGGAGGCTTATCTCGAGCTCTACTGATACGGCTTGCAGTGATGCCTCCGGCGCTGAGAAGAAGGAGGTGTGTTTCTGAGGCACAGTTGAGTTTATGAGATGGACACAAGACTGACAGCTATGCTTTAGGTCGATGATACAGCAACAGCCATCCTTAGGAAAAAGAAGAAGCCAAATTCCCTAATGTATGTTTCTCTCTCCTGGGTCAGCCGGTCCACATCGTCGTGCTGCAACAGAGAGCTAACTTGTGGCAATAGTGTTACTGACGCCACCAACGATGACAACTCCATTATCGCTCTTTCGAACAATACTATGGAGACATTACAGTTGTTCCGTGGAGATACGGTCTTGGTCAAGGGCAAGAAGAGAAAAGATACTGTACTGATTGTCTTGGCGGATGACGACTTGGATGATGGTAGTGCTCGCATGAACCGCGTGGTCAGACATAATCTGCGAGTCAAGCATGGTGATGTTGTTACTGTACACCCATGTCCAGACATCAAATACGTAAGTATACTGGTTTGTCCGTTCCGATGTACTTGTACCTAACAGTTCTGCCAACTTAGGCCAAGCGTATTGCTGTCCTCCCTATCGCCGACACTGTCGAAGGTCTTACTGGCTCCCTTTTCGACGTTTTCCTTGCACCGTACTTCCGTGAAGCATATCGACCAGTGCGCCAGGGTGATCTTTTTACAGTACGCGGCGGCATGAGACAAGTTGAATTCAAGGTAGTGGAGGTGGACCCCCCGGAGTATGGCATTGTTGCGCAAGATACAGTCATCCACTGCGAAGGCGAGCCGATTCAGCGTGAGGACGAGGAGGGCAACCTGAACGAAGTGGGCTACGACGATATTGGTGGATGCCGGAAGCAAATGGCACAGATTCGCGAATTGGTCGAGCTTCCTCTAAGACATCCCCAGCTCTTCAAATCGATTGGTATCAAGCCACCGCGCGGTATTCTCATGTTCGGCCCACCAGGTACTGGTAAGACGCTCATGGCTCGTGCTGTTGCCAACGAGACTGGTGCGTTCTTCTTTCTGATCAACGGGCCTGAGATCATGTCTAAGATGGCGGGTGAATCCGAGTCCAACCTGCGAAAAGCTTTCGAGGAGGCTGAAAAGAATTCGCCGGCTATCATCTTCATCGACGAGATTGATTCCATAGCGCCAAAGCGTGAGAAGACCAACGGAGAAGTTGAGCGCCGTGTCGTGTCGCAGCTTCTTACACTCATGGACGGCATGAAGGCTCGCTCGAACGTCGTGGTCATGGCTGCCACAAATCGTCCAAATTCCATCGACCCTGCCCTTCGTCGTTTTGGACGATTCGATCGTGAGGTTGATATTAGTATTCCAGACCCGACAGGTCGTCTGGAAATTCTACAAATCCATACTAAAAACATGAAGCTGGCGGAGGACGTCGATCTCGAGTCGATAGCTGCTGAAACACACGGTTACGTCGGTTCGGATGTGGCTTCGCTTTGTTCTGAGGCCGCTATGCAACAGATTCGTGAGAAGATGGACCTTATCGACCTGGACGAAGACACCATCGATGCTGAGGTCTTGGATTCCTTGGGCGTAACAATGGAGAACTTCCGATTCGCGCTTGGCGTATCTAACCCCTCTGCTCTTCGCGAGGTTGCTGTTGTCGAGGTTCCAAACGTTCGTTGGGATGACATTGGTGGCTTGGAGGGCGTCAAGCGCGAACTTATCGAGAGCGTTCAGTACCCAGTCGATCACCCAGAGAAATTCCTCAAGTTTGGACTCCAGCCCTCCCGTGGTGTTCTCTTCTATGGTCCACCTGGTACTGGTAAAACCATGCTTGCAAAGGCCGTGGCCAACGAGTGTGCTGCCAACTTTATTTCCATCAAGGGTCCAGAGCTTCTGAGCATGTGGTTTGGTGAGTCGGAGAGTAACATTCGAGATATCTTCGACAAGGCTAGAGCCGCTGCTCCCTGCGTCGTCTTCTTGGACGAGTTGGACTCTATTGCAAAATCCCGAGGCGGCTCGGTTGGTGATGCTGGTGGCGCTTCAGACCGCGTTGTCAACCAACTTCTAACTGGTAAGTCTCTTTTACGGTTACGATCCCTGTTTGACACAATGCTGATCGTTGGATACAGAAATGGATGGTATGACCTCGAAGAAGAACGTTTTCGTTATTGGCGCTACCAACCGACCTGAGCAGCTCGACAATGCTTTGTGCCGTCCAGGGCGTCTCGATACCCTCGTCTACGTGCCTCTGCCGGACGAGGCAGCCCGCGTCTCTATCCTCAAGGCCCAGCTTCGTAAGACACCCGTCGCTGATGACGTTGACATCAGCTACATAGCGAGCCGCACTCACGGCTTTTCTGGTGCCGATCTTGGCTTCGTCACGCAGAGAGCGGTTAAGCTTGCCATCAAGCAGTCTATTGCTATCGATATCGAACGAACCAAGGAGCGTGAGGCTAACGGCGAAGATATCAAGATGGATGAAGACGTTGAGGCTGAAGACCCGGTGCCAGAGCTTACCAAAGCGCATTTTGAGGAAGCCATGCAATCAGCTAGGAGATCAGTCAGCGATGTTGAACTTCGGAGATACGAGGCTTTCGCACAAACCATGAAGAATTCCGGTGGTGGCAATTTCTTCCGCTTCCCAAGCGATGAAGAGACCAATGCTGCTGCTCAGAATGGCAACGGTTTTGGAGACGCTGGGAACGACGATAGCCTCTACGACTAGATCACTCGTCAAGCATTGTTGTTCAATCTCAGCATTGCATTTACAGATTGTCCCTCGGCTTTTCTTACGGACCTGCCATGACTATCATATTTCCTAATTACGGATGTGTCTTCTCGTAATTTGACCTAAAGTCATGATTACGCAAACTTGTTCGCAAGTTCCTCTGGCTCATCTCTGTAGCTTACATAGGGCCAGTGCCATAGGCAGTGCAATAGATTACTTGATTTAATGCTTCGTGCATTGAGTACTAAGATGGATGGCCATAGAAGATGTTTGGTATGGGTCGACTTCCACTCTCATAAAACCAGGTGCAATTAGTCTCCCACCGCAGCGCAACTTTTGCATGAACACCAGCCTCAGCTACCAACCGTCGCAATGCAGATCATGCCGCCGTACGCTATGCAGTAGCTTCCCAAAAGCCCAGATAACAGCCGTAACCGCGAGAGACCAGCTCCCCAATACTTCAGCCAAAGCCCTTACTCCGCGTCTTCGATAATCTCCACAACCTCCTCCAACGCCTCTCTGACAACCTTCACGCCCTCGTTGATAACCTTCTCCGGTATCCTTACATCCACCCAGACTCTCTTCTGCTTGACCTCGCCATTCGTCCCATTGACACCTTCTCCATTCACATTTCCATCCACAACCCCATGTCCAAGCCCATCAAGCCCATCAAGCCCATCAACACCATCAACACCATTCGCCTCCCCATCTCTCCTCCCGTCCGCCAGATCTCCTCCAACCCTGGCCTCCTGAATGACCCTCTCCATAACCTCCCCATAAGTCGCACACTCCCCGCTCCTCAGCAGCTCAAGACAGAACTTGCGTACGTTCGCGGTCCAGCCGGTCGCTTGGAGGTTGTGCAGGAGGACGGTCTGGATGCGCTCGATTGCGCCGGTGGTGAGGAGCGCGCTGTTGATGTCGGAGCGCAGGGGCGGGGCCAGGGTGGAGGGTGGGCGTGAGGGGATTTGGACGCGTGTCGACATTCTTTGGTGCGGTGGTCGAGCGTGGTGGGTGGGTTGTGGGGATCGGAGAGCTGTAGAGCTTTGGGTTAGCTTTGACACTTTGTAGGAGATCTTCAGGAACATACGAGGATGTTGTTGGATGGTGTTGTAGTTCTTGATATGGTTTGAAGGGAGAATCGGAACCTGGCAGATGATGAGTACTGTATGGCAGGGTCCTCCCAAATGTTAACTACAGTATGTGGCAGGTTACGACTCAATTTTGATGTTTAAATCTATTCTATCCGTCTCGCCTCGCATCACCGTTCTGTCTTGATCGTCTGACAATAGGCTCTCAGCTGTCTTTAAGCTGCCTTTCATGACGTCTTAGTCATTGTCCGTTGCGGATCCATGTGAGGATGACGTTGTACGTTGCACTCCTTAGATATTAAGTAAATAGATGATTGCCAATTGACAGAAGTTTGTTGGAGAATTCCAAAGGTCAATGGGCTCGATCGCCTCGGGCATTGAGTTGAAAGAGGAAGGAAAGGATCGGCCTCCACCATGGCAGGTCACCACCCGATCAGTGTCAAGGCGGCACTCGACTCGAGCTCTGCCAGATCGTGTCCGATCGGATCCTTCCTCGCCATGGAGGAAAGAGAATGGCAAAAAGCGGCCACCACCCGGCACTGTCTCTTGCCATCTCACTCCAAGCGTGCACGCGACGAGCTTCGGTATAGTCCAGGAGAAACTCGCGCACAATCTCCATCACCTTCTCGTTGCTGTCACCTTGCTCAACCGTACAAAGGGTGTTCACGCCCGGCCTGTTTTCTACGAGCTCGTCGAGAAATACCCTTCGCCGGAAAGCTTGGCGACCGCAAACGACGAAGACCTCGTGAAGCTTATCCGCCCTCTGGGTCTACAAAATACCAGAGCGAGGAGATGCGTGGCCTTGGGTAAAGCTTGGGTGGAGAATCCTCCAACCGGCGCGAAAAGATATCGCCGGTTACACTACCCTACCATCGGGGCGGGCTCGGATACGGCCAAGGACGAAGTCCTCGACGAGAAAGATGAGCGGGAAGGCTGGGAGATTGCTCATTTGCCCACGGCTGGTCCGTACGCACTTGACAGCTTCAGAATCTTTCATAGAGATGAGTTGCGAGGACTGGCGAGCGATTGGATCGGGACGGGTGCTGCACGGGGATTTGAACCGGAGTGGAAGCGGGTTCTACCGCTGGACAAGGAACTGAGAGCCTGTGTGAAGTGGATGTGGCTCAGGGAGGGCTGGGTTTGGGATGCGGCCAGGGGGAATAAAACAAAGGCGGACGGGAAGACCATGGAGCAGGCAAGGAGGGGAGAGACTGCTGTGTGATGCGGAAGCAGATATACTGTGTCCAATGTGAGTACGCATTCTTCCTACAGTACCAAGCCAAACTTAAATGTAAAGATAGTTCGCCGTGGCTGTAGAAGATCATTATGAGAATGTAAGGAACTGAGGGGGCATACACGTACTCAATGGGTGTTCCGCTTCTTGAGACCTGATTCCGGTGAAGATTTCATTACCAATCGTTCATTCCATTGCCCTTGAATGCATGATGAGTCTCAGATGGAGAACCTACCTGTGCTCCAGGCCCAATTGAAGAAGATCCACCATCTTCACAACAGACTTTTGAGACCTATGACGAGCCATTTCGGGACATCAACTTCAGCATCAACTCACTGTCATGTGGATGTTGAGACGCCAGCAGACAACTCTGGTGAGAAGAGGTCACACTGTTCACCAGAGGGGCTGAGGGCTTGCTCAACTTCCAGTACGTCATTTGAGGCGATGGATCCAGCATCAACGTCAAGACGACGTGGATTGAGGTCAGACGAAGGAGCGCTGAAGAAGAGGCGCCAATCCGTGCGCCTGAGCCTCGACATTCTAAAGTATAGCGATAGAACAAGCTAACCTTAACTATTATATGCTAAAAATAATTTGGTATGTACTGGTGGGCCCTCTCCCACATACATATATATATATATCCAGCCTGAGCTCGACAAGGGATTATTGCTCTTTCATTATCTCCGAAGACATCCACTGAACTTGAGAGTCTGCTTGAGGTTCCGCAGATAGCTACCCGTTAGAACCAGTAATCGCACGAAATCCATAGACTCGATAGTCTTAATAGTCAAAATCCAACATCTATCGGGGGTATTCGGTACGCCGTCATACACCAGATCAACGCCACTGCTGGACGCGGGAGTAAGAAGTCAACATGTCATAAGGTCACCGTTTGAAAAGCGACTGGACCCATTGGCGCAATTCGTCATGAGCAGCTTATCTTTCCGGCAGCTCATGAGGCATTGATGGATTATAGGGCAGCTCAGCAGGAGGAGGCCGGTAAGGCTGATACCTTTGATTGTTGATAGGATTATACTGGTATGAACCGGGTCGTCCGTACGGATCCGGCAAATGAGAAGAGCCCATCGTCGGCGTGTACATCGGGGTGGGACTGCCGTAAGGGGTTGCCGTGTGTTGTGATAATCGCTTGTCCCCATACAATGGAGAGCCGGGCTCGTTGGTATTGTGGGGAGCTTGGTACTTCCCGCGTTTGAAGCGTCTCAGCATGAAGAATATGACCGCAGCGGCTGCCCCGATCGCCGCGACTCCTCCTCCGACCGCTCCACCTGCTCGGATGTTAGTATGTTGTGTTTGGGAGTGCATGCTGCGGCGCCCCGCCTACCTGCAATTGCACCCACGTTCGAACTAGAACCATTTCCTATTGTAGTTGGAGAGGCAGAGGACGAAGTAGTGGATGCCCCAGCTGCATCAATATTAGCGTACGTGATGTGAAGTGTAATTATCGCAACCCTACCTGCACTTGCTCCAGAATCTGAACTTGATCCGCTCCCTCTAGCACCTCCTGGCGATGCAGGGAATGACGAGCTGATGGACGAGGAAACGGAGGACGAAGAGCCAGAGGACGAGGATGCGGATGAAGAGGCGGAGGATGAGGATGCGGATGAAGAGTCGGAGGATGAGGATGCGGACGAAGAGGCGGAGGATGAAGTCGCGGACGACCCCTGCGCCGTGGCGGCGGAAGATGAAGGGGTGGATGAGGAAGTAGAAGACAACGAGTTAGGTGCTGAAGGGAATGTACACGAAACCGTAGGAGCCGGAGATGTAGGAGAAGTACTCGCAGCCCCAGCGACTCCATTGCCGGCGGTCATAGTTACAAAAACCTTCATTCCTGCGGCTCCATCGGTCCCAACCGAAGTGGCCCAGCTAGAAGATCCGCAACCAATCTGTGTGTATCCTATTGGATACGTGTTGGTGTAACACTGGCTGTGACTGAATGTCGTTAAGAATTAGTGCCGAGAACCAATTACCATCAGAAGCGGGCGACATACCAGGTGTAAAGAAGAGGATCGTCAGCTCCGGTCTTTGGTGGTGAGTTCCCGTCGATACATGAGGTTGGCAGGGTGCAAGTATTGCTCGCCGTTGCACAGCACCCCACTACACTATAATCTGAGAACCATACACATGTTGACTGAGAGGAGCAGGTAGCGGGTTTATCTAAGTGGCATTAGCAATCATTCTACGTATCATGAGAAGTATGTTAACCCAAACCTACTCAAACTACCACCGATGAAGCCACACACCGTCATAGGGTATTGACCTCTCTTGACCATCTCAAATGATTCACTCTGTGTGCCCGTCGGCAGAGGACTCCTACTGACAATGACATCATCTACTTCTGTGGCTCGTGATCCCTCCCATGAAATTGCATTGACGAGGCTGAGAACGATCAATGGCAGAAATAATAAAGCTGCGTTTGTCATTGCGATATTGAACTATGTTGAAGTATGTATGGAAGTAGGTGAACGCTTACTATGAAGAGGGAGTTGTTACCAGAGGGTAGCATGAGCGGGTTGGCCGACCCCCTGTCAAAACTGGGGTGCTGTTGCTGGTTTCTCATACAAAAAGTGACAGGGCCCTGGGCCGACCCGCTCATGCTTCCCTCTTATATGCTACGCTAAACGGGTATCACGGGACTATAAAAACAGTAGCATATACCTACATGTACCTACATATGTATGATGTAGCTGGGTGTACCTATTATTATCTCATTGTCTGGCTGACGCTAGGTACAATTTAGTGTCAGTTACTCGTAGCTAGGCAGTCAGAGTCAATTGACCATACAAATATAAACTATTAAGGTACCTTGCTCTTCTGGAGAGGATGCCTTTGCAGAAGATCTCCTAGTTCCAGGTTTACGGCACGAAGATACCGCCAAAGAAGAGTTTCAGGGCGAGTCAATCAAGCCTTACCGAGACATCTCAACTAAAGACGGCTCCTCGGCCTGACATACTTGAAAAGCACGCGAGGCAATGTGAGAGAACAAAGACAGAGTCAATGCAGAACTTGATTCATCGTCTAACTGGCTTTTGGTGCCGAATCAGACAGCCTGCCTCAGCAGCAGTCACGAGGCCTGAAGGGATCCTTAGATCCAACTCTATGGTTGACTGACTCTATGATTGAGCAGCAATACTGTGATCGAACGATTCATTAACACAGCCTTGTGGAAGAGCCTTCAGGCATGAGCGATATGCAGGCAGACCATCAGCAGCGAATTAACGGTCCACACATGGCGCTTTCACACGCTCTTTCACTCTAGCTGCACGGAACAATAGTTCGTAGAAATCTTTAGAGGTGGACTGTAGCCCTCTACCAGACCCAAGTCTTAAGCATTAGGTTCAACAATAGCGCAGCTATATGACGACGCCAACGAACGCCGTCCCGCCAACCGGCAAGAAGTTTGAAAGACGCATCCAAAATGAAGAAAGAGAGCGAGCCGCAGAGGCCGAAAGGCTGAGAGTCAATCGCCAAGCAAAACTGCGACATGAAGTCGGACCCGTATTGCCGCCAGACGGCGACGATATCACCACCGCGCCAGCAGAGGCGTCTAGTCAGCCTACAGTACTGCGAGGAAGAAGTAAGCAAAGCTTGGAACGTCACGAACTGCCCACGCAGCCACGTTCTCCAACCCGGCCTCAGGGGCCCCTGACGCCCCCGACCTCCGACTTTGAATCCCCTTCTTCGTCAGATAGGGCACAAATTGAGCAGTCGCAGCTGCTGCTTCAGTCGCGGGCAAGTAATCCAGCGATGTTAGCCCTCAGAGCCGAGCTCAATGAACAGCGCAGTCAGATTAAGGACTTGAGGAGAGAGCTGCAACGAGCAAAGCAGGATGTGGAGGGGCTGCAGGCTGAGCGCGATGGGGCTTGGCAGCGGTCTAAAGAAGCGGCGTTGACCGCCGCGCACGAGACGAGTGTGGGGCAGGAAGCAGCAGTGGAACGACTCACACAAATGTTGAACAACGCATGGGACGAGCGGAGGAGACTGGAGACCGAGATTCAATGTGGGAGAGACAGGGAGGCGGAGTTGGAGCGGAGACTGGAGAGCGCGAGAACGCAAAATAGAAAAGAAAATGATGACGCTGTCAATGTTGGGAAAGAGTTGTCCGAACATCAGGCATTGCGAGAGGATGTCGGCGTTAGTGTTGCAAGCAGCGCGGGGAAGATGAGGGAGCGGCGGCCTCAAAGTGGTGATACGAGGGAGGTGAGAAGACTCCCGAATGGTGCCGTTTTTTACAGGAGAAAGTAATGAAGCTAGCGACACAAGAGCTTACGAGGCTCTCAATTTGAATGATCGGCAAAATATATGCTTTCTGTACTGTCCCCTAGTCAATTGGTATTGGTTATTTGATTGACCCGACTCAGCGATCGGTGGGTCACATCACTGAGTCAGGTGGCTATTCTAACTCTACGTTGTGTGTCAGGAAGTATTGTCAGAACTGGGTCTCACCTAGTACTAGCAGTCTTCGTGTCTAACACACTAGAAATTCAACAACAACATCAACTCTCAACAAGTATTTCGATTTCCTTTTCTGCTTCTATCATGCAAACCGCAAATCAAAGTATACACGATGTAAGCTTTTGTACCACTAAGTCTTTGAATAGACTTGTTGATGTGGCTACCTCGTCCGTTCCCCCGTCAGCTGCTTGAAACATCAGACCATCCAAACATGATAAAACCACTTCAGCATATATGTCCCCCATCAGATGACGCAGGGAGGATTTGGGCACTTTTACCATCATCGCTCCAGCCCAGCAGGTAGCCCTGCAAACCCCTTACCCTTGGATCGTGGGGTTCCTGCTCGATATCGACAAATGGCTTGATGATGGCAGCCAATGGTCGCCAGAAACCAAGCTCCAGCAGCACAAGTCCCAAGGCATATACATCATATTCGCGCGTGAAAGTACACGGCTCAGCGTCAAGCAGCGCAGGATGTCGATACACATCAACTTGAGGTGATGCAGACTGAACCTCTGACATCTCAGACGGGCTATCGAACCGTGCGTACTCGTAGCCCATTAAGTAGGGCACCAACGGCTGAGACGATTCAAAGACCCCTGATGTTGTAGCGGGTGGTTTTGGGAAAAAGAAGCGAATATTCTCCGACCGAATGCCCTTGTGCACCCAGCCAGTTAGATGTAAATACAGCATTGTCTCGCTCAGAGAGCAGGCAAGGTCTTTCCTAAATGTTGCACTCGGGCGGATACCATGCGACCACATTAAACAGATCAACAGTGGCATCGAAGTGCCACCGTTCCCGAAGCCTTCTGGTATGTCCGATACGAGGCCAAAGCGATTTCTACCAATGAGCTCCACTACTCCCCGACAATGGAGACTTCGAAAGGAAGGTGACTTGGCTGCTTTGAGTAACCGCCCAAGGTTCTGGACGCGAGGCTTGAGCTTGCGAAAGTTGGTACTTTTTTTGACATCTTTCCATTCAACGAAAACTGTCTGCTTTTCATACGTGGCAAATTCCATCGAAGGATCCATTTTGACGTTTTCGTCTGTCCGGACCAGATCATGCGAGCGGAGAACAATGGACTCTGTTGCACTTGCTGTTAGACTCACTTGGCCAGTACGCCTAGTGAGCGAGTCTTCAGAGGTCCCCTGCTCAGGTCTTGGGGTTTTTGCACCGGTTGTCATATCATGCTCGAGATCGATACCCAAAGCCATACGCTGAGCTTTGATGTGTGCAATACTTGGGAGGTCCACAACCGAATCAGTGTTGCGGCCATCTCGTACACCTTCAGCAAGCTTGAGTGTTTCAGCGAGACGAAGCAAGCCAGGAATATGTTGTTCCATCTCCACGGCCTTGGCGGCCACTTTTTGAAGATTCTCACGCATCTCTGTCTGAACCTTGGCGTCAAGGAAACGATCGAGTTGATCAATGTACTTATGAAGATCTTTGACCAAAGCGTGGAAATTATCTTTGTCGCACTTGGCCCAGAAAAGTCGCTTCGATAGAGCGTTGGCAGATTTAATGAGCTTTGCCCTCAACAAGAGGTCCACCCGCTCTTCTTGAGGAACCTTCCTTATCAAAATTTCCTCTACTGTATCGTCACCAATAGCATCGACAGTCTGCCGAGCATCTGCAGGCACCCTACTGGACACTTCGGGCGTGGAAGGCCTCGAGTCCAATTTGTAGTGGGCCTTGAGGTGACCTGTATCTGAGAAAGAAGCTTCAATCTCCCCCAAAGTTCCGTGTATGAGAGCGAGATCTTTTGGAGAGCATCGCAAGTTATCGTTATAAAGGCCCGATTGTTTCAACCAGGTTAATAGACGGTACTCAGCCCAAGACAGCATGAGTCGAATTGCCGACACGTCTTTCCTGATGTTTGACGCCTGCTGAAAGAGCATGAAACCCTGAATGCAGCCAGAGAAGAGCTGAAACCCCAACGTTACCCCACCAAGGGCAACACCGGCCAAACCGAGCGCTTCCGCCATTGTGGGCTACACCAACGTAGGGAAACATGGATGCTGAAAACCGTGCACTCAGATGAAGATTGGATTGCAAGTCGGAACCCTATGAAATTGAGACTATTGAAAGCCCAGAAGGAGAAGTCAGCTGGTCTCAAAGGTATCAGCCTGCCACTTATTGTGACTAACTTGATTCTGAAGTAGGTGCTGCAAGTCACTGCGACTACTCTCATTGGGTCAGCTAGGATTTGGTGTCCTGCACTGTAATCCTCCACTGTACTGTACCACACCGTGCCTCAAAACGATGACTATGGGATGATTCTCCAATGTGAGAGAGATTGTGCCATTCTGCTCATGTGTGACGTACAAGTAGTAGCATAGCAATTGCATGACGTCCTCAACTGCTCATCCTTCCCATGTCTGCTACGGAAGCTGCTGATGCTACCGAGCGGCCTTATCCGACTGCCAAACTCAAACTCATTCCTAGTCTGTTCAACTTCGTATTGGCGGCCCGTGAAGGCCAGCGCTCTACTGGCAGAACATTGCCAGTATGGTCAAAAAGTGCTGAAGCAATTGAATCAGCCGTTCACGTTGGCAGTGGAGCCAGCTTTTCTGTCAGCCGTCAGCGTGTCTACCTTGTTCATATTGATTCCGCCTATAAAGATATTACTGAACCAGTAATCAGACTGAATTCAGATCAGGCAGCAAAGCTTGTAGCAGTACCGGAGCTGAAAGATCGTCCTCAATCTGTTGCCTACAAGACAGTCAATGTCACTTTTCAGCCTACTGGTGAACCATGTCCGCGCAATAGAGTGGCATTGCTGAATGCGCTACAAGAAGTTCTCGTTCTAACGCACAGACTGATTGTGTTGCATCCATATATCATCAACTTTCTGGGTTTGACATGGTCGAAAGTGCAAGGCACATCTCAGCAGGTTTCAGTCTTGATCACGGAATATGCTGAGCACGGGACCTTGGCTAATGTGCTAAGTTGAGAAAGACTCCATGGGAAGGTCAAACGGCGCCTTTGTCTGGATATAGCCTTGGGTATCCAATGCCTTCATCAGTGCGGCATTGTTCATGGAGATGTCAAGCTGAAAAACATTCTAGTCACGACATCGGAAAATAGGGCGTTTGTTGCAAAGCTTGCGGACTTTGGTTTTGCAACTCTTGGGGACGAATGGCCGTCTTTCCTTGCCAGTACGTGGCTATGGGCTGCTTCAGAAGTTGCTCTAGGAAAGGTATCTGTCCTCAAATTGACAGATGTCTTTTCTTATGGTCTCCTGGTATGGAGCATTGCAATCGATGGTCAAAGCCCTTTCGGCTTACTTCAAGAACGCTCAAGTCACCGGAGCTTATCTCGAGCCACTATCAAGGCCTTGAAACAAACTGACGACCTGCTGGGGCTTGCTAAGCAACCCATGTGGAGAAACGAAGCAAAATGAAGGCAGTACCAACAACTAGGGAATAAATATGGGCCTGAGGTAGCTGCAGAGATCTTACGCCTCATTCAAGCCCCTCAGGACTGAAGGCTCCCCTTATCGCAATTTGAACAATTTTCGGGAACACTGCCCGTGGAAGTTAAAGAGTGCTTTCTAGAGACTGTCTTTTCAGAAAATCACTCTTTTTACTTTGAAGATCTTAACAGAATCTTCGAAGTGACCTTGCGGCCAGATCCAGCGTTCAGGAGTCTTGAAAAAGCTATTCGTGTTCTAGATGCTCATCATGAACAGTAAGTACAATATGTAGTTGATGCTACTAATATTGTTGAGAGTGACTTGCTTACCTTTGTAACAGAGAATCGCTTGCACACGAATGTCGATTTTCTTTGCTTT
>JAABUP010002657.1_pt1 | contig 33803 bp, 47 predicted proteins | sample 5559201 | NCBI WGS metagenome assembly JAABUP01 (sample SAMN10711887, study PRJNA513373) | rock metagenome | isolation source: Antarctica rocks | place: Antarctica
TTGAGGTGCTTTGCGTGCTTGAGGAAAGCGTGCTTGTCATTCATCGACTTGAATAGCACACGTATCGGACGTGGCCTATCCTGATCTGGGCAGTATGTACCCAGCCGTAATTGGGCCCACTCATCGGGCACACCTTCACCGCTTCTGCCATCTGGCATGCACTCGTCCAGGAGTGAACTAAATGCTTCCGCACCATTGTCATCTTCTTCTGCAGTCTCTTGCACGTTGTACACAATCAGATTGAGCTGCCTCTTTTCTCTGTCCAGAGCCTCAGCCTTTCGGTCCAACTCCCGAAACCTTTGCTTGTGTTCCTTGAGCGAGAGGCACAGGTCGCGTGTAATAAGTCAGTCATCATGTGAGTGCAGGTGCGCTATGCAAGCTTACGTGTCATCTTAAAAATGGTCCCAGAAGGTGCCTTATGCGCAGTCGCCCTGTAGCCCCTCAACGATTCAGGCTGAACCTACAGGTACGCTACTTACTTAAAAGGGGCTTGTGGTGTCTCAAACGTGTTGAACTGCATCCGCCAGTGCATGGTTGTGGCCCGATTGCTGCGGTGTGCTTGAGGCAAAGCTGTGTCAGTAATCGCGTGCCCGTTTGTTCGTCGTTTCAGTGCCAGCGTTCTGTTGCCCTGCTGTCTCTTCTTTCTTTAGCAGGCTCATGGTGGTGCGCTGCAGAGCCTGATTGTGTTCGTCTTTAAGGTTGTGCTTTCTCTCAGGCTCATGTCGCAGCCAGGCACTCACCAAGTCTTCAATGAACAGTGCCTTTCAGCTGCTATTGAATTTCAAGTACCAGTATTCAAGAATTCCGTGAGTCCTGGCTACACCTGTTGTGTGGCCAAGCCCTTTCTTAGCTTGGTGGCAGGCGACACCGTCCAGGAGGTTCAGGAGGCGGTTGAGGAGTGTGTTGCTGACTTCATCAAATTGTACATAGAAAATGGTCACCAGGTTCCGGCTGCTCCAGAAGCACCTTCCAGGCAGTCTCTGAGCAATCAAGATGGCTTCGAGCAGCTGCTGACAGTCAGGGTGCCAGGTATGTGATATTATTGTCACTGATACGGGTTGTGGTTTTCTGGGCTGCTATCTTACATTGGCGGTGTTGTCATAAGCTGGGTGCATGTCTGCTAGCCTGCCTTGTTTCCCTCCAATTTCCTTCCAATCTGTGCAGTAACTCACTCCGCCCTGTTAGTGTGTCTGCAGTGAATGGTTCGTGAGTTGAGCATGACTATGCTGCTGAAGATCATGGCAGCAAATAGAGAGAAACCTGACGAGCCACACACAAGGACATCATATGCACCATCTTGGCAGCAAACAGAGGGAAATCTGACGAGCCACACACAAGGACATCATATGCACCATCTTGACAAGTGATTCTGCAATTCACATACTGGCCCATAGTATTACTGCCAACAACACCAAGTCAAGTGCCATCTGTCAGGAGCTTATACCGGGTAGGATCTGGGCGTGGAAGCATTGCATGTGTACAAGGTTGAATGTGTTGCCCATGTTTGGGCAAGTGTGTTGCAATGGCCAATCATGGTCACATGAGTGTTGGTGTGTAGACAGCTGCGTTTCACACAGCTCACACCATGTAATGCTCTTCTTGATTGTATATGCTACAGATATGCTGGCAATGGTATGCGTGGAGAAACAAGTTTCTGCGGGGCTAACAGCTTGCTTGAGTTGCATGCAGCCTTTAATGACTGCTTATACAAGCAGATTGTTGGGGTCACCTCCATGGTGATGATGTTGGACTGCTAACAGTCCACACAAAGCAGCTTCTGCAAGCTATGATGTGGGATGTTGTGTGAAGCAATTCTTGATTTGGGATCTAGCTGTATAGCAGCTGGTGAGGTGGATGCATGGTAAGCTTTTGTATGCATTCTTAAGGACAGTACTCAAGAAATGTGATCATGTCATCTGCTGCAGCAGCTGCAGTCTTTTGTATCAGCTTTATTACAATGTCTGTAGCACAGCGCAGTAGCTGCTGTGACAGCTCATTGTTGCTTCAGATTGAATCCCCTCGTCACCCTCCTTCGTTACAATGTGTAGCCACAGCATGTGACTGGTGGGGCAAATGTTGAGTATGGCTGCAAAATAGAGATAAATGACATGTGCTCCTTGAGGCAGCTGACAGCTCAGTATTTTTGAACAATGTTTTTTAAATTGTCATGATGACACTGCTGCACAGCTATAGTAGCTTGCCATACCAACAGCTGTTGCAGCATGTCCAAGAGGCAAGCTTGCCTCAAGGTGCAACCTTGAGTGATAAATATCATGGTCACTGCACCGATCTAATTGCATTGTGCACGACTCTGTGTTGACATTATATCATGGCACGGACAAAAGTCGTGCTTGGGTTGGTATATAGCGCAGTTGTGAAAGGTATTTACTAAGCAAGGGTTGTGGTAAACATAGGCAGAGATGGTCTATGTTCTGGAAGGATTACCATAAGTAGTATTTGCGCATTCGTGTGCAGCACGGGCTTAGATTGGGCTCACCTCTAGCTAGACCTTTAGGCCATGTTCAAAGCTGAGCCGCATTCGCTCAAACCAAACGTTCGATTGCTACGGGCGGAGCTGCTTAGCACAACATCGTCCGCCCCCTGGACCAGCTCCACACAGCCTAATTGAGTATGTTGGCCTTCCCCGCAGCACAGGTGGTGCCCGTCCGTAGGGGATCCTTGCAGGCCGGACGCAACGCAAGAGCTGCCAAGCCGCTGCCGATGACATTCGCTAAGGTATGCACGATTTCCCAATGCTTCAATGAGTTCGCCGCTGCTGCAGCAGGTCTTTCGAGAAATCAGATCTGATTCTTGTTGCTGTAACTGGCGCAACAGGGACACACTGGTTGGCAAGCAACTGCATGTGTCACAACGAAACGACACAAGCGGCTGGTTGGTATTTGACAATGTGCTGTCACGCAGAGCCCCAACGATAACAGATCGGATCAGATGAACCCCAACAACCCTGCTCACACAGGCTCCAGGGGTGGTTCAGGTGGCCACGATGACAATCGCGCCAACCAGCTGGATCCCAACAATCCAGGATCCTCAGGCGATCAATCTGGAGGTGATGATGACAACCGTCAGCTCCAATCAGCTCAACCCAAACAATGGAAAGTCTGGCTAGAACTCTTAGAGGCTATAGAGGCAAGGCTAGTTTGCTGAAGGCCAGTACTGCTAGTAGGCAATGGCATTTGCCTGCATAGACAGCACCAGCAAGGATGTTACAATGCATTGCTAAAGTGAATCCATTTAAGCCAGCAAATGTCTCAGAACAGCTTTGCACTGCACCGCATGTTTAGCTGCTGTAAGGGGATATACATGAAGACTTTGAGTGATGAAATTGATGGCGAATGCTCCAACTGAGATTGCTCAGAAAAGCCTCCTGATGTGTGTTGATGCCATGCTAGACTGGTTGCTTAGAACAACAGGCCTGCGGTCAATAGGCCTATCAGCCTAGGCGTGCAAGCTTGACCACAAGCTTCTGCAGACATGCAGCCAGAGCATCTATTTACTGAAGACCAAATTGGCTTGACATGAGCTGCCTACTTAGCAACAATGTCGGAATCTACACCATGCACAAAGATGCAGCTGCATCTGCCAGCAAACAAGTTGAAGGGGCTTTCAGGCAGTCTTCACCCATCCTGCATCTGCAGACATCTGTCTCCCTAACACAAGCTGTGAGGCTTAGGAGAGTTGCTTTGGTCTACTCTTGCTTTGGCTGCTTGCAACCTGTACCCTGGACTGAGCTGAACTGAGGTCAGGTGAAGATACACACGAAAGCTTGCATTGACAAATCAGGCTAACTGCAACAGCTTCGTGAGAGATCTTGTTAAGAAAAGTGAGGCTGGACTCAGCCTGTCACAGCTGTATTGACTTGCAGCAGACATGAGACCAGACGCGAGGCGAAAATTCTGGTGCTTTTGCGAAGGATACTATTTTGGCAGCTTTACATATCAGCGGCACTACATTGCTTTGCGAGAACACGACAGAAGCGAGCGTCTCAGTCACTGCTGCGACCTAGGTAGGGTAAGACTGCAGAACTGGTCTCGGAGCCCAGCACAAAGTTGTTCCTGATCAGCGCTGGGCGCACAGCTTGCAGAGGCGGAGTCACCTTGATTGCCGGCCGTTCAGCTACACCCCTTGAGAATTTGGCTAATATCAAGTTTGCCGGAAGCAACTCACTCGACAATGCCCTCCGTGGTGGTCTCTACAAGTAGTTCACCGGCTCCTCTCTTGCACAAATGCTGGCTTGCACGGTCGCACTTTCGAAGCGCAGTGGTACTCATGCATGGCAGCTGCCGGCAGAGACGCCAGCTCACAAGTCGTATATGTGCGACGCCAGCAAGTGCTACAGCTACAGAGGGTGCTGCAACTTCTAAGACAAGCTTGCTGGGCAGCAATGAAGCACATGTCAAGGCAACATCCAGGCTCCAGGAAGCTGCACAGGCCATTGGAGGTACTGATCAATCAGGTTCCATTGGCTACTATAATCTGGCTGTCACTTGTGAGAGGAGAGCATGATTGGCAACTCAGTATAGCGCAAGCAAATTGAAGGAGTCGCATGCATCAAGTTGCATGATTGCCCTGCTGTTGTGCCGTTGCTGTGGCAATGCTTGCTGTGATGCATGATGCGTTTCATGTCTGTCCGTACAACTGGACAAATTGCTCTCAGCTTCTGTGAGGCATCGATCACTTTGGCTCGTCATGTATCATGTAAGCAGCCACAAATTGTCAAAGCGTCAATCCCACTTGTAAGCTGTACCCAAGTTAGCATGTCCAGCCAACTTACTTGCTGTGCTAGCCAGCAGATCAGTGTGTCAACCACGGCTCATCTCGTCACACCATGCAGGTGTGCCAAGAGTGGTTCTGAAACGGGGCAAGACCGCTGTCTTCCGCAATGGCCACCCAATGGTGTACAGTGGCGCTATTGATAGGGTGGTGGGCAAGCCCCAGCCACAGGCAGGGGATGCTGTCCTGGTGACTGATGGATCTGAGGCTCCTGTTGCTTGGGGCGTATTCAACCCCACATCCATGTTTAGAGTCAGGTGACTATCCTACTGATATTTCACAGACCCTGGACAGGCATGCTTTGCTGTCACAGCTTGCAACACATCCACGTGCAGTTACTGGCTTGTGATCATGCCTGAACTGCTTGGCCATGCAGCCTGTGCAGCGTCAACACTATGCAGCAACAACACCTGTGGATACAGCTAATCCACTGTAAAAGTAGGATGAGGACTTTCTGTGGCTCAGGCAGGCTTGCAGCAGCTCTGATGTGCAGTCTGAATGCAGGATCATGCAGCTGGAGCATGAGGCAAACCAGCAACACCAGGCATCACTCGTGCTGAATGTGCCAGAGCTGATTGCTAACAGACTGCGTACAGCTGTCCAGCTACGCACCAGCTTAGCTCTAGGCACTGGCTTGGTACAATCCTTACTTCATTCATCCTCAAGCAGCAACGGTCACACTGCACCCACGGCTGCTACAAGCCAAGCAGCCTCAGCAAATGGCACAGAGGCTAGCAGCGCTTCGACAGCAACTAGCAATTCCACCAATGGAGCAGAGAGCGTGGTAGACAGTTCAAGCGACAGGCAGGCAAGTGGTAGTCAGGCGTCGACAAGCAGGGCAGACAGCAGGGGCAGTAGTGTTCCGTGTGGTGAACAGCGAGGGGGACAGACTGTCAGGGCTGATAGTGGACAGACTGGGCGATCAGCTGGTGGTGGCTTCCTCTGCAGCTTGGGTTGAAAGGTGAGGCAAACTTTGCTGCTGCAGGACCAAAGCTTCTCAAATAGGATGCATCTGAGCATTGCACAGGTGCATATGCGGGACAACAGCTGCTGTACACTGATTGACCTCAGCTTTTGTGCCACCCCCCCCCCCCCCCACCACCACCACCATGCTTCTCAAAGACAAATGTCATTGAGCATTTCTTGCGTCCTTGTGCGACCTCCTCATGCCAAAAAGCCTATTTTGCTGCCAAGGATAATCACCAGAAACAGGAACAGCTGCCATTGTGCAACAACTGTGGTGCTGATTGCAATTAAAACATACCTATATCAGCATCAACATGTATGGCTGCATTTAGCCAGCCAGTACTTAGTTGTTACTGAAAGCCTGTCATTCTCAGTCACGTCATTGGTACCCAATCCATGCAGGTGTGATCAGTGAATGACTGTATCAGGCCAGTTGTGTCTATGTGACTGCAGGTACAGGGATGTCATCACTCAGCAGCTGCAGAAGGCATGTGGCACAAGTAGTGCGCCCGTGTGGAGACAATCTAAAGATATGCTGCTTGAAGAGGGCATTCAGGTCACTGCACAGGAATCTGACAGAGCCAGTGGAGCAGCCCCAACTGATGCGCAAGTACAGGTGACCCAAGACCAACAACAATAGGCAACATGCCATAGGCATGGACAATCAGCAATAGGCTCAGAGCAGTTTACAGATAGGCAGGAGGTCATGGCATATGGGGTGCGCAATGGGCAGGAGTTTAAGGGCATGTGGGCATGGGCAATGGGCAGGTGTTTATGGACAATGGGCTGGGGGGAAGGGGGAATGGGCAGTGGGCATTGTGGAGCGCGCATGGGCAACAGATTTAGGGATGCATCATAGGCATGCAATGTGAAGTTAGGCATGATTGATTATTGCATCATACATGGGCAGAGGGCCTGTGAGGAATTACTGGAGTGGGTCATGCCTCCATTTGCATACAGTCAAGGCAATGAGCAATGCCACAGCCGCTTGCAAGTCTTGGTTGATGGCATTCCCAGCAGGCAGGCTAGCTGTGAATCTCCCATGTCGTCACATCATTTAGTTGCTGTTTGTGGCAAAACTGGTCGGTTTGCGCATCAGAGGAAGTTGTTGTGCCCTGGTTAGTGTGTGTCTGAGGCTGCCGACTCTCTATGTGAAATGCCCAAAGTAGTCTTACAAGGGTGTTCACCCTGTCTTTGGAGAATATCAGAGCACAAGACTCTGGCTGCTCATATGCACAGGATATTCTTCCACGGACTGCTAAGCAACAATTTATGTTTGGTAAGGTCAATGGTCTGCATCTAGCAGACCTGGGCGTCTGCTCACTCTTGCCCTACACCTTGTAACTTCTTGCACTAATTCTTGTCACTTCTTGCTCTAAGCTTGCTTCAAACCTTGTCACTTCTTGCTGTTGCTCAGGTGCTGGAGAGCGGCATCAAGTTCTGGGTGTCCCCAAACACAGGTCAGAAGACAGGCTTCTATGCCGATCAGAGGGACAGCAGGCTGGCAATACGCCACCTGTCCCAGGGCAAGGCTGTTCTGGATTTGTGCTGCTATACTGGAGGCTTTGCCCTAAATGCCCTTGCTGGCGGTGCCCACCATGTGACAGGTCAGGTTGCTGCTGGCCCAAGCTTATCTGCTGGGCCCTCACTCTTCCAACAAAGGAATGTACTCTATGGATCAATTGAGCTGTTGCAGAGACTGTCTGTGCATTGTAGCCACACCAAGGGCAATTACTTCATGCAATGCATGACTGGCTGTTTCGCTCAGATGCTCAGCTCACATGCTTGTGTCAAAACGCTTGGTGGATATGTGATTGGCTGATGGGCTCAAATGCTCACCTTACATGCTTATGTCAACACAATTGGTAGACGGAGATGACACAGGAGGAAGCAGACATTGGACATTGGACATGTCAGCCTCTGGCGTGTGTGATTACTCAAATGTAATTAACCACAAGGTCCAAACATGACTCATGTTACATGACAGTCAGCGTGAGATTATGAACCCTACTCAGTAGACATTTGGACTGGACTGTGGACAGCAGACACTAGATAGTAGACAGCAGGCATTAGACAGCGGACTGCAGGGTTGCTGTGCATGCTGTCTTTTGGAGCTGTTGCTTGAGCTTCCGCTGGAGCTTCCATTGGAGCTGTTGCTTGAGCAGTCCATTGTCCTCACCCAGGCTTTTCAGGCTTCACTCACTTGACAGTACTCATCTCATCATCTCAGAGCATGGCTGCTCACCCACAGCACGGCAGCAACAGCTCGCCTCACTGCTGCTGCAAGAGGCTTCTCTGCTATTTGCATGCTGTTGCACAACAAGTGACTGCGTCTTGTAGGTGTGGACTCTTCAGCTCCTGCTTTGGCCTTGGCCAAGAGCAATGCCCAACTCAACGGCTGGCAGCAGTCTCAGTACCACTTTCTGAAGGACGATGTTGTCAAGTACATGCAGCAGCAGATTGTGGAGGGAATGCAGTGGGATTTGGTGGTGCTGGATCCCCCCAAGCTTGCCCCCAATAGGAAGAGCTTGAACAGGGCTCTTGCTAAGTACCGCAAGCTCAACACCTTGGTGTGTGATAGTCCACTCGTTGGCAATATCAAGTCAGCTTCATGACCCTAACTCAATGCTGAGTCACTGTTACTTGCACACAGAAATGCTTGCTTTGCCACCAAGAGATAAAGGGGTTGCTTGGCTGCTCCTCAGCTAGTTTGGTTGCATGTTGTATCTCATGATGTGCAGCGTCGTTTTGAAAGAAATGCAAGTCCAAGTTTTTGGCAGACTCCTTGAGCTTGCACCTCTTCTCCAGAAAAGCTTGGTCATCTTACAGTGACCACTTTTCTGCCCAGGCTTGACAGATGCGCTGTGCTGTGCTGTGCTGTGCTGTAGACTGTGTCATGGTATTGCAGGCAATGCGCGTACTGAAACCAGGAGGGCTGCTGATGACTTGCTCATGTTCAGGGGCGGTCACGCTTGATGACCACTTTATTCCAGCGCTCAAGGTAAGCCAGCTGCAGAAGTAGTCACTGCAGACAGTCATTGCACACAGGTACTGCATACTGTCCGCTGCAGATGACATTGGACAGTTTTCTTTGAGTGGTAGTGGTCACACGCCCTGCCCCTTAGGTTGCAGCTTTGTGTCCCACTTTCTGAGTGGTCTACTATGGCTGCATGCATGCTACAAGCAAACTTTAAGTGTTCACCTTGCACGCAAGTCACGCTTGTCAATCTTTTGCACAAATTTCAGACAATACAGTAGGGTCCCATGCAAAGGCAAGTACATGCGTTGCTTCTTGTCAATGCACGCTGCAGTAACATGCAACCAGTCCTGGATGGTTAGAAATGCTGCCATGTACAATGCAGGAGGCAGCCAGGGCAGCAGGCCGTCATTTCAGCATTCTCAGGAGTGCAGGGAGTGGCCCTGATCACCCAACTGACCCAGGGTACCCTGAAGGGGCATATCTCAAGAACATTTTGCTGCTTGTGGCATGAGCAGTCCCATTGCTGTACATACTGTGTGGCTTACCAGTCACGACTTTTTGCTAAGCAGCTCATATGTTTGCAGCTTGTACATAACTGCATAAACGATTGAATGGCTGCCACTGTGCGCTCAGAGTTTCTGCATGCGTTTGAGACACAAGTTTTTGTGTGTACTGTAGCCAATGATCATTGCATTAGGTATTGCTGACGCCCAATATGAGTCATTGTACCTCAAGTTAGTTGTGAGTGACGTCTCTATTGACTGCATGCTTGCAGAAAATCATGATTGGTTGATCAACCTTACCAAATAAACCCCATTTTTGCTTCAGCAGCTCCTGAGCAAATACTCTGGCCCAGCACATGCTGCGCATCGGACATATTTGTGACAGTGCATTCAGGATGACAGTCAAGCTGTACTTCATGTGTTGTAATAGCTAGTTTAGCAGAGCTCCACAATGTATCAGCAGAGCCTTAGTCATATTGCCAGGTGTTACACTCATGTGACGTCAGAAAGGGTGAGCTGCTAGAATGCAAGCACACCTCAGCACAGAAACATTTTTGTTGCGTGGGGTGTATTTACAAGGCCTGAAGTGGGGAATGGCAAGTAAGATTGTTTGGAATTGGAGCTTGTCTGTTGTTCTATGAATAATCATAAAAGTAATTGAAAAAGCGTCAAGACAGAGTAACGTACTAGAGTACTGCACTAAGTACAACTCTCCAGCTAAAGTACTGATAAGGTTCAATTATGAATTGCAGCTGTGTCATGCGAAATTGATTCCGTAATAGTCAAAGCCGATTAGTCAGATAATAGTAACATGGTCTATGCTACTGACTGCTGCTCTGCAGTGCTAAGTGCTGCAATGCTAGTTGTGCCATCTGTGATACCATGTTTGTCTATGTACAAGGCTTTCCACTGTGGCTCATACAATGCATTCTATCTCATACACAAAGCTTCGTCACATCAAAGCAAGCTGCGTGCGCACAGCTATTAGTAATTGAAATGGGGCCGTTTACTGGCACAAGGATATACGCCTCTCATAAAAAGCCACCCATTATCAGTGATGTGTGTCAATGCCTCAGGGATCATACATACTCTAAAGCAGTCTATACTGCGCGTGGAACCTAAGTATACGTGTTGCTCATCATATTTCACTTCAGCTATCAGTCACCTGATGATCAACCCTGAATCTTGGTGAAAAGTACATACAATCACCACTGACCTATTCAGCTGTTGACTGATACACAACATGTCACCGCAATAAAAGTTCTTGTCTGTCACAGTGCTAAAAAATCAAGTGATGTGCAGCATACAATTGACGTTACATAATCATCAACGCTGTACCATTCCCCTTGGTTATCCCGCAGCCTTTAACTATTCAACAAACAGATACTGTATATCAGCTCACTGTGCATATTTGGTGTGACCACTGCACATTATTGCAAGTATATGACAGTGTATTACAAGGTATTATAATCACCATCAGGGCATTTGCAATGAGGTAGTATCCCGCAGGGGCTGAAGAAGTAACAAGTTAAAAACTCCAACCAGGACAGGACGTTGTTGAGCAAGTACAGTACCCCAAGCCGTACATTCAGGAAAAGAAAACCCAAAGACGACCTCAGCACATGCTGTGTGCTTGCTGTGTCACACGCACAACCACCAGCACAGCATTCCAGTCTGCAACATCCAGAGAAACAGGGGAACATCCCTACCAACATAACCAAGTCATGTATTCTGAAGTCCTTGCCATGCTGTCAATCATCACCTTGTGTCTTCATCCCAACAAAAGGGCACCTTTGTTTTGCACAATGATACCCTGGCCTAACTGCAGACTTGACTGGCGTCATTGGAGGACAATCACACACATATGAGGTAGTATCCTGCAGGGGCTGAAGAAGTAACAAGTTCATAACTCCAACCAGGACAGGATGATGTTGAGCAAGTACAGTACCCCAAGCCTATACTGCAGGCTGAAGACTCCGCTGCTGTTGCCTCACCAGCAGGCGGCGAGTGGCATGGATGACCCCATGGTATATTGCAGCCTCAGCAGCCAGAACGCCAAAACTCTCCAGCCGGAAGGATTGCACAAAATTGTACAAGCTGAACACATTGGAGCCGCGTTTGTAGCGCCCCAGGAGGTCATAATGGATGAGCAAGCTGAAGAGTATGGTCAGCAACCAGAAGAGCTTGAACTTGAAGAGGTGTGCGCAATATGGTTTAGTGTCCAGGGTGAGCACCACCAAGGGGGAAAGCAGCTGCAGGTTTGCTGCTAGCCATGCCATGCTGTTGACGGTCTGCAACGATCCAACACATTTGTGAACACATACTTACGTAACATGAACGCAAATCTACATCTTCATACCTGTACAAAGATGTACATTTATACAAATACAATATGTGGATGTATGTATACACGCATGTATATATACTTAACAGAATGCAAGGGTTTGAGACTGCATATCAGAATGTATGTATCTACATGGAATGTAAGGCTTTGAGACTGCTACAGATGCAAGGATACATACTGTAGCGTCGCTAACTGCAATGCAGCTGCAGGCAAGACAGGCTGTGACACGCAGTAGATTGTCATTGTTGCAGCAAACACTTTTTTATGTATATCTCAACACTTTCACACATACACATTGAGCGTATGGACACTGCCCGGTTAGCAAATGCATAAATGGTTCAACACACCAGGTATAGCTTTGGACCAAAGATTAAGCATTTAGCTTACCAAATGAGCAGTGCCATTGCCACCGGGAAACCAAGGGCGAGAGGTGAGGAAGAGCATGCTGACTGTCTGGGCTGCTTGCAAGCAGATAGCCATGACAACAATGAACACCACAGTGGAGAAGTTGCAAGAAGTAGGGGAGGGCTTGTGGCGGTTCATGTGCAACAGAGGTCGAACCCTAGAAGCTGCTAGTGACCATGCCATTGCTTGCAAGTCCATGGCCTGCATCTGCACAAGCCAGGGAGCAAACTGGTCGCAAATTGCTTTTGTTGCAGATTGCTTTTGTTGCAAATTGCTTTTGTTTTTGCAGGCCAGGGCACAAACTGGTAGCAATTTTGAACACAGCCTTGAGCCAGTTGAACTGTGTAGTGCCAGCACAAGTGAATTGCGAGTGATGTTGCGGCGCTTTGAGGTCATGAGAGGGTTGTGCATATATGCATGATTGCGAGCAGGCAAGCAAGCGCAATTCAGATGGTGCTTGACTGCAGTTTGCTTATTGGTGACACTAATTTACAGGTCTGCTTACACCGTTCACAGCGTGCCTCCTCAAACACAGGTGCAGTCAGTTGCATGCCATACTGAGACACATCCAGGTTCTTAGTGCTGTAGCTATCAGGCGTGTGCACAACCATCATCACGCTGTTGCATGCCAATCAACACTTTTGTAAGCATGAAAGCAGGAGCTGTAGGCTGCTGAGCAATAGCACCATGACAGGGTCTGTAGTGGCCCACAGTTGAGGCTGACTTGGTGCTATGCAAGGTAAGACAGGTCCCTTGTAGGTTAGATAGGTTACCTGTATGTTAGACAAGGCGGAGCCGTCAATAAAGAAGGCCTGTGCGTTGGCCTCTGCCACTATGCACTGGTACACTATCAGATACTGCAAGCCATAAGACTCGCTCACCACAAGTGCCGGCGTGTGTTATGCAAGAGAACTCTGAGCTTGTCATGCATGCTAGGCTGCTAGCTTGCAAGATCCAGTGTGGCATTCCATGCCAAAGTGTGTGCAGCATTCGGCCAAAACTAGCCAGTTTTGTGCCCATGACAGGACACCAATGCGCCAGGAGATGAGGCAGAAGCAGGCTGATCTTGCCCAATAGCAGGAGACACGAGATGCCCACAAATGCACTGGTGACAGCATACAACATAGCTCCTTTAGGCATCATGACCATTCAGGACATGCATGATTTCCCCAAGGGTCAGATGGGCAGATACACTGGACAATATGCTTGTATGCACATGCATGATTGGTCAACATATTCTGGTGAACAACGCCCTCAGGTCAATACCTCGAACAGGGATATCAGCATTGCATGGGCAGCTTTGCCCATCTTTATGAAGCTGCACACACCTGCATTTACCAGCAGAGCGCTGTCTCACCCAAACAGACGTGCAAATGTATATGAATGCACATAGGCAAACAGGCAGGCTGACAAACAGGGCTTCATTGTGATGCAGCCAAACAGGGGTTGCACTTAGCTAAGACATGCTGTCAATATGCTGTTGTTTGCTGCATGGTGTGAGCTTTTGGAGGCAAAGGTAGACCTGATTAAAAACCTGACTTCATGTTGAGCTTGTTTGCCATGTAACAACGTCATTGCAGATGAAGAACCAGGAAATCTGGCAGACATTGACACAAAGGCAGTCTTTGCTGCCTGAGCATAAAGACACATACTGCAGAAGCAAGGGTCGACAATCAAAAGGCAAGCAAGCAGTTTGATGCTTGAGTGGAAATCAAAACACGACTTTCCGGATTTATAAGATGTTACAAAACTTCAACTAAGGTTACATATTCATACACATACATGTTTATTTGTAGTTGAAAAAAAAATAACAACAATATAATCGTACTTATGATACGGTTAGTGGTGACCTGCCACAGAGCCCTGGTTGGTGGAAATGTCAGCTGCAATGACAGCATCTGTGTCCCCAATGGACATCCCCACATCAGCTGCTGACAAGGCTGCCAGGTCATTGATGCCGTCACCACAGAACATGGTAGTATTCTCAAGACCCTGCATGGTCACCCTGCCACCAGCATGTTGAGCACAGCACAGGCAGAAGGAAATGTCTTGAGCCAGCTGGTTCAGGGCACGAAAACGACGAAATCACAATACTGAGACCTGACATTCGATTTCATTTTTGTTTCAGACTTTTTTTTTCCATGTTAACCTCGAGCATATAAGGCGATGACCTTGACTTCTTTCCGGTGTCAGCACCTGATGTCAGCAGGAACAACGGGCTGGACACATTGTGGTGTACATGAGCCCAGCCTTGTGCATCTGTGCCCCTTTTGCAGATAGCAGATACAGACATAAGATTGTGACCTTGAAGGCATGTTGACATGACAGGTAATTGAGCTCTCTGATGGTCAAGGCCATTGCTTAGCATGTTGATGGTATGCACTGCGCTTCAAGACTTGCAACACTTGATGCCGCAGCTGCAGTGTGGGCCAGGAACGGTATGCATTGTGCCTCAGGAGCTGCAAGACTTGATGCTGCAGGTGCAGTGTGGGATAGGAAGGTATGGGTTGAGCTTCAGGAACTGCAAGACTTGATGCTGCAGCTGCTGTTTAGAACGGTACCTGAACGAAGCGTGTCTGTCCATCAAAGAGTTGATGGATGCCGCTCATGCCCAGCAGATCCATCACCTGCCCCTTCTGATGCGGCTGCATGCGAGAGAACACAACTGCATTACGCATCACAGTCTCCAGGAGGGACAGGTCACACTGCTGAAGCAGGTACTGAAAGGCGTCCCCTGTCACGGCACACTGCATCTGCCCTTCTGCAAGAGCAGCAATTGCCCTTGGGGTGTCTAAGGCTTCATGGGCAGCTGTAGTGAACTTGAGCCCCTCCCAAGGTATCTCAAGTGGTGCCTCAGGTGTGGAAATTGACAGGTCTCGCAGGGACACAGGACTTGGGCTGCAATCTGAGCTAGCTGCAAACTGCTCTGGTACACTCAGAGGTGCATACGTGCTTGTTGCCGGCCTTGCAAGAAGGCCATACCGATTTGACAATTGCTGAGAGCCTGCCTGCTTGGCACCAGCAACAGATCGTCTGCATCAACATCATGAGCACTGCCCCAGTGACCAGCTCTGTTGCTTGACAGGCGGGCAAAGGACACATGTGGAGTGAACTTTGACTCTGCCATTGTGTTAGCTGCTGAGAGTGGTGACTGCATGGCTGAGCGGAGCAGCGACAGGCCGTTGGTTTCAACGATGAGCACCTGACCGCCGGGCTTGACCATGCCCACATCCCTGGCAACAGCAATGGCTGTGTAGTGGTAGTCGCCGGTGATCATCATGGTGCGGATCCCACCTCTGCATGTAGAAGAAGCGCGAGCTGCATGCAGAAGGGGCGTGAGCTGCATGTGGAAGCAGCGTGAGCTGCATGTAGAACAAGCATGAGCTGCATCTAGGAGGAGCATGAACTGCATCTAGAAGAAGCGTCAGCTGCATGTGGAAGCAGTGTCAGATGCATGTTGTGAAGCAACAACACCCAGATGGGTCAGTTTGAGCTGTCAGTTGAGCAGCATAGCATGACGCTCTACAGCATGTAAAGCCATTACGGCAGTAGGCCAGCATCAAAGTTATGTCATCCTCGAGCTGACACCTTTTCTAGTATTGCATAAAGCTCTGCACGCTAGCTCCCAGTCTTGGAACCATGCTCAAAGCATGCACACCAGTCATGGCCAAAAGACAAACGGCTTTCTGCAGGACTCTTACCCATCTTGCACTTGATTGATTGTGTCTTTGGAGTCTTCCCTCACAGTGTTGGTCAGCACTGTAAGGCTCAGCAGCTCTAGATCCATTGCACAGGCCTCCACTTGCTGTTGTGTCATTTGCAGCAGGTCCATCTTAGTCACGTCTGGTATGACGCCAGCCTCTGTTGCCCACAGCCGGAAGCTTTTGCTGCTGTACTCCTCCAACACCTGTGTGAACACCTGAAGAGCTTGAGCTGGCATCCATAGCACTCATATGCATGAGCCAAAGCTTGGACAATGCCACTAACATCTCACGTTTAATAGCTTTGAGTCACAATCTGCTAGCCACACTCCACTGAGTCCAACAGTGTTTAGAACAGGACCGACAATACAATAACAGCTCTCTGCAGAGTTTGCATCACATTGCAATGACAATACAGGCAGAGCTTTGACATTCAGGGATGCTGCACTGCCTTTGGTCATCTGTGACGAGACCTGGTCAAAGTCTGGGGGTAAAGTCTGGGGATCACATCAGGGGCACCTCTCAGAAACAGTAGGCCTGAGCCATCAGGTGCCTCACTGGAAACCACTACCATGCCTGACCTCAAAAGCTCTGAATCGAACTCCAGCACCTTCTTGACAGACAGCTTAGTCATATGAGCAGCTGACTGAGCATCTGGTCGGCGCGGCAACACTACAGTCTCTCTATCCTGCACAATGCATGAAAGCAACAACATGAGTGAGAAGTGATGCATGTGTGGTTGATGGAAAACGACGTATGAAACTGTGTTTGGTCTTGAAGGACAGCACTCTCAGACTATTACATTGATGTTGCACAAATTTGCCATGCTTGGAAGACCAGCAAAGCTGGCGTGACATGATGCTGTCCATTCAGTCGCCAACTTTATACTGATGTGGCACAATTTATCTGTTCATGAAGGCTGGCAATGACAAGGGTTTCAACAGGGCAGCGTTAGGGCAGTGTGACAAGGCACCATATTGCCAAGCATTTTGACAATGGAAATCCTTTATGTAAATGCAATGTATGAGCGCAGGTGCATATAGATCGACACCAGCCCAACTGGTGGTTGTAGGGCCATGAGACAGCGGGTGGAGCAGGAATATGGACCAGCAGCTGACACGCTCTTGAGGTTACAGCCACATTGGGCTTGCATCATGAGGACATGAACAAAGTATGATATTTGCAAGAGGTGCTTTGCTGTAAAAGACATACCAGAAAGCGTGCTTCCACAGCTTGAAAGAGCGCCCGCTCCATGTCAATGCCTGCCACAGTGTATTTGTTGACCATGTTCAGGCTGTTACACACGGCGCATGCTTGTTTGAGCTTGCTGCTCCACCGCTGTGCACTCTGCTGCAGCAGCATGAAGGCACAGTCCTGGACCGGCAATACGCCATGCAATTCTGCCTGCAAGACCATCAATGTTGTGGCATCGTATGTCATGCTCACTGTCACCAATGTACAAAGTGCTGCTGCATGGCGCCAGACGCTGCATGAGAGCTTGGGACAATTCAAGGCTGCAAGCTACAAAGACTCTCATATCGTGTTTGATACAGCAGCGTTTCTTTGCAGCAGCAATACGCTGTTGAACATGCTAAGATGCATGTCAGATTGTGCATAGAGTACATAGCCAAACACAACTGCACTCATGTAACATAACAGACTCGCTTGCTGCAGTGGTTGACAGGCAACTGGGCTTGTCCTTTGGCTTGTGCCTGGATACGCATCACTCACCGTGCTTTGAGTCAGCGTCCCAGTCTTGTCAAAGCAAACCACATCAACAGCTGCGCCTCGCTTCAGAATTTCTGGGAACATCAGCAGCAACCCATCCCGCTTCAGCCTGCCACCAGCTATAATGCCAACTAGCAGCAATACAGTGGGTAGGCCAGGTGGTGCAGCATAAGTCACAGTGTCTAAAAGGTACAGGATGACGTCCTTGGCTGTCTGATGGCGCTGTGGAGCCTTGACAATGTAGGGAATCAGGATGAAGAATTGTAGCACAAGAGCAAACAGGTACAGCCGGATAACATCCTGCAAGAGATGCCAAAGTCTCGCACCGTTTGTCAAGAAGAGATGGTATTACCTGGGCTGCTCGATATTGCACTTGGTGATGGCGCATGGGGTACATATGTCAAGATGGCCAGCTGCGGCACTGTTGTATGCAACAGCTTGAGATGACCGGCACATCATTATGAACACAGCAAGACTCTGTTTCAGCTGAAAGTCAGACTTGCATACATGACCATGCCTGCACTCGTGGCACACAAAGAAGGTGATGGACAACTTCCTGGCAGTGCTCAGAATGCTGGTCAGAGCTTGCGAAGAGGGCAAGCTTACGCACTGGAACAAATGGGTCTTTCTCTTTGACTGTGTTGGAGGGCATGATGAGCTGTCTGACCATCACTCCCATTGTTGTGTGCAGACCAGTCCGGCAAACCATGACCAGCACTTCATCTTCAGGATTGCCTGGGTTCCGCACCTGGAGCCAAAGTCAGTCATGGCTTCAGCAAGCAGGTTTCCATCAATCATACCACATGCTGAACACTTCGCGACGCCCAATCGCTGAAACTGCATGAAGAACAGCAAGCTGATCAGTCATGCAATGATCGCCTGCAAGACAACAGTGCTACTTCACGGGGAGATGAGTGCTGTTGCAGCAGTGCAGGGCAACACAAATGCATCCAGTGCAGCCTACACCTTGCAATTGGGGGTATCAGCAAGCAACAACCCAAAATTGCTTTGCCAGTCCATGCTGGTGAGCAATGCGACAGTTGTTTGCAAATATGGAACACTGTTGCAGATAGCAATTCAGACATAACATGCTTGTTGGTGATGAGCAGCAATGTTGCAAAGCACCGATCAACAGGTTGAGACAAAAGTCATATATGCATGGTGCTGCAGATGAGCTCCACCAAGCACAAGCTGCTATGCATGCCATGAACACAAAATACCGGCTTGACATGACATGAGCTGATGTCATGTGCAAATGCTCATGCAACCAAATGGCTATGGGCAAGATGGTGTTGATGATATGAAGGAAGCCCTAACATTCCAGGTATGACTTGCTTGTGAAAGCACCATTGCACTGATCAGGGGCACTCCTCCAAGAGTTGGAACACAGCTATATGCAACACGCGTATGTGCAATGCAGCCGCATGGAAATGGCAAATGACTCTGCGCATCAGGAAAATTATTTGCTGTTGTCAGTGCAACAACTGATACAGAGTGCTTGCATATTTTAGTAGACTTAATTTGGTGTGTCTGCACAAAAAATCTTCCAAGAAAGCAAGTGCACATCAGGCATGCCATGTGAACGTAGCTACTTGGCTCATGCAAGTCATTTTGTTGAATATGCATGTCGAAGTCAACAAGGTATGCTATCGTACCTGCTGTACCATTGTGCCAGCATAGATTGTGCATGAGCGATGCCTGTCAGGATTGTATTCCGCTCGGGACTCTGACACATAGTTGACCTTCCGGACTTGTACAGCCTGCATACATATGCAAGCTGAATTTGTTTTGGCTTTCAACCAAAAAAATCTAAACGCATGACTTCTTGCTCGCTTGTGCGTAGCGTGCTGTCATCTGCCCTGCTCTGCTCTGCCAGTGCGCTTGCCTGTCTTGCTGAACGAATGCCGTCTCTAGGAAAAAGCACCACAATGCTTGTTGCAAGGCAGGCAACATATAGTGTACTCTCTAGGTAAAACAGGCAGACGGGCAGCTCCATCTTCAATGCCGGAGCCTAGTAGTGCTATAAACCAATTGTAAGTTGTAGGTAATGTCAAAGGAGCAGCCATTTGCTACCTAAAGAACAGAAGTCATGACAGAAGCAGATTACACAGGCATCCTATCATAGCAGATGTTTGCTATTGCACATGAGGACACACCTCTCCGGACAGCCTAGACTCTGTGACCAGACATGCTCCTCTCAGGATGACCATATCACACAAAGCCCTCCCTTGCTGCAGAACAATCACATCGCCAGGCACCAAGCGATATGAAGCCACTGCCCTGACCCACTTGCCTTGCACCAGAGGCGTCAGGCGACATTCGTTCATCAGCCCCATGACTTTATTGTGCTGCTTGTGCAGTGTCAAATACAGCCGCACAATCGCTGCCGTAGCACAAACAACTATCAACACCGGGAAGAAGTAGCGTGCCCTGTAGACTAGGTATACCACCTCCAAATTCTGCAGAAGCAACACATGTGCATGAGCAAGGATGTTTTTCCTACAAAGTCAAGGTGGCGCACAAGACATCAGGAACACTGTGACACACCATCACATGAGCTACCTGTATCAAGAAGAAGACACCCAGTGAGTGCTCTGCTGCACCATGAAAAGCCATGCTGTGTGCTATCGGACGCTTTCTTGTCCCACACAAGCGCACCATATCCACACGTACTGTGTTTTGAGAAGAATTGAACAGTTTCACTCAGCGCCTGCAAGTCGTGCATCTTGGTCCAGTGGACAGCATGTCTAGCCCAAAACAAACACAAGCAGGCATGTGATCAGGCATGCAGACTTCAGCCTATGCACAGGTTACATTCTGCACACAAAGGCATGTGCTATTGCACCCAGAAAACGTCTGCACCTGCTGTTTCTATCTGCTGCAGTGCAGTCAAGGCTCTGCAAATCTGACAAGGCAGGTGGCGAGGCATTCCTGGGACTGGCACAAAAGTCCCCTTTGATTGAGCATAAAAGTATGTCCTGAGGAACAATCAAAATCCTCTAAGCTCTGACTTTTCAAGCACAAAGCCATCCTGACCCTGCACGCCAGCTGCACACTGCGCAACCATGTGTTCGATAGTGCTTGACAGCAATTTCTTGTAGTATGTCAAATTTGTAGGACATAGGCAACATGACAGCTCCGTTGCTCACCCACAGCCACTACAATATACAGCGCCAACAGGAGAAAAAGCGAGACCTTGTGCTATGATGATGTTCCTTGTCTTACCCAAGCACTGTGCAGAGCCAATTTATTTGCCAGAGATAGTCTGTGGACCTTCAGCAAACGCTCTCGGCCATCCAGCAGCTGCACCATGCAGCACACTGAACCATATTTTGTGCGCCCCATTAGTAGGTATCCTGGACATTAGCTCGTCAACAATGCCAACTCAGGCTAATATTACCAAGTATGTAAAACAAGCTGTGTTTCTGGCTAATTAGGTGACATGCACCCTCAAGCGGCACAAATTGACTGTCCAAGAAGCGCCTGACATACTTGCAAGCAATAAGTGGGAAGCTTACTTGCACATGCACATACTCTGCATCATTGAGGGCACAAGGATGCAACAGCTTTGCAGTCTTATGTGGTGCAAAGCTCGCCAGCAGCCAGACCAGTCCTCCAATAACAGACAGTAACAAAGACTGACACAAGCTGGCGCTGCCAGCGAGTCTTCTGTAGCCAGTGCATTCTTGCAAGAGCTGGCATATGAAGGCAAATTTCAGGTCAGCAAAAGGTCATGACATTTAGGAAATACTGTCTGGCGAAGCCTGGTCGTGCTCTTGCAGCCTTCCTACCTCGTCCGCTTGGACCGAGCTGGCACGCAGGTTCACGGGATGACCTCCTCTACCTTGTGGTTGCTTACTGTGCACTGGAAGCATCCTGTGCGCTCAAGCTACAGTTTGTAAGTCGCTGGCCAAAGCGCATCCAGGATAGACCATTTGCAAGATCTGAGAGCGTTCCAGCCGCAACGCTGTCAAAAGGTCCATGGCAACAGGTCGATCCTATATGGCAGCCGCATGCGCCGCTTTGTGCAATTGAGCCTGAGCTCCCACAACTGGCCTATTGATGCGAATCGCTTTCCTGGGGTTGGCCAGGCCGACAGGGCTGGCAAGGCGTGTGTCTGTTATGACCTGAGAGATGGATGCTGTTTTGCAATGGTACCTGAAACGATTTGCGTGACGACGAGCTAGCATTGCATGTCAGCCTGTAACTTTTGAAAAGAGCTGTTTTTGACAGGCAGCCGTGACGATATGCAACTGCAGCCAGCTGCTGGCACGTAACACAAATGCGCAAGCGGAACACAAGATGCTCATTGCAACTTGAAAGCAGACCTATACACTGTAGCAAAGGGCAGCAACGCCATTCACTGTCCAAACAAACTACAAACTTTCCAAATGTGTGTCACCTGTGCTGGGGCCAAAAAAGGTCTGAAGCCACATGCCAGTGCTGGCAAGTACATCGAGCTCATAAACAGCTGGCCAATCAAGAAAGTGAAGACCACACAAGGCCATGCCCCTAGCTCAAATGGGCGCATGATCAATATGTTCAAGATCCAATTCTGAAATTGGCATACCGACAGGAACAGGCATCACTGAAGACCCAGGTGACCTCTCCCTGGCATGGGAGATCTGATGTGATTTGAGGCCACCTCCAGTTGCTGAAGCAAAAGTGCACCCCTCATAATCGCAGGAAAAAGGCTTTGCACCCGTGTGTGTCCTACTGTGATTTGTCAGGGCGCCAGACTGTGCTGCAGCATAGTCACAGCCTGGATGACTGCACTTGTACGGCTTCTCTCCTGTGTGGGTGCGCATGTGGACCTCCAAAGCACTTCTGTACGCTGAGCTGAACTGGCATCCCTCCTCAGGACAAGTGTGTGGTTTGGAAGTAGAATGCTTTGCCTTATGGTGATGCAGACCAGACCTTGTCTTGGAAGCATAACCACAGCCTGGGTGATCGCAGCTGAAAGGCTTGTCCTCTGAGTGTTTGGCAAGGTGATTATTCAAGGCACGCTGAGTGGTGGTGGCATGCTCACAGCCGGGATGATGGCACTTGAATGGCTTGCTGTCTGAGTGAGACAGCAGGTGGGTGCGCAGATTGCACAGCTGAGCTGTGGCAAATGTACACTGAAGCTGAGTGCAGCGGTAGGGTTTTTCGCCCGTGTGGATGCGACGGTGACCTCTGAGAGACCCACTGTCTACTGCTGCGTAGTCACAGCCTGGCTGGTCACACTTGTATGGCTTCTCCCCCGTATGTTTGCGCCTGGTATGCACGATCAAAGCTCCCCGCTCTGCAGCTGCGTAGCCACAGCCTTGGTAGCTGCAGTTGAAAGGCTTCTCGCCTGTGTGAGTACGATAGTGTGCTGCTAGTGCTGACTTGGTCTTGCTGGTATACTGACACTCTTCACAGGCGTAGCCAGGACGAGGAGCTCCGAAGTTAGCTGACACAGCACCAAATATGCCTGGTGCTGAAGCTTGAATGGACAGAGCCGAAGGCTCAAGCCCTGGGTCTGACTCCAAGTGCTGCTCGTCGAGCACTGAAAGCATCTGCTACGTGTGTCACACAGGGACTGCAGTCGTGGTCCTTGAGCCAGAAACCAAGGTGCCGAAGCCTGGCAGACCTGCAGATATCATAGTCTCGCCGTGAGTTGCGGAGCGGCAACCGTAACAATTGAAGCTGTGAGCCACAGCCTGTTCGTCCACGACTGTCTACATACGTCCGTCACAGCGGTGTTCAACGGATCGAGCGAGTCCGTCAAGTGATAGAAAGGCTCTGCAGAATTCAGAGGACAAGACGACAATATCTTACCCAGGCTCATACGCAGCCCTAATTGAGTCCTTGCGGTCTTCTCAGTCTCGGAAACCTTCAGGAAATTTGGCAATGGGCACCAGTCTCTCCATATTCTTCTGGCAGAAGCTTGCCCAAACCAGCGCTTGTGTAAGATGAAATCATTGACAACTTTACAACCTGACACTTGCACCCCAGCTTCAGCTTTTGCCCATCTTCTTCATCTTATTGCTTCAAATTTCGAAAACGGCGACCCGGAGCAAATGCACACGACCTGCTGCAGAAAAACTTCACAACATTTCACTTACATAGGCAGTGCTGTGGTTTGTCAATCGTACGCACAAGCCGCCACCACCGGCTTATGCTAGGAAAGACAGCATCGGACGACGCTTGTGACGACCTTGGAAGATCTGTAAGTGCGCAGCTATGACTGCGGCACCTGCAGGATTACGAAGCTATCAAGACAATGACCGTTCCAGTCGCTTCAAAGCCTCTCTTGCACAGACACCATTTGCGCACGAGACAAACCCCACTTTGCAGAGGCTGCGCACAAAGCTTGAGAACGGACATATCAGGTGCAGACACACCAATACAAGCTTTAGTAAATAGACGCGATTGAATCAAAACGTCTTGCTTTACTCCAGTTGCAAATCGGCCAGTGTTGCGTTGCTGCAGCGCTACTGAGAGGAAAATCTTGCACACGCTAGAAACCCAAAGTGCTGCTCAAGCTCAAGCAGCAGCTAAAGCCAAGGCTGCCATCAATAGAGCTACACAGGCAGACAGCATGCCTCTGAGCAGCGCGCAGGCCAAGGCAAGGTGAAATTTGCCACTTTCTGTTTACACAGCCTAGCTCATTGTGGCTATATGCTCCTTTTGTACACACACCAACGCAGAGCTAGACGGTGTGTACGTATGACAAGCTGGAATATATGATGTGCGTATGCTCATCATACCTGACCAGTGTTGACTGGCACATCAATCATCAGCAAGGTGATTATGCTTTAATGGTATTGCGCGTGCAGATTCAAGTGCAGAGCGCATGCAGCAGAGGTCGCGGCAGCAAAAGCCCAGACACACTACTTCCCTGAAGGGCCACAAGCTGAAGATGGAGCAGGCAATGATGCAACACAAGGTGCTGCTCCCAGCTTCAAGAAGCGGCGCATTGACGGTGGCTCTTGTGACAGCAGCCACAACTTCTGGGATTGTTACTTTCGCCAAACCAAATGTGATGTCAAGAAGCATCAAGACCACAACCGTACTCCAACATCGGCAGCATCCTTGTGGCAGCAGCGATGAGGAAGAAGACGACGATGAGAGGTGCTCATTTGGAAGTTGGGACTCAGACTCAGCGTTTGACTTTGGCAGTGATGACTGTGATGATGATGAGGAGGAAAAAGGGAACAGCGCTGGAAATCAGCAGCAACAGCATCCACAACAATTTTACAAACAAGCAGCTCCTTTGTTAGGCCCTACTGAGGCATTTCAGCAACTTGTTCAATTTGTGCAAGGGCTGCCCAACAAAGTCAAGGACCACAATTCAGCTGCTCATCTGAAGGGCTTTGCATCTAAGAAGGTAAGCACGCTACAAGTGCAATGAGCTGCACCACAAAATTGCAATGCAATGGAACATGTTACGATTTTGCTGCTATTGGACAGGGGACTGCAGCAGCGTATTGGCTTCTACTGTACAGTGTTGTTCAGCTGTCGTCACATCACATCAGCATGACCTGGTAGGCTGCTGACTGTGCCTGATTCAAATCGCAGGTTGCCAGCAAAGAAGACTTGGCGTCTGCAGCAAGACGTATATGGCTTGCCGTGCACCCAGACAAGAACAACTCACCTGCAGCACAGGAAGCAGCCCGTCGCTTCAACAATCTTCTGGACTTGTTTAAGAAAAAGGGTGCTCTGTAAATTGTGCATGCATATCTGCTCTAGAGCTTGTTGTACGCTGGGGATTCTGGTGTCGGTGTTGGTCAAAGTTGAACTTTACGTGGGCGTGGACAAGAGAAATGTGAGCTGATCATTTGGATTAAGTTTCCTGGCTGGCTTGCTCACTTGCTTCCATGATCATTTGCAAAAGGTGATGGCATGCAGCATAGCAGGATGTTGATCTTGACACCAATTCAAATTTGGCAACCATGCTGAAGAGCTCGGTCCGATCCGCGATCAGCTTCAGTAACTTTGTCGCATGGTCACTGCGCTTAGGCCTTTGCAGCCATCTGCAACGTCGTTGCTGCGAAGGTCGCTCTTCCCACGGCCCACACGCTGTCAACTCCCAGTCTGCCACGATGTGAACTATGGAAGCAGCACCCATAGGATCGAGCAACACACAGCTCGTGTTTACACTGCCAACTGTGCGGGAGCAAGCAACGAGACGGAACATGTGCTTGGTCTTGCCAGACGTGCGTTCAAGCAGACAGTTGCTCCACATTCAGTGGTACGATGGTGCACACTGTCCAGCTGCTGCAGCACACGGCGCACAGTAATTAGTGCAGGCACATCGCCCACACTTGTACTGAATTCCGCTTAAAGTGGGTCGTCAATTGTGTTGCAGGTGGATATAAGCGGCCACGGTCACCACATGGGCATGGATGTTGTTTGGCAGTATAAGCTGAGGCCAGATGGTGCGTTTCAAGAAACTATCTCAGGCAAAGAGTTGAAGTTCCGCTGGGGCTGCCACGGTGGTGCGGATGCCAGCTGCTGGGAGGTAAACTGCACTTTCTGCTTTTTGCCAAAGCCAGTGTCCTTACCTTTTATCCCTGTACAGGTGGATGACACAGATGTGCCAAAGCCCCTTCAGCTGGATGACAATGAGGTGAGGTCCTGCAGGCACAAACAGACATCACGCTGTGCAAAGGTTGCCCTGTAACCGTTGACTCGCATCACCCTGCGTGGTGTCAACAGTCAAAGTTTGACAATGTGTATTTGCAAGTCACCATGCAATTACACATGCAAAGCTACAGTTAACTGTATACTGCATCACAGACTGTGCACCGCTGTCTGAAACTCAGCTGGCACTCATGCACCGTTACTGACACACATCTATGTCCATGCCACAAAGAGGTGAGCAATACCACATGTGGAGAGAGTGTCACGGCTTGCAGGCATGTCTGGTTGCAGCTTGGGTAAAGTCTGGACTGTGGCTCAGCCCTGATGTCTCAAACATTCTTGACATACGTGTTGTCTCAAAACAGGTGACTAAGCTTCATGGCTACAGTCATTATTGTCTGGTAATTGCACTCCAACTGGCAAAAGCAGTTCTGCTTGCAAACCCATTTCAGGGGCCGTGGCAATCATGTTGCATGCGCTGGCAGTTTATGAAGCCTGAGTACAGCATCAGAATACAGCACAAGCTCAAGTGTTATGTCTCCTGATATGGCATGGCATCAAAATCCAGACTAATACAATTTTGTGATGCACTTGGAGCTTGTATGCGCTCTGCTTCATGGACAAGAAGCTTCAATGTTTTGCTCAAGCCTTACATTTGCAGCTTGTTGTAGGCTGATGAGCTACAAGGCACAGACTTGCCAGAGGCAGCTGATGCTGAAAGGCCAGCTGACTCCCTTCACAACCCACCTGGGGGCCCTTCAACATCGCACACCCCCGACACTCCAGACCCTCCCTCTGACCCTGCACCCTCAAGGATGGCCACCCCTACCGGAGCTGCTGGAGGCACCTCTCCCAATTCACCCACTGCTCAGCAAAAGGGGGTGAAAGCTTTGCGAGAGTCAATTTCTACAACAAGTGAACCTACAGCTGACACAGGCAACGAAAGCAGCAGCAGCAGCAGCTTGACAGACATAGATTGGGACAGTGCTGCTGATACGGATACCAGTAGTGTAGATAGTCAGGAAGGTTGTGTTGTGGACAGTCCAGGTACAGAGGACAACGCCGCCGAGCAGAGCCAGGCCTATGTGGTGCTTGCGGTGAAGCTGAAGGCAGGAAGGGTAGGCTGACATGCTCAATTGTTATGACAAGCTCTACATTTGCATACGAATGCTCTGCCATGCAGACACTGCATGCGCTTCACCTTCAGCTACTACAGGGGGTCTGACTTTGGACCTCACCAGCAAAGCAAGCATAACGTTTACCTCTGCGGCATGCCATACCTGTAAGTCTGACATACCAATGTGAGTGTTAGCCCTGCCTGCATGAGCTGAGACAGTCAACCAAAGCTTACGCTCGTACAAATGGCTCTAAGTGCACAATGATGTTGGTTCTGGGTCTGATGGGGTTCTGTGGCTGTAGCTGTGGCTGTTTTGCACACTAGTGCCAAGCACTGAGCATCAAATGAGTGACATGCTTCTCCCTGCAGCTGGTGAGTCAGGTGAAGCTGTGCAGAGAGAGCTGGCAGCCTGTTGCTCTTCTTCAGGCAGTCTGTGGAGAGGTGCTGACCTGGCACTATCAGGAATGGCGAGAATGGCAACCCAAGTAAGCTATGACAAGTGCATGATCACACGCATAACATCCAGAATCCTACAGCTTCTCAGCAGTGCATGAAGCCAAGCAGGCAGAGCGTGACTGCCGCTGTTTGGTCTTGGGCAGCTGACTCACTGTGTCAGTCATCTGACTAAGCAGTCAACATGTGCTCAACAACCGTCCTGCGCAGTCACTCTGTGCCTATTAGACAGATACAAGAATTCACGCTTAATGTTGGTTGGCGTGCAAGTCATGTCAGCTTTCTGCCATGAATCCAGCGCATGGAGTCAAGCACGGCATGATTAAGATTCCCTACTCGGTCAGTTTTGCTCAACTTCAGGCTCTTGTCAATGGCTGTATGTTATTAGCCTGGTGGCTCATATGCTTCCATAAGCATCAAATTTGATGTTGACTGCTTGAAAAGGCATCAAGACTTGGTGGCTTTAACTACCTAACAAAAACAGTTGCCGTCTGCAGCTTCTTCTTTCCTACTGAGCACATCCATTTGACTCCCTCTGGCGGGAACAATACCTTCACTGCCACGTCAGCCTCCATCTCCTTGGCGCCAAAACTATCTGACTTTGTCATGCCAGAGCCCCCGCTGACACCCCAGGACACTAGGTTCGACCCTCAACTTCCTGCCACTATTCCAGCCTGGCACACTCGCAGTGGCCATGTTCTGGTGCAGCCCAAGCTCGATGGACAGGACATTGGGTACATGATGCTTGATACAGGCAAGTCTTTACCCTTCAAGCACACACATTAGTGGCAAAGACATCGTGGCAAAGACGTCTGTTGGGCAGGCAAATGCTTTTCCATTCTGCCAGTGACAGTAAGGCCCTTTTCGCAAGCAAGGCCTTGGCCTCTGGATCAGGCGCTTGGCTGCCTCACTTTGCTAAGTGCAATGCCTCAGAAGCATTACTGTTCTTGGAGTTCGGAGCGAGTTCGTTGCAGACCAATTCACTGATCAGTCCACAACATGTACACATGGTGCTGAAGGCACGCCCAATCAGCACACTTCTCACCACCATCTTCACTGTTAACTCAGACACAGCACTTCTTCATGCCATGCCCATGCTAACCTACGTGATGCCCATGCTAACCTACATGATGCGGCTGTGCGCTTGCAGGTGCTAGTGGCCTGGTCATTGAGCAAGGCACTGCTGACGAGCTAGGCCTTGCAGCCTTTGGTGAGATGTATGTTGCTGGCATGGGGGGACGCCTGCTGTGCCACTTCAGGCGTGGCCAGCAGCTGACAGTGGGTCGAGTCACCATCCAGCGGCCCCTCTTCATGCAGATGAGCTTATCTGGGGTGGTTGCCGGCGCGCCTGGACCTGTTACAGGCATCCTTGGGTAAGGGGCCCTCACAACAGGTCATTCATTGTCATTACGGTCAAGCATGCCTTTAGGTCACTACTGTCACTTCCTACCTGTTCTTATGCTGGCTGTGGCCTTAGCTATGCTAGGGTCATACTCCGGGCTGCAACTGCAGCTGGAATCTCAGCTGACAATCAGAGGCTCTCATCATGATCGCCTACTGGGTGTAAAATCTGCTTTTCTTATCTTTTGCTACCGATTTGTGTGCATGCAGGTATGACATTTTCAGGCGCTGTGTGATGGAGTTGCCGCCCAGCAGTCATGACAGCGCCAACACCCCCTTCAACCTCACCTTGCATGACCCCTCCACCTACGCCCTGACCCCCAGGCTAGACTACAGATGGCAGCCCTTGGTCATGATTGCTAATCTGCCCCATGTGGAGGTGCTGCTGACCATCAAGGAGGGGGACAAACCAGTGAAGTGCATGTTCATGCTGGATTCTGGAGCGGGTGGTGTTGACGCCATGTTCCATTCAAGGGCTGTCAGAGAGCTGGGGCTGATTCAAGACAACAAGCATGGCATGCGCACCCTCACGGTAAACCTGCTGAGCTGCAGTGCTGCATGCATCAAATTGCAGTCAAGTCACAGCAGAGAAGTTTGCAGACAAGTCATTGCAAGGAAGCATCTGTGAAAGGTGTTTGACATGAGGCATATCATGACGGCCATCTCAGTCAGTCAAATTGCTGTACACATTGCTAAGACTGTGTGGTAGCATCTTGGCCTGTGCCACCAACCATGTTGGTGTGTCATGACATCATCATCACCATCATACAGGCTGGACTAATTCAGGTCAAACAAAGTGTTGTCAAACATGTGTGCGTGCATGTCTGTGTGCGTCTGTGTACGTGGCTGATGAGGCTGCAACATTGGTAATGGCTGGTACTGCAGGGTGTTGGGGGTTCAGCAGTAGGGGGCATGAGGGTGAAGAGCGGCGAGATCAGCAGCATTGACCTCAGCAGCCATCAGTTTCACAAAATCAAATGCCTGTTCACTGACTCTGATGGTCTGGATCACACATTGTATTCTTCTGGCATCCTCTGTGGCGACTTAATGTCTAGGTGTACTGTGATCCTTGACTATGCCAGAGCCCGTATCATGTTTGTGCCAGATGACGCAACAGGCAGTGACAGATATTGACGACTGTATCTCAGCTGTAAGATTTGCTGGCTGGACTGATTGAATCTGACTGTACTCATGATATATAGTGACACACAAGCATACGCCATTGACTTGCCATAACAGATGCAAAGGCTTCAACTGAGGATCACACAGTTGATCCCTGAGAAAGCTCATGCACATTCTCAGTCTCTATTTGCGTCAGCAAGACTGTCGTGCATTAGCTGGCCATACAGGTTCAGCGGTGCCGTGGCTTTTGGTTCCATTTCCAAACCTGCCCAGATTGCTATGCTTACCTGAGTCTAGCATCTAGATTGCTCAATGTATGAACTGGCACCATAGGGAATGGGTTATGAACCGTTGTATGCACATTGCTCTAATGGACACATGGGCGTGCAGCTGATTTGTGTCACAAACATTGTCGCGACGTCAATGAATGCAGTCAATTGAATCACTTGACAAGCAGTTTTGCAGCACATTAACATCATATCATGGTCATGCATTAGTGTACACTATGTGCACACCATGTACAATATTGCCTATGTTTTTGCTGTTCGGACACACATCTCAGTGAGAAGTGTGCCACGCAGCAGGATCGTACGAAATCCGAAACAGCTACTTTATTACAGGCGGCAGTATACTGGTCCTTGGTGCCATTACGTTCGAAGTTGTCAACTCCACAGCAGCTACTGTAAGACAAGCATAAGAGCTGAAGGCATGCTTGCTTGAGCATGTTGCAACAGCTACTGAATTATTCAAAAGGCTCAGAGCCACAGCAGCTTGTGCTGTGCTGCCTATACATTACCAGTTGCAGAAAGTGCAATTTTGGTATAGACTCACCTGCGTTATAGCACACAGACAGCACACAGACAAACTCCTGTCTGCATGCAATGTCTGTGCTAAAATTGCAGTGCAATATTGAGCGCAGCTCTTAGAAACAGTCAGCGTATTTACATGGACAGCTGCGGCTGTGTTTGTTTGCGATGTGAGCTGTCCAGTAGTATACGTTCGCCAAATATGAGACAGGAAATCAGTTCCTCAACACAAAGTCACAATCAAATGAACGAAATCACCTCGACATTGTCTGAACTGGGTGGTGCATCCAAACCCTGCAAACTGTAATAGCAGTGCAGCATATCGAATGGTGTATATCGTTACTACACTTTCGCTCTGCAAAAACACAGCTCTCTTCTGTACATTGCTCTCACACTCACACCTGCACTAAGCTATCTACCACTCCTGCACTAAAACCTATTTACATGGCAGTACTGGTGAACTGGATCTTGCCATTCACTCCATTGGGGAAGAACCCTCCGGCAGCGCCAGCGGCGTTAAGGTAGGCAACAGCCAACACCTGGGATGGGGTCCTGGAGAAGGCCACAGCATTGCTGTCAACAGGGGCCAAGGTGTAGTCCCCAGTGGTGGAGTTGAAGATTCCCTCATCATCAGTCATGTTCATGGCAACTGAGCCATCCAAGGACTCACGAGCCATAGAGATTGCGTTGATAATGGTGGTGACATTGGCGCCATAGGGAGTGACAACATCGCCGTTCTGGATGAGGGCTGTGCGGATGTAACCGGCGTGGTAGGCCTCAACAGCCAGAATACCTGCAATCGGCAAGATCAGTCAGCAAGAGAAATTGGCAGGTGGAAACATGCAACTGAGAGGTATACAGTGCAGAGGGGTGACTGAAAGCTGGACATGCGGAGGACAATGCAAGTAACAACCTTTAGAAGCCAAAGCAGACAGCAGTGCTGCAGCAATGCAGAGGCATGGCTGAAAGGTGGACATGCAGAGGAGACAAGTGCAGCTGGCATTTTTTGAGGTCGCCACAAGGCAAGTTTCAAAAGTCATAAGCAGGCAAGTTAAGCTTGGTTAAGCAATCCAGCAGAGCAGTCACCAGCAGCAGCCAGCATGATATCAGAGCTCTGGAAGCTGGTGAGGGCACCCTTGTAGGCGGTCACACCGAGGTCCTCAAAGATGAAGGCACCAGTGAGGAAGTACAGGTCGTTGGTGTAAGGGACAAATGGAGGTGACAGGGTAGTGTTCAGGGCTGCATCGGCTGCAGCACTGAAAGCATCACCAATGTTGACCAGGGGGCACTGCACTGAGTTGTTACCCAGAGCTGTCCTCAGGTAGTTGACGTGGGCAATCTCGTTGTTGGCAACATCCATTGCAATGCTGTACAGGTCATCGTTGGTGAAGTTGGCTTGTTGGCAACCAATGGGCTGGGGACCACTTCCTGTAAGCTCGTCTGAAATTGAGTGGCCGTACACTGCACATGAGTAGTACTGAGCCTCCAGGCACTGCAAAAGAAAAGCACCTTGTCAGTGTCTCCAGCCAGAAAAGCAGGATTCAGCAGGTGCAGAAACTGCAGAGATGCCATAAGTGGCACAGCACAGCGCAATCTGCAGGTGAAGCAAAGAACAGAGTGCTCAACTGACCTCCAAGTTCAGGGCAAAGTTGAGAATGTCTGCATCAGTGATGGAGGAAGACTGAAGCAGCCTCCTTGCATCTGCTGCTGGTGACAACATTGCCAGCAGGCCAACAAAGGCCAGGGCATACGCGATCTGCACAAAAGTGAATAACAGTCATGAGTAGGCGCACGCAATTGCGGTGAAGAATGGACGCAACGTGCACAGCAACGGTAGCGCAACAGGTGATCGAGCCGCGTACCTTCATCTGTGCTCTGGCAGGGCTTCCAAAGGTACAAGAGGGAACGGATGGAAAAAGATGCTTCGATAGCCTGTGAGACAACAGGAACAAGTTGAGTTTCGGCTCATTGTTCAGATCGCACTCGCTTGAAGTGAACAGCAGACTGATCCTAGCTAGCACCTCGAAATGCGCTGCGCACTGTGTTGCAACGTGCAGCAGCAAGCACAGGGCAAACAGTAAAAGCAGCACAGCTAAGTACCTTTGGTGTGCAGCAGGTTTGGGCGAAGTCTGGGTTGGGAGAGCGGTGTGAGCGTGATCGAGATTGACTTGCAAAGCTTTATACCGCCAGAAGATTTTCCGCCAGCTGTACTTCACGAGATGCAAAGCCCGCGGATTATGTAGGCGTAGTTAGTCATCAGCCAGCGTTAGTTATTGAGTCATCCTTGGGTCGAGTCATCCTCGATTCCCCCATAAATCGCTTCACAGCCGCATTGCCCCTGATTCGCAATGTACTGCCAGCCGCATTTGCCATTAGTCATCTCCCAATCCCACCGCCGAGCTGTCGGTGGCAGGCGATATTGGGGTTTCATGTTCACGACTGCTAAAAAAAGGATACTGACCATGACTTTCAGTCTGCTATGCAATAGTGTAAGACTTGCATTTAGTTGTGACACGGTACTTGACACTAGTTGCCACCAAGCATAAGGCTTGCTGGCTCTCAATATGTGACGACGCCCTGCATTGAATGGGGGGGGCAGAGATCACGTCCCAGAGATGATATAATTGCCCTTATGCACGCCACATACGCCGGACCAGACGCTGTAGGTTTGCAGCAGGACACCGACTTGTAGGCTGCTGGCTGTCCCTGTTCAGTTTGTCAGACAAAAACAAGCCACGACTATTTAAATCTGACTATACTGTGCAAACAGGATGAATGCAAATGCCATATGGCAGAGGAAATATGAGACATTGTGGGCTGGACTTGCCAAGAACACGCAAGACTCGTACTGCACGCCACTTTGGAAGTGGCTGGTA
>JAABUP010002658.1_pt1 | contig 33786 bp, 59 predicted proteins | sample 5559201 | NCBI WGS metagenome assembly JAABUP01 (sample SAMN10711887, study PRJNA513373) | rock metagenome | isolation source: Antarctica rocks | place: Antarctica
GGTGCATCTCAACTGACTTGACCTCAGTGGAGATGCCTGATGGGGCAAAGGTGACCACCATGCCTGGCTTGATGATGCCAGTCTCAACACGGCCCACTGGCACCGTTCCAATGCCACCAATCTTGTAAACATCCTGCAACCAGACAAGCAGATGTGTCAACAACACCTCACTCAATCAGTACGGCCAGAAAACATGCCAGCAATGTACTGGGAAACCCTCTATGAATTCATTCAAGAGCTGCAGAACACCTCTGCAGACTGAGTCAGGAAGTATGGACACAGATGCTCACAGGGTGAGCCAGCACAAAGACTAAATATAGAAAGAAATAGAGAAGTAGAGCATAGACCAACCTGAAGAGGAAGTCGCAGGGGCTTGTCTGAGGGCCTCTTGGGAGGCTCAACCTGGTCCAAGGCCTCCAGAAGGGTGGGGCCCTTGTACCACGACAGGTTGTCTGACCTCTCAATCATGTTGTCTCCCTGGAACCCAGAGATGGGCACAAAGGCAACCTGCAACACAGCCAGTGGTATCAACAGAAAAGACAGAGTGTGGCACCAAGCAGGATGCAACCTGTCTGCCAACTGGTGTATTCAGCTGATGATGCTGGAATGTAACAAACACTGCAACAGGGTCATGGCGACCACAACTGAAAACTGACATGGAACCAATACAGCCATTGACAATATACAGTCTTCCAGACAACACAACATGCTGCAACACAAGACAGAACATGCCACCACACAGCATACCACATAATCGCGCAGGTGCACAATGCAGCTATCAAATTACGAAGTAGCGTACCTTGGCAGGGTTGTACCCAACCTTCTTGATGTAGTTGCCAACCTCCTTGACAATCTCATCATAACGCTTCTGGCTGTACTTGGGCTCTGTGGCGTCCATCTTGTTCAGGCAGACAATCATTTGCTTCACTCCCAAAGTGTAGGCCAACAAGGCGTGCTCACGAGTCTGGCCGTCCTTAGAGATACCGGCCTCGAAACCACCAGGGGTGGAGTCGATAATGAGCACGGCACAGTCAGCCTGGGAAGTACCGGTGATCATGTTCTTGATGAAATCACGGTGACCTGGGGCGTCAATGACTGTGCAGTTGAACTTAGGTGTCTCGAACTTCCACAGGGCAATGTCAATGGTGATACCACGTTCACGCTCGGCCTTGAGCTTGTCCAACACCTACAGTCGCAGTTACCATCAGTACAGCCGCCTGACCGACGACCCAGGCGGTGACGTCGCAACATTACAAACAAACTGCTGTCGCAAGGCAATCTTTGACACTACACGAGAACACAGGCAGAAGCAGCAACAAAATGAACACATACAAATATGCATCCGTCGTAACAGCTCACATCCTAACAGGACAAAGGTGGGTCTGCGAAAGACGACTAGAAGTTGCAAGAATGCAGAAGCGCACAGCAAATAGTGCCACAACTTACCCATGCGTACTTGAAGGACCTCTTGTTCATCTCAGCTGCCTCCTTCTCGAACTTCTCAATGACACGCTTGTCAATACCTCCCAGCTTGTAAATCAAGTGACCGGTGGTGGTGGACTTGCCGGAGTCGACATGTCCAATAACCACAATGTTCAAATGAGTCTTTTCCTTACCCATCTTGTCAGGTAGTATCTGCAACCAAAAAGTGACTACTTGAGAAGATGTCACTGCATACTAGGTGCCTACAATGCAAGTCTGCTCCAGAACAGCAGCAGCTATTCGAAGGACACAACAGCCTCACCTATGGAACGATGTCAAGAAAGGTCTGCTACTAGACCAAGGATAACTTCAGCACCAACTTAGGTGACAGAAGGAAAGAGACTCGACCAGTGGCTTCGCCGCCGTTATGATCGATGCAGCTATTGGATGGGGATCGCCTTGTCCCCACAACTATGACCACCAGCGATGATCATAACCTAGGTCGTGAAACAATTACGTTACGATCAAAGCCCTGGAGCTCGGATGGTTTTCTTTCTCGGATGGTTCTCATTGCACCGTGCAGCCGTGTTCCTGCCAGCCTCGCCTTGCTTGAGGTCTGGATTGCATCTGCCTCATGAACAATCATAGCCTTGAGCCTTCTAGACTATTCTTGCATGATTGCATCCTGTATCTACAGACATATCTGACATACAAAATGAATGCATATTTTACACACAATTCATTGGCTCTGCAGATCATTGCATCCTCATCCATGTACACGAGATCACTTTTCATGGAATCTTGTGCTGAAGTGCATGATCTGCACTGTCCTGAGATTGGGATCAGTCTTGGTGGGGCCATTCGTCACTTGCTTTGTCAGCTTCATTCACTCTTGCATTGGTTGCGCAGCTGTGTGTCCTATCAACCTGTTTGGTTTCCATAGGGACACTGCTTCAAGGCAATGTACTGAATTTGAACTGGCTTTCGCACTTTCCAAACTAGCATGTGGTACTCATCATCACCAGTTGCAGTATGGGACTGTATTATAATTAGTATTGTATCAACATGGTACAACACACTGTGTTTGCTCATGCAAGCCACAGTAGCAGCAGCTGCCACAGCAGCAGCAAGGATGAAGCATGCTACGTTCAACTTCACATGCAGTTCACATTTCAGCAAGATTGGGACTCAGCTGCAGCCTGCTTCATGATCTAGTTTGCACCAAACCCAAGAACCACAAATGCACCATGCAGGGAATCTGGCTCAAGATGATGCTTGTATTGCTTGCTGGACAAACCTTGTGTAACAGACATATTGAGTTGTCCTCGCAGATTCACAAGTAACATTTTGAAGAAAAATGGTGAACTCTTAAGAGCTGCACATGTGCACCGTAGCATAAGCATGTTCTTATCAAACAGGACAAGGGTCTCAGCATGTGCACACACCTGCATTTCAACTGCATCAGCGAAACCACAGACTGATTATGCCTAAGCTGCTTGCACAGGTGAGCAGGCCTAATATCCCGCTAGCAAACACAGCCCATCACCAACAAAGCAGCAAGGCTTGATGATGGTTGGCTGAGGCAATAAGAGATAGCACAAAACATTGACAACTCCCAATCAACTGCCTGGCTTGTTCTTAGACTGATGTTCAGAATATGAGCTGAAAGCATGCCTGTTCAATAAAGGTATACGCCATATGCTGAAGCAACACAAAACAGAGTTTCCTGCAGAGCAAGCAAATGATTATCAAGCAAAATTGACGGTCGCAAGTGATACAAGGGCTCAATCTATGCAATATGCTGATCAGCAGGAAAGTCTTACATTGCTGAACACCTGCTGTGCATAATCGTCTGTTTTGGGGTCCCAGAAGCACCTGCATCCCATCCTGCAGGCGCGCAAGCTATCAATACAACACAGTTGACTCAGGGAGGGCATTTGCATAATACAGCAGCTGTCAATGACACCTGACTGCTTCGCCCCTCTGTTCTCCAATAATGACCTGAACGACATATTTGTACCGCGTCCACTTCTCTTGCGCTGTACACCACTTTCTCAGTCAATAAGAGGCTTTCAGTACCACAGCCAAGGTAGACTCAGTTCACAAACATATGACTCAACAGGTCCACCTTTGAGCCTGCCTTTGACCTCATCTGCAATTTCTCTGGCCCAGGCAGACGAGTTCTCAGCATGGTACGTAGCGCCCAGGAGCTTTTCTTTCAGGACAGCAGCTAGTATATCCTGAGCCTGACTCTGCCTGAATCTGCACCAGGCACTCCAAGCTATGATCTACTTAGGGCGTCTGCAGCAGGCAACTGATGCGCGCTTACCTGTTCCCGCCAGCTGGCTCCACATCGTATGTTGCAGCTGACTCGAAGGTTTCGTTGGCAGCAGCCATTGTGAATGCCAGTCTACTGCGCTTTGTGCTTCAACTTCTCACTATGCAGGTGACTCTGCAGTTGACTGTTGCACTCATTGTTTTGATTCCCACCGCTCGGCATAATTCGTGAATAAACATATTTATATCGTCTTCACAGCCTTCGTGAGAATTGGCAAAAACCTTGGCCTCGGCGCGGAATTAGTTGCTTGCAAGCGGAGGTGGCACCTAAGGGCTGGCGTCGTGAGCCTGGTGAACTTGGATGGAGTGAGCTGATTTGACGGAAGCATACCACCTGATTCTTAGCTGTTCTCTGTCACCCCCCCACGCGCAAGACGTGAATATGGGGACTCGGGCCGTATTGCAAGTCTTTGAGCGATATCAAAAGGAGCGTGTTACCTTCGTATCTGCAGTTGCCGAGATTGCGAAGAGCCCTCAGGTGACCCTCCTCTCGCATGCCGTTTATCTTACCAAGCTCGTCGGGAACAAGGCTGAGGAAACTTCTGCTGCAGAATGTGGAAGCATTGCAACAAGCGGGCGCCATGTCCCTCCTGCGCCCCTTACTGCTGGACAACGTCCCAAGGTATGCGCCTTAGTTCCTTGAAAGACTTGACCTAACCTTGACCTGATACCTGGCAACAGCTGTACTTCCACCCAATGTGCATCAGATTACCCTGCGTGTGCTGACTCTGCTCTTGTGTCTACAGCATTCAGCAGGCTGCCGCTATGGCCCTGGGGCGTTTGGCAAACTACAGTGATGACCTAGCAGAGACTCTTGTACAGAATGAGGTCTTGCCCCAATTGGTATACTCTCTGAGTGAGCAGAATCGCTTCTACAAGAAAGCTGCAACTTTCTGTTTGCGAGCAGTGGCCAAGCATTCACCACAACTGGCACAGGTATCTTCACATTCCCCGCAAAATTCCCAAGACCAACATGACAAAACAAACCTATGCAAATCTTGCTCTTGTCCTACTGGCTGATGCTGCTGTGTGCATGGCCAGAGTATATCGCAGCATTTGAGGTCGCCCATGACAACATCCTGTGTGTTGTGTGCAGGCTGTGGTAGACTGTGGTGCTCTGGAGAGTCTGGTGACCTGTCTAGAGGAGTATGACCCTAGTGTGAAGGAGGGAGCATCCTGGGTTCTAGGATATATTGCTAGCCACAGTCCTGAACTGGCGCAGCAGGTTGGCCATCAGAACTCCCTTGCTACTTTGCTTGTTAAATGACTGGGACATGCTGTACCTACCAGGTCATCTTGACAGTGGCTCAGTTGCAAACACCTATCCAAGAATGGTTTCGAAGCCAGCACATCTCTGTACATTCACACCTTGACCCTGGCGTGCACATCTTACCAGGCCGTGCATCGACTTGTTGGCCCTAGTCTTCAGGCTCCTCATCTGATCAGCACACACTTGGCCAAAGCTCAAGACTTTATAGCCACTAGCCATGCTTGGAGTCGGGCAGCTATGCTTGGAATCATGCAGCATGCATTGTCTCCATCATTTGGCTGATAAACAATGCTGGATACAGGTGGTGGATGCTGGAGCAGTGGTGTTGTTGGTGTTGTGTGTGCAAGAGCCTGAGACAGGCTTGAAGCGTGTGGCAGCGTCAGCCCTGAGTGACATTGCCAAGCACACTCCTGAGCTTGCGCAGGCGGTAGTGGATGCAGGTATGCTCTGCTGAAGCATCTGTTGATCACACATGGTAGCATAGCAAACTGTGCAATCTCTTTTCAGTCCCGAAACATCTATTTTAATCCAGAAACGTCATCCCTACACTGGAAATCTAAACTCAGAAACGTCTGAGCACAGTAAAAACATGTTTCTACTTTGTGGAGATGTTTCAGCTCCTATGAAGCATTGACAACAGGACTCGCCGCATGCCTGAGTCATGGGTGGAGTTCAATGCAGTTGCAGTGCATTCTCAGACGACTAATGTATTCTCAAGGCTGTGTTGAGCGGCATGGACCACTGAGCAGCCATAGTAATGTACATTGAAGCAGTCACCTTGCAAAGGGAATCAACGAAATTTGTGTCAAGATTTGAGTCTCAGTCTCCTCTGCAGTTCAGACCAGCTCCTCAACTAATTGGCTTTGTCTGGTCACTTCAGTCCTCACAAATTTATTTGTTCCACAGTCATGTCAGCACTGCAGTGTGCTTGGCTCCTCTGAGCTCTCACTCCACTCAGATATCTCCAGCAGAAAGAGAACGGGTTGAACAGTTTGAGCGCTATTGGGTTGTATTGAGGAGAGTGGGACCCCAAGCTGATGGTGGATTGACTCAAAAAACCTGCTGGTTCAAGTGCGCATTCATTGTTGATGTTACCCTTGTAGCGCAGGTGTAGCACATCTGACTGCTATGCTGCTGAATCAAGATACCAAGTCATGGCAGCAGGTATGCTGTGCCTTTGTAGGTGCTGTGCTGGCTCAGATTGCCAAGCAGCATCTAATTTCCCCAGCAGCAGATCTCCCTCACAATCTCACATTTCTGGCCTGCACGGCAATAAACACATGGTGTGAGCATGCAGGTGCTGTTGCCTACCTGGCCCCCTTGGTCCTGAACCAGGACCCCAAGCTGAAGAGGCAGGTGTGCTGTGCCCTGGCCCAGATTGCCAAGCACAGCGTGGACATGGCAGAGGTGGTGGTGGAGGCTGAGGTCTTCCCTAAGATCCTCACTTGCCTCAAGTTCCCTGATGAGCTTGTGCGCAAGCATGCTGCCACAGTTGTGCGAGAGGTGAGCTATCTGACACTCAGCAGCGTGGTATAGTGCATGCTGCAAAGATGCTGCAAGATGCTTTGCAACTGCGCTGCCATTGTTTGCTGCAGAGTGAGCTTGATGCTGTGCAAGAGCTCTGAACATGCTGCTGCTGTCAGCCATGCTCCTACTGTCAAGCTTTGTGATCCAAGAGATGAGTTGGATCTTGACTCAAAGCAGCTTCTACAAGCTATGCTTTTGTGCGGTCGCAAGCAACTAAAGCTGCCTTTGTCTTTTCAGTAACTCAAGCATAGTAAACTGCAAAATTACACAGCTGTAATCGTAGCAAACTGCCTGCCAAGCCTCACTAAGATTCCTTCTGATCAGCGTGACTGCAGCAGACTCTGCTGGGACTCAAATGTCCCAAAACTCAGCAACAAAACTGTGGCAGCTCACCTTGCTGAGGCTTTAGCCCATGGTCTGACTTGGCCAGAGTCAGCAGCACATGTGGTGCAGGTGGCCAAGCACACCCCTGAGCTGGCTCAGCTGGTGGTGGGGGCTGGGGGGGTGGGCGCCCTGGTGGACTATGTGGGCTCAACCAAGGGCAACACCCGCCTGCCAGGCATCATGGCTCTGGGCTACATTGCTGCCTTCAGTGAAACCCTGGGCCTCAGTGTCATTGCTGAGAAGGGACTGGTCAGTTTCCCAGCCCTCTAGCTCTGCTTTTAATTGTATTTCTCTTGATGGCCACTGGTCTGACTACTGCATTATTCTGCCCAAAAGTACAATGCACAATGCATTCATCAACTTGATGTTGTGAAATTGGCGCTGCGCCTTTGGTCTGGTGAAGCTTGTAGAACTCCATCTAGAGTTGCAAGGCATTAATGGCAGTTGAATAGCATCTGCATGCTACCACATGCAATGGTGCATGTGATGCCAATGTGGGTGGAGGAGTGTGTCAAGCTCACTGCTTCTTGATCACAGCTTGGCTACTGCGTAGTTTTACATTCAATGGTGAGACCAGCTGCTGCTGTGTGGTTAGCAACAGCTCTTGGCAGCTGTGCAGAAGCAAATGAAATGGGCATCCTCACTGCTGGCCTTGGCGTCAGCTGGCTAAGCTGAAAATCAATGCGACACCTCATTATCACATCAGTCTCAATCACTACTGTGCTTGGACACTGATAGCAGGTGTTATCTGAGGAAATAGAGGACCACATGGAGAATGCAACAGCAAGACCTGGAAGCAGTTCATGTACATTGTGCCAGACATATCTTGACTAAACACCAGAACCTGACGACAGGTGCCGCTGTCAGCAGCTCTGTCTGAAACAGCTCTTGTTTATGAAGCAGAGGACCACATGAAGAGCGCAACAGCCTGAGCCATGATTGGCAAAAGTGACACCCCAACAAGCAGCACATGTTTTGACACATGTTCTGATATATATTTTGACCACAGGTGCCGTTGGTAGCAGCTCTGTCTGAAGAAGCAGAGGAGCACATGAAGAGTGCCAGTGCATGGGCCCTGGGTCAGTTGGGCCGGCACACCCCCGACCATGCCAAGGCAGTGGCAGACACTGGGGTTCTGCCTCTGCTAGTCACCATAGAGAATGACACCCACAGTTCTGAGGACCTGAAGGGCAACTGCAGAAAGGCCCTGAAGGCCATTGTGGCTAAGCTGACCTTCATGCCTGCTCTGGACGCTCTGGTGCACAGGTCAGCTCCCACGTTGGTTTCTGTTGTCTATCGTGAACATGTTGCTGTTTTGGAAGCTGAAGCCTGATGAGGGTGTGCGTACGCTGATTGTGTGACTAGAGTGCAATTGTCGCTATCATTTGGGGCTAGACTGGTCTGCCAGACTCTGCACTGTAACACAGACAGTTGCTGAGCTGTGTTCCAGCTGCGTCTGAGCTACCTGCTGCTGATCTGAACACTACATACATGACTTTGCAGTTGTGAGTCAACCCCTTGCCATTCTGACCTTGCAGCACAAACCGCAGTATGTTTGGCCCGATCAAAATGCTGAAGCAAGACATGGCATGCAGGCAACTGCCAGAGAGCATCATGAAGATGGTTCTAGAGCAGGTGGGCAAGGTACTGGCCAACGACCCATCAGGCAGGGCTCAGTTTGTACACTCTGGGGGGCTGGCTGCTGTGCAGCAGATGGGAGAGGCTCCTGGAACAGCCCTTCGGGAGGCTGTTGAGATCATCAACAGCAACTACCCTGAGGAGATTGTGCATTACTACAGCCCTGGCTACAGCCAGCAGCTGCTGCAGAAGCTGGATGCCATGTCAGCCAGCAACTCTGCTGTTGCTGTCAACTAGAGATATGTGTGGTGCAGTCTGTTTGCAACATCTTAGCCAGAGGCATACACTTCACTTGCAGCCTGTCAATTCTGAAAGTAACACTGGACTTCTGTGCAGCTGATTGTAGCTGTTGGCCATCAAAGCGTGACCATTGTATTTCTTTTGTGCAGCTACCGCAAAGCTGTTGCTGTACTCTGCTTCTTGAACCCAGAACTGTTATGCTTGACTATTGCGATGTAAATAACAGGCTGTCCATCTCCCATGCAGACCTGGCACATGGTTTTTTGGATGCACTGTGCAACTGCAGGAGCCTGACTGCTTATTGATGAATGCCTGCTGAAGCTGCTGATTCACAAGTTTCAAATAATTCATATGACATTGTTTTCAGCCACACAGCGACCATTGCTTGTTGACCACTGAAGTGTACTGTCATAACATAGACCTGTTACATGGCATGCATTGCATTCAGTGCAGTCTGCACACAGCATGCTGTTGCGCAAGTAACAGTTGCCAGCCTGCAGCTGCGCTGTCAACTGATGACTCAACTGAGAATTGGCAAGTCCACACAAAGCCGACTGGGAAAACGCTATAAGCATGTGGACCACAGACGTTACACAATTTTGCTGAGCATGGCACTGAGCATCAGTTTCTGTATGTGAAAGTCCTTATGATATGTATGCAGACACTGCATACTGAGGAAACTCAGATGCACCCTGCTGCTTCAGAAAATCAACCACATCGTTCTGTACACATGTGACTACTGTTTCGTCGCTTGCTCCTATGCTGTTGCCGTCAAGCTCTTGCAGTGGTCGTCCAGTGCTGACAAGATTCTGCAGCAATGCTGACCGCAGCTGGGGAAAGCGGTCGTGATACAGCAAGGAGGTCCACTGCTGCCTCAGGTAATTTGGAACGTCTGGCATGCTGCCGGCCTCATAGCTGTGCAGCAACTCGTGTAGGTACGACACAGACAAGCCGACCAGTGGCAGCAGCAACTCAGGTGGCACATCGTGCTCTGTCTTTGCAGTGCAGAGCAGTGCTGACTGGATGATGCCAGAGGAATCCAGGGTGAGCTGACAGTAGCCATGCTGAGTCTGGGAAACCAGGCTTCTGTGGCCCTGCACCACACAGGTCAAAGTCACTGTTGAGCTGCCTTGACTTGTACTAGACAGCAATGCAATATCCAGAACTGTCAGGAGTGTGCTTCAATTGACAGGCATGACATGCTGGGTCTGGTCAAGCACTTGTGGCACATGCCATTTCCAGTACTGATGTATGCACAGCTTCAATGCAGACAACAAGCAACATTTTGTTCAGGTGCCAACTCTCACGTAAGCTTACTTGCACCAGGCAGCAGTAGATACACAACAGCGACCCACAACACAGCACACCTGAGTGTCCACGAGGCTTGAGTGCTGTCCCCCAGCAGCATGAGCATAGGCAAAGACACCACCGCCAGGTAGAGCTGTGATGGTCAGGCGGCCACGTTGCAGCTGTGGCAATGCTGAGTCACCCAAGAATGGACTGTTGAAGGTTGCAGCTATGCTTTCAGCCGCCTTCTGCCCAACCTCCTGGCTGTTATACCTTGAGTGACAAAGGCCTGTGCCATACCTGTACACCAGAGCCACACTCAGCATTCTGAATGATCATGTGTCACAACGCTGTGACAATCAAAGTGTTAGCAGCCGTAAGCCTCCGCAATCACCTTTCCAGTGTCGCCCTACTGTACAATTCCCTTCTTGTCCAGAAAAGAAAAGAAAGGTTTATGCTTCTCTACCGGTCCTTGCATGTTTATGCTTCTCAGGGATCATAACGGGAGCCTCCTAATGCGGCAGTCCGGAGCTATTTGATCTCAACAGGATATGATTGCAAGCCTTTTTACTACTGTGCAGTGCAAGTCAATTCACCTTGGTGTCAGCAACATACTTTGGAATGCATCATTGCTTTTCATACTCAGCACAGACATTTGTTGCAAAATTTGCTGCAATGCAATACTCTGTGATCTGATCAGATAAGCTGGAACAGTCTACATCCCTGACAGGCATTTGTAAGAGAAGCCAGACTTTGCAACAAACAGTACGGAACAAGACAAAAACATCTCACAAATATGATGACATTTCCTGCATGCCTGACCTGCGTGAAAACTTGGCAATTGTCCCGGCAGCAAAGATCTTGGGGTCATTGGTCCGGAATGCTGCATCCACAACCAGTCTGCCATCACACACCAGATTGTTCTGTGCAGCAGCTTTCACAATGCAGCCAGGCACTGCATTTCTGGGTGCAGCTGATACCAGCAAGTCTGCCTCCTGAAGCCACATGTCAATGCTCAAGTCTGACTGTTCTTGCACTGTACTGCACATCCTCAAGTGAACCTTTGCAACTGCTGCATCTTGTGCAACACAGCTCAAGAGCCTATGCTGCAAGATGTACAGCATGTGTTGATACTTTTGTTGAGCCATGACACGCCGGCAGAGCATGATGTGACAATGGTGCCGGCATGCAGGTTGCATGCAGCTATGTGCACAGCTGCAAGTTGAAGCAGCTCGCTTGAGAAAGCTCAAAAGGTCAAGCGCTATGACAGGCAGTCTTGAGCTGGCAGCATCAAACAGCAGCACTGACCTCTACAATAGACTCGCCACTGCTCCCTGTTGCTGTCACCACCACCTTGTTGCTGTCTGCAGCACGCTGAACCTCCAGATTGCTCACCTGGATCACACAAAGGTGATGTTCAATGCAAGGTATCACTTATGATGACAGACCTGCTTTGACTAAGGTAAAGCGCAAGGGATGACAGAGATGTACACTACAGTTGCTGACTTGGGTCGCCCAACTGACAGATGTTGAAACAGGAAAAGTCTCACTCTAAATCTGCCATCCTACTGTCTCTTGTGCATCATATCAAAAGCTGCAGATGGAAAGATGCAGACAGTGAGGCTGAGCACCTGTCTGGCTGATGGTAGTGCTATGCCAGCTGCCTGGGCTGCAACCGGCAGCATTAGGCCTGCTGCCTCTTCAAGCAGAGAAGTTTCTGCTCGACGGCTGGGCTGCAGATACTTCAGGCTCTGCACATTCATGCCTGCTGCCTCCAATTGTGCCATGGCTGTGCATGCCTCTGAGACAGGACCGTGCACAATGACACTCTGTGTGGCTTTGACACCCTGCAGGAAGCTTCTTCATCATAATAGACCAGGTGACCAACTTGCTCAAATGACTGACTTGCCAAGATGATGGGTGTGGCTCATGGGGCATGCTTCATGATGGTCTCAAACGTCATGTAATGCCTTGTTGCTGATGGTGTCAGCACCTGTAACATTTTTTGGGAGTTTGCTTGATGGTGGACTCCTTTTAATTAGGCAAGTGCAGGCATAAGATGCCAAGCGCCATGGCATTGCAGATAAACAAGGAGCTCTGCTCATGTAGCAAAGCACAGGACAGCATTTGACAGCAACCTTCATAATCAAAAGGCCAACTCATGCGTGATGGTACACCTCACAACAGCACTGGTGGGCTCCATACAATAAAGCATTACTGCTGAACAATTGCTATCAAGCCATGCAAGCACAGAGAGCATGGCTCTTGCGTCCATGCGCTTGCACTTGCCTTTTGGATCCTGCCTGGCAGCATTGGCAGGCTGACAACTTGTGGAAGACCCAGAGCAGGCTGATTCAGAACCATTGCCTCACATGACAGGCCCGTTGACAGGACCAGCACGCCATACTGAAGCGTGCGGTTGTCTGACAGGACTATGCTCTGCTGCTCCCGGTCTATGTTGACTAGCTCCACATCCAGCACATTCACGCTTGCATGCAGTCCCTACACAGCAGTAAGTAACACTTCAGATGCCGACAACTTGTCTTGTGGCCTTGAAAGCTTGTCATGCTGTCAGCCCTTGGCTTTGATAGTGCTCACTGGCTCCACAACATCTCATGGAGTACATGCAGTACCACCACATTGGCAAGAAGTAAGTTGCTGCTATGCAGCCAAGGACACCACATATGAACATTGTAACTGACTGACACATACATGGGCAGTCCCTGCACAGCAGTAAGTGACACTTAAGATTAAGATGCCAACAAGGCTTGCCATGCTGTCAGCCCGTGGCATGGATAGTTCTCACTGGCTCCACAGCATCTCATGGAGTACATGCAGAACTTCCACATTGGCAAGTTGTAGCTTGCTGGGATGCAGCCAAGGTCACCACATATGAATGTTGTAACTGACTGATACATGATGGGCAGCTGCATTGCAGAGAGGCGGTGTGGAATATTGCATGTTGGGCATTGCTTGCAGTCCATCCATGCTTGAGGCCTTGCATGGAAGCAGGTGAAAAGACAATTGACACTGTGTGTCATGATGCATCCAGCAGAACACAGATGAAGAGCCATATGCAATGACAAGCATGCATTCAACAGTGCATAAATGAAGCATGCATCTCATAATTCATTAGCAGCAGTTGTGTGTAGTGTACACATAGGGTGAGACACAGTAAATGTGAAGGTGTTGTGTGTGGTATCCACATAGGGTGGAACATAAGTGTAAGGACTGTGACAGTACAAATGAAATCAATAATGGTGTGCATGAAATTTAAATCAATTAGCTGTGTAGAGTAGTGGGTGCCGAGGGAGCGCATGCGCTCGCCTCAGCCTACCATAAATTATTCCGTTGAAATACCCACTTGGAGTACTCATACCCAACGCCGCAGGCTAAGTGCAAGGCGAGCAGCGAGGATAGCTGGTTGGCCGTCCTGATCACCAACCCAGCCCGAACAGGTAAGTATGAAGGTTCAGAGCGAAATTTGCGCTTATGAGGGTTTCAGGATAAGGCCGTGACATATCAGGTATGGGTCATACTAAAAACCTAAACATCCCCGTTCAAACCCTGTCACCTGGCATGGGGGAGCAACTCTGTTCGTGCAGCCAGCCGCCGCTACGTTGTGCAGTCCCGAATATGCAGTTGACGTAAATCAATATGGACTTGCTGGTGGTAGGCTGAAAAGCAAGACATACAGATAAGCAATTTTTGTCTGCCCATCTGCCAGGGTCTGGAATGGGTCTGGCAGACCCAAAAAACTCCTTTTAAGACAAGACATGTTGAAATGGTTGCTGTGACAGCAAGTATTGAAGCCATCAGATGCTTCTGCAACAAATGCACTGACACAAAGCCAGCTTACCAGCCTGGCTATCAAGTCTGCCTTGTACACGGCAGCAGACTGCCCATTGCCGAGTCCTCCAGGTGCCAGCAGTGTGAGTGCATTGAAGGCCAGCCTCTCATGCATCAGCAAGCTCTCAATCACAGACAGGCCACAATCTGACGCTCCCGCCACCACCACATGTGAGTTGACTGGCGTTCTGCTAGGTGCCTCATGCCAGAAGGCAAACAAGGCAAATTCAGCCTGCAAGCTGGCTGGTGCAACTTGCAGCCTGTGCCTAGGAGCAACCTGCCTGCAGCACAACACCAGGCACTAACAGCAGGCAGTTTCAAGTGCGCACCTTTCAGCGCCACACAGCAATAGATGAGGTTCATACATGTTTTATAAAGTTCCATGTCAGAGCGTAACTGGACAATGTTGCTGAGTGCGATCAACAACTAGAATCCCAGACGCTGTACGTAACCTCAGCCCCAGATGAGCAACAACAACGTTGAAAGCAAAACAGGCAACTTCCGGCAGTGCCTGCCCTCAGTGCTGCTCCAGGGCATTGCATACGATGACCATCTTGGCGCATGTACTGCTCCCACAACAATCTAATAGCATGTGAAGCATATACCACACAACATGATCAGATGGCTGCTGCTGAGCTCTCTATGGTTGCAAATTGGGTGCAATTTGCATCCAAGCAGGACATGTCAATGCCTCATCACACATGAACTCTGAGCTTGCTGACAGCAGCTCAAGGTGGCCTTACCTAAAGACTCTGAGCACCTCTATTGAGGCCTGGTCAGGGGGCAGCAGGTACAGCAGCAGGTGGCCGCTGCAGCGCTTCAGGATGTCCAGTAAGAACTGCTCAGCTCTGTGCGCAAAGATTGGATTCAGGCAGAAGGAGGTCAACAGCATGACATGCTTGTTTGCTGCCCCATCCTGCGTCAGGCCTGGGACACTGCCTATGTGGAAGTTGTGCTGCAGCTGGGACAGATCAGTGAATGGCTGAATCGTCGCCATGCCAATCACCTGCAAACACATGTTTGATTCACACAGTCCTTTGGGAAATTTTGTGACGATGGGTGTGCCGCAAATCAAATTCCAACTGCATGCAATGCACAGCAACAGTAAAAGCTAGGCACAACCACAAAGATGGCATCAGCAACAGCAATGCCAGCAAAAAGGGCAGCCTATGCTTTGCAAAATCCATGCATGGTCAGTGTGTGGCAAAGCGCACTGAATGCTGCACCACAACTTGAACTTTCCTCGATACCCAAACAAACTACATAGGCTGTCACTGTTGCCAGCATGCGATGTCAAGGAAGCAGAAAGGTCATGCAGGAGGTCATTTCAGGGTCAGCACACCTGGCCTTGACAGCAGACCACATACGCGCTGCTGGCCTCCACCCCACGTGTGAATGTTGTCATAGTGTTAGACATGTCAGCCACACCAGCAAGCAGGTCTTGGACGCCCTCCATATGTGCTCTGGTTGCAGACTGAACCTGTCATGGCATGGCAACAGTGATGAAATCTTTCAAGAGCTGGTGTCTCCCCAACAATGAATAGACACAAAAAAAGGAACTACGTCAACAAATTGCCAGTACCAGGCTGCACCTTACAACCAAAGTGATGCTGCATGCTGCTGTAGGCATTCCCAGATTTCCTTGCTCGCACTGACTTGTCTATTTCCATTGATAACAGCCTGACTGTGATGCCTGACTTCGGCTGTTGCTTTTGATAGTAATGACATGCTGCAAGTTGCCCCATAAGCTGATGCAGATTAGGCAGCAGCTATGGGGTCAGTGGTGGCAAACAAGGAGCTTGATGGCTAGTGGAAGGCCTGAAGCACTGGACAGCAGACACTGGCATTGATTAGTCCCGACTTAATCACACCAGAATTTTGATGTGAGATGACATTAGACATGATGTTCCCTTGTTTGATGTGAAGATCAAGCACAGGCAGCAAGTACTGACCTGGAAATCTTGCAGCAAAGCAAAGCGATGGCACAAATACAACACTTCCACGAGCGAAGATCCCGGCGGAGGCACAAGGCGAGTGAAGGTAGCCAGCAGTGAGAGTTCTGGGGAGTCTGGAGGCAGGGTCAAAAGGCAGTAGTCCTTGTCAGGAAAGGCATCAAAGGCAGCTGCTAGGAGAGCCCGAGAGGCAGCTTTTTGCTGTGACTCTGGGTCGCAGCACAGCATTGTCATGGCAAAAGCATTTGGTGCTGTGTCTCCCCTCTGCAGCTCCTGTGGGCACAAAGCAAAACTAAGACTGGTTTGTCAATGTTCAAAGACACCAGCTTGGGCAGACAGGACTGCAAAGTCACATCCCACGCATCTGCTGTTTCTGACTTCTGCTGCCATGCTATGCTGAGCCACCTGTGCTGGTTTCAGGGCATTCCTTTGTGTAGCTATTTACCTGAAGCACTTCTGCAAGCAGCTGCTTGGAGCTAGCAGTATCTGCAAGCTGCTGCTGCCCTTGAGCTGGCACAGCTTCTGATTGCGCACCAGTGTCTGTTGCACCACTAGAATCTGCCACAGCAGCTGCACCTACATGGTCAATGCAAGGTCAGCATTTTTGACTTGACAGCCTCTTATGATGATTGCAAACTGATCTCAACCAATGGCATCATCAATGCACTTTTTAAGTCATAGACTTGCCTAGAGTTGCTCCAGCATTTCGTTGCGTGAGAGCTGCCAAAGCTGCCTCATAGACATCAGGCTGCACCAGCTGGTCATAAATCTGCAGGTCAAAGTTCTCCTGCAGCGGGCCAACAGCCACCATGCTGGTGACTGACATGCAGCCAACCAGTTGGCCTGCAGACTGCGCGACCAGCACCTTGTCCTCAGGACCTTGCTGCCTTATCAGTCGAGCCAGGGCATAGTCAGGAGGGCTTTCTTCTCGAAGGGACACCTGTGCTAATGCGGGGCATCTGCAAAGCAGGACACAAAGTTCTCTCGCCAACGCAAACCCTGCTAATGCCAGAGACACGAACAAGCAACAGATGCCCAAGCTCCACAACACATGTCAGCCTGAGTCTGTCCAAGAGCTGTACCTGAGTTGCGATCGGGCAATGATATGCAGCAGTTCATCGTGATCGCGAACTTGCGCGTCCCTGACCTTCATCTTGACGCGCTAGAATGCGATGCGGAGGGGAATATCTTGTGTGTGCCAACAACCATGCCTATTGCCGAGGGCCAAATGCAGAGGGCTGTGTGCAAAACGCCTCTTACAGTCATAGACTTGCCTGTCAGTACATGGTGAAAGCAATGCCTTGCAGAAGCGCAGAACACCCTAGCAGACAGGCTCGTGAGCAGCAGCCTTTGTGGATCTACAAGTGACTGACAAATTACAGAGGGGGAAAGGGGTCAGATGGAATGGGGCAAAACACTCCTTGCTATGTTGAGCACTGCCAAAACTCTTGACGGCTGTGTACAAGAGGCTAATCAACTGTCATGCCAACAGAGGAGCGCTTGTCATAAGCAGTCTGAATGATTGCGTTCGCTGGCTGACTGCATGCATGTGAGAGTACAGAAGAGCTGCCAGAATCAGACTGACAACTGATTGATGGCATAAAGAGATCTATTGGAGCAGACACCTGCCGTTTGTTTGCATCAGTGAGCCCAGCTCTTTTCAAGGTTTCGAAACACTTCTGCCTCCAGAAGCTGCATCACCTTTTCATACACCAAAAAGGTGATAGCTGACTGCGGCATGACTCGCAACACATTGGGAACAAGACCTTTATACAGGCCGCCTGTGCCCTCACGCTGGATTATCAGCTTGAGCGTGGCAAGACCATCCCGATATTGCACAGCCCGATTGTGCGCTTGCCGTTGCTGCAGACGTGCTCTTACTACCTGCAGAATGTGAGCAAAGGGTGAACCTGATAATAGCAAGACAACAGGATGACAATGTTGTAGGATAAAACCCACGTTGCACAATAGATGCCCCTTGGCTCATCGTACCCTGCTACAGACAACATGCTCTGATGTGAGACGCATGGTCAATGTGCTTTGGAACATGCGGGGTGCATGCATCACCAAACATGCCAATCTTTGAGGTAGCTGGCACAGATGACCACCAATTCACCAGTTGCAGTAACAAGCGAGGTTCAACAAAAGCTTGTCTGCTGGCATTTCCTTGCATGGGTGTTTGCAGCACAGGACTCAGCATGCCTGAAGGAGCTTTGCACCCCAGCAGCACACACACACACACACACACACACACACACACACACACACACACACACACACATTTGATGCTCCAGCTCAGCGGCGCCAGCTAGGTTCTCATGTGTCAGGCTGCAGTGCTTCTCAGAACAGCACATCTCTGCTTTGCTTCACTCCATTGTGGCATTCGCATGGCACGCATGAGCATGTGTGATGGTGAGTCCTTGCAATTGAATGGATGCCAAGCAGAACCAGCATGCGGCTGTCATGGACCCGCCATGTGTGTATCTGCAATCTGCAGCTAATAAGATGGGTGAACAACAACCAGGGCTAGCTGGCCCTCACCTGTGATGGGTAGGTGACCACAGACGCTGAAAGCTTGGAAATGGCTCCCATGACAGAGATCTGTGCAACTGACAAGCTGGAGCGGCCAGTGTCCTTGGCATACTCACCAGCCCCAGCCGTGAGGGCCTTCAGCTCTTCATATACCATGAACTGAATAGCTCCATGTGACACCTGATCATGCAGAACAGGCGTTCAGTTGCCTCTGAGCAACTGACCAGACCAGCTGTGAGACGCCTTGTGTGAGACAGCTCCTGACATGGAATACAACACCTCCTCCTAATATGAAACATAACATGTCACAGCAATGAGGAGCATGGTTCTGCTCTGTGTAAGAACGCAGTGCTGCTTGCACTGGTGGTAAGCCACAAGACTGAGGCTAGATGTAAAAGACATTGCCTGTCTGCATGGCAGAGATGGGGCCGATGCTGACATGCCCTGCATGTGGAAGACATACAGCAATGCCAGCGCCAGTTTCAATGCTGCATGCTACAAGCATCATGCAGGCCCATCAGCAGGTATCTCATATTTCAGACAGCATTTCAGATTGCATGCAGCTGCCACTGAAAGGAGGTGAACACACAGATTGCAGTGCTGGCAGTCGGCTGCTGGCAATGGGTCTAGCATGTGTACCAGAAAGAGAGAGGGCAGAAGGCCTTTGTAGAAGCCCCTGATGCCTTCCTCCCTGGCAATCTGCTTGACAGCATGCACAAAGCCCTTGTATGGCCCAGCATTGCCGCGAAGGTGAGTCACAGTTGGACGTAACCTTGGAGACACAGTGGGGCCAGAGCCGCGCTGCAGCTGTAGTCTTGTCTTGATCACCCAGATTGGATTTGTGACGCAGCACACCTGCACAGACTGGGATTGGTAACTCTGCCAGGAAACCATCAACAGCTTGGCAGCAAGGGTCGATGAATGCAAACAGAGTGTAAAAGGAAGCGTGTGCAGAGGAGCAGCCCTGCAGCAATGCTGTTACACAAAGGGTGTATGTACTCATTGCAGCAGCGGCGCAATTTCTCTTTTCCCATAAGCAGGGACTGAGAAATTAAGCTCACTGCAGACATGCGCAGCGATGCTGATTACACTTGTGCATCTGTACTGGGTCATTCTGGCTAGCTCAAGTGGGCTTACAAGGCACCCTGCTTCTGCAGCTGACAGCAGATGTAGCTGCGGTGCTAGCTTGGTCTGGCCACTTGACTTTTGATAGCGCTCTTTAGCGCGATTATAGGCTGAAAAGTAGAGACCCCACGACAGGCCTGCAGAAGACCATGCATGCTCCTTACATAACCACTCCAGGCCAATCCTGGCAACTTTTACAAGAGCTTACTTACCAGCGCCAAGTAGCCCTGGGCCCAACCCAGAGTAGAGAGCTCGCCAACCTTCTTCCTTTACAATTGACTTAAGTGCATGTACAGTACCACGGTATGCAGAAAGAGGGCCAGGGATGCCGTCTTGTACTGCAGCAAAGGAAACGAGGGGTGCAATGGCGACACTTTGCAAATGTCACGGTGGAGCTGTAAAATGTTAGATAACCAGCAGAGTATACCTTGCAGTCGGGTCTTCACAACATCTAAGGGCTGCAGAGCCAAGACAGAAGCTAAGCCTGCGGTTGTACCGGCTACAGCGTGCTTCCTGCAGGCAGCATTTGAGTCAGCTGCAGCAGTTAACCTCACTCAGCTGTTTTCACTCGGCTGATGCAATAACACTGTGACAGGACGAATACCAATTTTCGTGTTCTTTGGACATCAAACAGCGGCCCAACCGCAGGAGCCCATGCTCAGTGCTAGCAAGAGCAAAACATTGGCAGCATACAGCCGGCAAAACGCGTAGCTGTCTGTTCCCTCAAGTCAACAGGAGATCACTGCAGTGCGCACGTTCCGGATCAGAGAGCTAAAAGCAATGTGCTCGTCGCTGCGTGTGCTGAAGGTCGCCGGGGTCAAAGTGTGGAATTGGTCGCAACGTATCGAGCGTTGAAAGTTGCTCGCAAAGCCATGCACAAGTTTAAGCTACGCAGCATGTGGGCCACAAGCCAATCTACATTTCATGGTCCTCCAGCTTAATCATCAACAGGGGCACACTAAACAGCGTCATGTATGCACTTAATTGTGAACAGCATTAATGTCCGATATGCTGGCACCCAGCTTCAAAAAATTGCAAATAGCATGTGTCAACATGCTCTCAAGACAGAAGGATGACTAGGTGCGTCAATCATCAATGACGCACATCTCGCTTGTCTAGACTCTGTCTAGAGATCTCTGTTTTCACAAATATGAGGTTGGAGGGCGGCAGATGTCGCCTTCGATGAGCTCACAAGGGAAGACATCACGAGGTTCTGGGTACAAAAGCTGCGCCTTGCCTTGCAGATACCTGTGTCAGCACACACACACACACTGTATACTTGCATGTCAAAAGCTAGCTTTGAGTCTAATTCAAAGTGAGCTATGTTGCCCATCAGTATGCACTCCACAAACAACAACCCTGGCCACAACAAGCCTGCAACGTTTGACAAAGAGCTGCTCTGACCACAGGCAGCTTACTTGTTGAGCAGCTTTGTGGTGGAGTAGTTGAAGCCATCTGCTGGAGTAAGGCTCTTGCTCTTGGTGCGGCAGGTGTTGACTGCAGTGCGGACCTTGGCAGCAAGCACCTTGCCCAACTCCACACCCCACTGGTCAAAGCTGTTGATGCCCCAGATGAATCCCTGCAACATGCATCTCAGGTCTGTCGACTAGGCCAACAGGTGAATGCCAGAGATACTTGCGGAAGTGATGACGCAGGCCAAAGGAAAAGCTTAGGCTGAAGCCTCAAAAAGTCTATTTTCCCACATCCTTGACAAAGCTGTGTCTGGTACAAACATGTCATGCCCCTTCAGTTTTGTGTGCTTTGCATGACAGTGTTGCTTGCATTTAGTCATACTGGTACAATTCTCAACCATTGTCTCCAGGGATAATTCAATGATGGGCAACAGTGGTGCGTGAGCTTTCTGAAATACCTGTACAGCTACCGTGTGCTCGTACATGGCCAGAATCTGGCCAGTGGTGTAAGCATTCAGCTCTGGCAGCAGAATGCTGAGGGAGGGTCGGTTGCCAGTGAAGGTCTTGTGAGGAATGAGGTGGTCTGGAACATTCTCAGCCCGCAGCTCCACAGCTGTCTTGCCTGTCGCCAAGGCATCTGCTTGTGCAAAGAAGTTGCACATCAGCTCATCGTGGTTGGACACCACCTCTCCCTGCAGGTCACGTCATTAATCAATCAATCAATCTACGTTTCTTGTCTTTAGGACTCATCAGGGGAGTCAACAGACAATGGCCGGGAGAGTTCTGAGAATGCTAACTTTGAATGACACATTAAATGCTGTCATCAGTCAAGGCACATGAGCATGATGCACATGATGCACATGGCCTTTTGAGCATCCTGTCAAGCCTTGGCGCTGCAGGCTGCAGATTGTGTTGCACCTTGCAGCATGTTTGCATGCTGCAGGCAAAACACTGCTTAATGCCTGCAGCAAGACCTGGCACTTGGGACAACCTGTTGTGGGCTGTGCTGAGGCTGAAAGGCTGTGCAGATGCACCACCATGTTGCAACTGATCGTTGCAATTCATGCTGTGCAGTTTGTGCAATAATGAAAAATCTTGACACCTCCTCTTGGAGTAGGACTCGGTCTGCTGACAGGAATATCTGGATGATGCAATATTGGACTGCATGGTATTGTATCCCACATGCCAGACACCACATTGCCACCATCATGCACTGATCTTTGAGCGATGGAGTGGGTGAAGGACCGCAAGAGCCAGGCTAGCTGTATGCAAGTGCCACTGACCAGGACTATCAAGACCAGCTTACTGTTATGCCGAAAAGTCCTTCTTTGGGCAACAAACATTGCAGCACATGCTGTATTGGCTTAGAGGAGATCAGTAGCCTCAAAGAGAATCCTCGACCATCAGAACACGGACACACATCACGAAGTGCAAAGCCAAGGCCTTGCTTACTTCTGTTGGGACACAACATACCTTGCGCATGCTGTGGTCTGTGAAACTCACAGGCATGCTTCATATAGCATCATGACGTGCTAAACACCATAGTATCGACACGATATATGCGTTGCAAGCTAGTGGTAATAGGAGGAACAATGGGACGGGCTAACACAACCTTAATACCACTTAATATCTGGGCAGCCTGGTGTAACACTTGGCTTCTCATTAAATTGAAGCCAAAAGGCGTAGTCTTTTCTTTTCTTTTCTCTTCTTGTCTTTTCTTTTCTATGGACACTATACCTTGAGGTAGACGCTCTGTTGGCTCTTGAGGATGCCAATGAACTCACAAGGAATGACGCGGCCCTGGTGGATGAGCTGGTAGAAGGAGTGCTGCCCGTTAGTGCCTGGCTCTCCAAAGTCCACCTCACCAGACTCAAATGGCAACCGGCTGCCATCAATCGCCACCCCCTTACCGTTGCTCTCCATAGACACCTTCAATCAGCAGCATTGGTGCGTCAATGGATTTGCTTTGTCACCAGCAGTGTGTCAATGTGTTCAGGCATGGTGTGCAAGCAGACAAAAGGCCTATAAAAGACGTCACGTTGTCACAACAAGACCATTGGCAAGCTAACTCTGCCAGTTGGTGCATCTCTGCAGCAGGCCAGAGAAACATAGATGGTGAACAAATCAAACAGCTTGTGATCAGAGTTGGCCAGCCTGGAGCATACAGCAGACCAGCTGCCATATAACACTTGGTCATCCAGTGTTGTGATACCTACCTGGCTAATGCGAGAGCAAAGGCTGGCACAGGTGAAAATCAATCAATCAATCCAGTGTTGTGTGTACCTGCTGGATGTGAGGGGCAAGCTTGGAAAGGGCCTGTGTGTAGGGCAGGATGGCACGGGCGGGGTAGCCCAGGAAACTGACGTTCCAGATGGAGGCTAGCCCCAGCTGCACCGGAATGTTCTCCTCAAAAGGCGCATCCCTGAAGTGTGTGTCCACATCCCAAGCACCTGCAGGCAACAAACACCAGGTCAAGCTGCATGTTTGATACAGGTCGCACATGTGAGGTGCATGACTTTGCATGCTGGTATGATTTGCTCCTTCAAGGCAGCATTCAGCTGTGGATGTTTGAGCAGCCACCAGCATTCCAATCTTGGGAGGACTGACTGGAGCTGTTTGGCTTGGTTGCGAGGCATCAAAGATCTTGAGCAGCTTTGCATGTTATACAAACAACAGAACACTTGAGGATTAGTGATGCTGTGGGGGCAGAGTATTGCATCCAAACAGCACCAACACCAGCGCAGCTCAGTCACATGCTGGCAAGCTGGACAGGGCATGACAGCACCATGCATTCACCCTGCTGCTACACAGCACTAACACCATGCATCAAATTGCTAATCAGGGTGGGAAAGCAACTCCTTGCTGATGCTGCATGAAACTTATCCTCTGCCAATGCACTTCTGGAGTCATCAGCAAATCTTGCAGCAAAATGCGAGCTCACCTTCCAGGAAGGTCTCCATGACTTCAAAGCCATACTGCAGGCTGAGGGGCACCATGCCAACAGCAGAGGTGACAGAGTAGCGACCACCAACCCAGTCCCAGAAACCAAAGGCATTCTCTGGGTCAATGCCAAAGGCCTTGACCAGCTTGAGGTTGGTGCTGACAGCCACCATGTGCTTGGCAGTGGCATCTGCACCCAGCTCAGCTGTCAGCCACGTCCTGCATACCAAAGAGTTGTCATGAGAGGAAACAACCAAAGAAAAGACTTCGCCTTTTGGCGTCAATTTCATGAGAAGCCAAGTATTGTACTGGGCTGCCCAGGTGGATGTCATGATACTTGCCTGTCAGATTCTGAGAGATGCGCTTTGCTTCATTCAGATGCTTTCAGATAGGCGCACCCTGCCCTGTAGCATTTGCGTATCCCAATGTGTTCATGCATGGCATATAATCACAAATGTGCAGCAACATGTCTTCTAGACAGCTACCGTGTAGATGTGGATGAGTGACAGTGCTACTCATGGAGATGCCTATAGCCTGACAGTGAGATGTCAGACAAACCAAATGTCTTCATGTCATGGCAGATGCCAGCCGCGGAGGAATCAGCTCTGCATCTGGTATTGCAACCTTGTTTCCCATATCCATATCAGTCATTCAGGCAAGTCAAGACAGGGACATGCTTGTCTACTCATCTAACCTGACTGTTCGTGCGTTCAGCATTGTCTCAGCAGTTGTGAATGTCTTCGATACCACAACCACCAGAGTGGTCTCTGGCTTGAGCCCATTGAGGGCACGGGCCACATCCACAGGGTCCACATTTGCTAGGAAACGTAGCTGTCGGCCTTCAGCCTCAAATGCAGCTTCATGATTTGTCCTATAGCACACTTGATCATGTCAAGCAATGGACTCCACCCAGTGAGTGATGGTTTCCTTTAACTTTAAGCACTGTTTGCGTATGACGCACTCTTGTGACGCCGACTTGCACATAACAGCACGACCGTGAATCACATCTGGCAGAGCTGTTGGTGAGCAGACAGTCAGAAGTGCTTGCCCGCTGTAGCTTACATGTGCAGAACACCGATGGACTTTGTGCACTGCATCATGACAGATGCACATGCACATCCCTTGCTGATGCATCTGCTTGGTGACAAAGCAAGTTCACCTCAAAGCTGTGTGCACAAAGAGAGGTCCCAAGAAGGACCCTCCAATACCAATGGCAACAACATCTGTGAGAGGCTTGCCAGTCACGCCTAGCCACTCTCCACTGCGAACCTGAAGCATGCATACTCACAACATGAGCGTGCCTTCTACTCATGGCACATCACATGCCAGAGCACATGCTGCAAGTGTCAATGTTCAGGCAAGACTGAGCTAGGATGTCTGCAGTCAATTTGAGCAGATTTGATCAAGCTGAACCACTCATGCACATTGGGGAAGATGTCAGTAAGACTAAGGACTTGCAAAGGTCTCAAACCCAAGATCTCAGCAGTTTGTTGTTCAACCATGCTACTGACAGCTTGATTAGCAGGCAGTTGAGCATGCAGTTGAAAGCTTTTGAGTAGCAGCAAAGTCAGATGTGATGCACTTGATGAGCCACACAGCCACAGGACAATGTGAGTGCAGCAGATGAACAGCATCACAAAACAAGTGCTGCAATATTGTGCGCTCACTTGTGAATGCAACCTTGAATTCAATGTGCTGTGTTCAAGATGTTGAGAGTGGTCTCAATCAGACAAAACCGCCTGACTCACCTTGTCGCTGAAGCCCTTGATCTTATCCAACACCTCCCACACTTCTGGGACCACATTTTTTTTGCCGTCATAGATTTTCTGCACACAGAACACTACTGTTGATCAATACATCAAGAGAGAGGCACTGAGTTGACAGGCACCACTTTATCAGTGTCCTGCACAGCTCATTATGCCGCTGCACTGTGAACACAATAAGCGTGATCCTACATGCAAGACGCTGCAGGTAGCTGTCATGATTCTGCTTACCTCATCACGAGGGGCCCGCAGGGCAGGATGAAGAACTGCACGATCCTCTGTCACATTGAGGTGCTCGCCAGCAAACATTTGGCTGATTTTGGTTTTCAAGTTTGCAGCACCAGCCAGGTTTCTCAACAGCTGCATATACAAAGCACTTTCAGGGTTGGATCTATGCTATCGTGTTGGCATATACTGACATGTGTCTGATTGCTGCAGTATGGTTGATCAGGTGATCAAAGGCATCAAATTCTGCTGTGCAACCCTGAAGTGCAAGGCAAGGATTACCTTCACTGTCTTGGGTGTCACCCTCTGGCGTGAGAAGTCACAGGTGATGCCGTTGTGCTCAAAGAAAAGTTCATTACACCTAGCCTCATCACTCAACAGGTCTCGCAAGTGCCTGTATCACATGCAAACTGCTCTGGTGCTGTGCACAGTGAGTGACAGCAGAACCCTGGCTCAGCATGCTGCATACACAAGCCATGTATACAAGCTGAACATGGTGCAATCTTACAGCTTGTTGACCTCGCCAAGATGCTCCTCCAGTGCCCTCCACTCATCAGAATAGGCGATTGAGGCAACAGTCTCATTGATTGCTGGCTGCAGCACATCGCAAGTTGTGGGCAGCAGGTATATGAAGCATAGTGCATCATGCTTGACGCAGCACGTACCATGGTGGCGAGGGCACTTGGAGCTGCTGGACCTCTGTGGCCAGATTTCTGAGCGGTAGCTCTGCATAAAGCACATCAACATCGGTCCAGCTTACCTCCTCAGCAGGGCAGTGAAAGTAGGCACATTCGACCAACAACAATGTGGTTTGCGTCTGCTTTTGTGATGTGGATCAAGGCAGGACGCGGGGTAAATGCCGAAGATCCAGTTGAGCAGCACATGTTACTTCATCACGGCTGCACACCCTGCTTGCCAAGGGACAGGTTGGTGAGTACGTATGACAAATCAGTCACGCTTATTTACCTAATATGTGAGGGTACGCGCCCCTTGCTTGCGACTCGAACGGTTGATGGGACGGTCGCTGACTTCAAACTGCTTCTGTCTGACAAGGAACGGTGCAAGGAGTTCAAACCTCCGGAATACTGCAAACCTGCGGATAACATGTCTCGAACACCACTTCCGCTACGAAGCTGCCTTTCTGCGACAGGAAACTTGAATTGCGAAGCACCAAGCTTTTACTGGTACCACACTGGACCTACAGTCATTAGGGGCCGTTCGCAACTGATCAAGGGCATCTACTGATGCATGTGACTGATGCATCCCGCACAGGGGACAGAAGCATCCCCAATATTACTGTCTTCCAGCTGTCACAAACGACACTTTTCTTGCGGCTTCCACTGCTGACATCTGGTATCCAGCTCACCCGACGTGTGCGCCGCAGTCTCAGCACAGGTCTCAGCAGTGCTGACTCAGATGGACTTGCAACTGTATTATGGTAACGTAAATGGCAGAACAGGCTGAATTGTGCACAGTCAAAGGCGCTTAAAGCATGACTTGTTTATTGCTGTGGCATGCGTATGCAAGATGAAGCAGCATTTTGTACTTGAGCATCAAGGTGCTATGCATGAGCTGACCTGTAGTCAGTATGCAAATGAATCAGTCAAGATGATGGCCTGGTATACTAAGCCTGAGCATGATGTGGCTGCTATATGTAGATGGCCCCTATGGACATGTTTGTCAGATGACAAAAGCTCATTGCAACAACAACCTGCTTAAAGAGGCTTCATGAGGCGTCAGTGTGATTCATGTGCTGACAATGTAAAACGGCACACACTTTGCTGACACATGAGTGGTGATGCCCCTGCTCTTCTTGATCACGTGCTGTCTTGCTTGACTAGCTCAGCACGGAGTTTGCTGGCTGTTGCTGGATTTTGGCTCAGATGCTGTTGGAACAAAGCCAGCAAACGATCATATGGCGGAGGATCTGATGAGTCAGAAGGCTGCAGCAGCGTATCAAACAGTGTCTGCCACAGATCTGTTGCCCAATATCTCTTGAGCTGGGTTTTGAGTCTGTAACCCACTGCACCTGCAGCTGACATGATACAGTTAGTACAAGTCCCCAAATGTGTACATGTTGCGTACCTTAGTGCACAGTGTGATGGCATTGTCACTCAGTGCTTGACGCACTGTGACGCTGATGTTTTGTTACTTGGCCTTTGACAGCACCTGAGAAAGCACCCTGATGGTGCTCCCTTGAGCTACACAAAACCAATGACACTTGATTGCACATACCAGCAAGAAAGCCAGAGCATGGTTTAACAACAATGTCTACATGAAGAAGGCATTTCATCAGGCTGTGCAGGTCAGTGCATCATGGGACAAGTTCCTGCATGCAATTATTCAAGGACCATGTCTGACGTTATCAACAGAACTGGCAGGCACATACCTTCAGGGCTGATGGTCTTCTCCACCTGCATGTATTCCCCAAACAGGAGGCAGTGGATGGTGCTGCACACCCCAAAGGCATCCACACCCCAGCCCCATGCACGTCCTTCTTGCATCTCAATGCACCGAAATGCCTCTGTTTGGGAATCACCCTACAAAAAGTACGTGAAGAATCCTTGGTGAAGCTGCTTTGTAGTGCTTGTGGAGAGGATCAAGCTGAAGAGCAGGCGGGCAGTAAATCCAAGGAAACAATCAGAAGGGAAAAAGCAAGCACACAATATGTCTTTGCATGCAAAGGAAGATGAGAGTTGTTGCATGCCATTATCTCATCAGCAGCGTATTTTGGCAACAATGCATGTTCACAGCTTCTGGTTTCAGGCGACTTGAGAAAGCGGTATTTGTCAGCAAACCTTGAACTTGGTGTTTGAAGGCAGGAGAGCTGTGTCAACAGCTCTGCCATAATCAATGAGGCACAGGCCAGTTTGGGACCACAAGCCAGGTCTGCTGGGATGCCAGGCTGGCAGTGCTGAGCTGGCAGCCTCCCTGAGTAGCAGGTTGTCAGGCTTGATGTCAGTGTGGATGATGTGCGCTGCCTGCAGTGTTGCTGTGATGTGCAGCAGCTCTCTGGCATAATACATGACCACAACCTCCTCCATCCTCTGCACGTCAGACAGCGATCAGGCGTCATCTAATGAGTGCAAGTTGTGTAGGACAGCTTCTGTGCTGACTTGTGTATGAGCGTGAAGTGCCACACAGGTGTCAGGGCTTGCACACTGCCTGGCACTTCCTTCTACAAGCAGCTCTGATAGGCTGACAGCACACTCTTGAAGACACAGACAACCCATTTTGGCAGCAATGTTCATCTGCCATGCTAGCAGGGATGTGGACATGACATGCTCACCTTGCCCTTCCTCAGATATGCATTCATCATGTCCTGAAGTGTCCCTCGACGGCCATAAGGTGTGAGCATGACGCTGTGCTTAGGCAGCAAGTACAGCATATCTGCGCTGAGGAACATGCTGCGGCTGACAGGTGGTACCCGCCCTTGCAGCACCTTGCAGATGTAGAATTCCCAAGGGCAGGGTGGTGACTGGACCTTCATGGCATGCAAGCCGCTGGCAGGAGGTGAGCTTGTTTTACCACTGACTTGAGCCACCTGTAATTGCAGTGTTAAGCATGTCAGTCTGAGAAGATGTTTGGCTTCCTTGGCATGTGTGCTACTCTGCCTGGGTATCAGTGTGTGCCATGCATATATAGCCTATCTGAGAGCAAGCGTGCACCCTTTGTAGCTATATACTTGCGCGTTTGCCCGACATCATGGCTGCCGCTTTGCCAGCAACACCCAAAACTGTACAGTGCAGCAAGCACGGCGTGTCATTGCTTTTGGCAGTACACCTGCACAGTGATGCTGAGGATTAAGCTGGGACACTGCAAGGTGGTGGCCTAAGCAATACCTGATACACGCTGGCAAATGCACCCTGCCCAAGCTTCTGCTGTACCAACATTGTGTGAGAACCCAGCTGCAGGGAAACTGGCTTCACATTCTGGCGTCGAACCTGCTTGAGCTTGTCAAACTCAGACGGGTTTCCATCAACAAGCACAACATCCACCCACTGCAATGTACACATAGGTATCAGGCTGACATCACACAGTTGGGTGACATGGTATGCTGACTTGACTTATGTTGTGTTGTGCCATGATCTCAGCTGCTCCTGCCGTGTGCATGTATCAGCAGGCTGAGAATCTTGTGTGTCTTGAGGCATGAGCATGGGACCAGCTGCAATCTGATCAAGCTACAGACAGTATAAAGTCCTCACACATCTCAAACTATTACAGATCAACAGCTCATTACTGGTTGCTAGCTCACAAACTGCTTGCAGCTCATGTTGGTGAACAAGACCAAAGCGCGAATAATCAATGGTGCATGTAACATACTGCAAAGGTTGCTGCTCAAGCAGCAGCGTGTACTGAGCTGCAGCAAAGGTACCTGCTCAAGTGGCGGCTCCAGGCCAGCCAGCAGGCTGCTGTGTAGAGAAGCATTGAATGGGTCGATGACATGCTGGTCTGCAGTGGCCACAGCATGTACTGTCTGAATGCTCTGGGGGCGCTGTCTGAAGGGGGACATGTGCTGCATGGCAGCATCCAGCCCTTGAACCTGCAGCCACCCACACATGCCTGCTCTAAATGGTGGTGACTTCAAAAATGTTTGATGGGCACCTATCCAGGATACCCATGCATCTGCAATGAGAATACCAAGTGGAACCAAGTGAGCAGGCCAACGCAGCAAAGAGCAGAGCAATTACATGCATGAAAATACAATACCTGAGTGGCCAAGCGCTGCTTGGGAGTGGGCACAGCATGTTGCTTTTCATTCTGAAAAATGTTGAACTGATCACCAACAGTGCTGCTGGCTACCTGCATTAGTCACAATTTTTTCAGCAGCGTGCAGAGTCACTTGTGACCAGTCACAGCTGACAATATCAGGGCTTTGTGCATGGAATGACAGGTCCTGGACACACGCAAAATGTTCTGTACAAAGCACAGCTGTAGGCAGGGGTTAGCTGTTTTTATCTGTTTCCAGGGCAACAGGCTGCATGCTGTTATACCTCAGCAAGCTTGTTCTTGGGAAGAGGCATGTTGGCATGCAGGCTGTCAGGGGCCAAGTGGGTCAAGCCCAGCTGCGCTGCCCGCCTGCCTGTCAGTGGCTGCAGAGCAGCTGCGTCAGCAGCTGAAGCACTGATGTCCCTGGCAAATGACCTGCAGCCCATAAGCCAGAATTTGTCTAGCAAGCAAGGTGCAGACTGTCAGTGAACCATGAACAGCTTCTTACATGTATGGGAGCAGCTGTTTCACCTTATACACAGAATGTCTGCTAAGAAAGCATAGTCAGACCATGAGCATCATGAACATTTGCAATGTCAGACCAGCTTAGGTGTTGCGTGTCCCATGCTATGCTATACTATGATCTGCTATGCCATGATGTGCTATGCTGTATCATGCAATGTAACAGCATGCTGTGTCATGCTTACTTCACAGGTCCTTGTTGATTCTCCTTGTCCTCAGCCTGCTCCAAATCATTCACTGCTGCAGCTTGAGACATGAGTCTGGCACCATCACAGTTCTCTTTGTCAAAGAACTGGGTGTCTTCATAAATGCCAAAGCCAGCTGGGCTGCGCGGTTGGTCATCTTGAGTGTCAAGCGGTGCAAAGTCAGCATTGGCCTCTCGTATGCCAGAACCATCAGGCAACAGCAAGGCTGATGCAGCTTCATGCTCCTGCTTTGCCTGATTGGTAAACTGTGTGTCTTCGTATATGCCAAATCCCATGTCATCATCAGCACTGTCAACTGGCAAGCCAGGCCTCTGTGCAAGGCACTGTGTGTCCTCAAACATCTGAAAGCCAACTGTGTCATTCCCTGACGTATGTTGCATGCCCTGATGACTGCTGCTGGGGTTGCCCTCAACAGCTGGCTGACCCCCAAAGAAATTGTTATCCTCATAGACAGCAAGTCCATGGGTTTCATTGTCAGCTGCAGCATCACCACCACCCCCTGCAGGCTTGGGGCTGTCAAGGAAACAGGTGTCCTCATAAAGACCTAGACCTGTCACGTCAGCTTGCACTACCCCAGAGCCCTTGTGCATGGCCGATTTGTTGGGACCTCCTGAAGCCCCTGTGCCAAGGTCAATCTGAGGGGCAACTGCTGCTTGAGGCGCTAGCCGTTTGCCTATTGCCCTTCTGGGTGCTGGACGCTGCAGCATCTGCTGCTGCTCTGGCCCAGCACGCTGCGTATGATGTGGCAAGTCAGAGCTGAACATTTGGTTCAGCTCAGCAAAGGCAGCCTGGGTGGAGATGGTGACAGTTGGTTCTGCCATCGCCACAGGCTTGGATGGGTGACTAGGCTCGTGGCAGAGCGAGCTGCTGAACATGGCGTTGACACATGCAAAGGCGTCCTTGGTTGCCATGGTGACGTTGGACGTCATGTCTGGCAGCCTGAGCGTGTTCAGAGTTGGTGAGCTTGCTGCTACTTGTTTTGGTGAACTGACAGCAGCTTGTTGGACTGCACTGTTGGTAAGCATACTACTGTCACCAGCCCTATGCAGAGGAGCCTTGTGTGCGGCCACCTTTGGCTTAGGTGCAACTATGATGTCCTTGGCACAACTGGGACCCAGCAAGGTGTTGTCAGGCTGGACTGGCGCTGCTGCAGTGCTCGGTGGAGACACCATGTAGATGGGCAATGGTTCCACAGATGCAACGCTAGGTGCAGCATTGTATGGTGACAGCAGAGTCAGCCTATCAGCTGATGTTGATGGGACGCTGGGGGCAGCATTCACGCCTACCAGTGGCAGCACAGATGGCTCAGAAGAGGTTTCGCCCTTTTGCAATGATATGCACTTGACAGTATGCTAAAGCCTTCCTCAGACCTCACATGCAATCTATCAGGTGCCCACACATCATACTCTGGAAAGAACTGAGTACAGCTTTAGCATGCTCAGCGATGTCAATGAAGCAGGACTCTGCATGCAAGCAACGCAACATGCAATGCACATGACACATGAACATTCAGCATGTAGCCCAACACAAGCTTCAGTGGCAAGCCTGGGATGATACTCAAAACCAGCCCATGCTATGCACCTAGCCTATCCGAAAGTATGCAGAATAAAAATGCCTCTGCAAAAGCAGGAAGTTGTTGTACCTCTGCTCTAAACCAAGCACTACTAGCAGACAGACTGTGGCCTGAAACGCCAATGCCTCAGCAAGGAAACCATGAATGGACAGGTCAGCTTGTCACATGGGAATCACAAATCACATAAATGTCGTGTGGGAAGGCATGTGGCTGACCTGAGCTTCCACATCAGTATTGCGCCGCTCAATCTCAGCTTGGCTTTCATCCAGCTCAGCTTGCGCCTTGGCATGAGTGCTCTTAGCTGCAAGCTGAGTGTTGAGCCTCTCCCGTCGGTCCAGGCGCAGTTGCTGCTCCAAGGTCTGCTTCTCCTTCAGTGCCTATGCATCACACTGACATGTTCACAGCTGTTCAGGTAAGGTGGTATGATCAACCTTGGTTGTTTGTGCTGAAGTGTTTCAATTATCAGTCTTGCCAGGTGCAGGCCGCAGAGCAAGCGTGCATCTTGTCTGTGCATTGTGCTGAGTCAAGTGACCAGCAGTCCAGTTAGGCATCCAGCCAGACAGTCAGCCAGCCATGAGCGTAAAAGTTCATTCTGTCTGTGCACAATAGCTGCGGCTGGGTTCTGCCTAGATAGGACGTCAATGGCTAAACATGCCTGCTTGGTCATATCAACATGTCTAGCCTCAGGTCATGGGACACAGCATGCTGATGTCAACAAGAAGGCACACTCACCCGGGCCTCTCGTTTGCAGACTTCATTGTAGTGCTCTGACACAGACGCATCCTCCTCCACAGAGGTTGTCAGCTTCTTTTGCATGATGGTTCTTAACTGCGCAACCAGCAAAGCACTTTTGTGAGGATGTCATGTATGAT
>JAABUP010002659.1_pt1 | contig 33748 bp, 43 predicted proteins | sample 5559201 | NCBI WGS metagenome assembly JAABUP01 (sample SAMN10711887, study PRJNA513373) | rock metagenome | isolation source: Antarctica rocks | place: Antarctica
CGGCGAGGTTCGGCGAGGTTCGGCGATGTTCGGCGAGGTTCGGCGAGGTTCGGCGATGTTATCCGATGTTATCCGATGTTCAGCGATGTTCGGCGATGTTCGACGATGTTCAACGATGTTCGGCGATATTATCCGATGTTCAGCGATATTATCCGATGTTCAGCGATATTATCCGAGCTTCAATTCACGATCGTGACACATAGCTACTCATAGCCTCTGCATCTCTAGCCCACGCTACTCGACCGGCACTTAACTCGGCTACACCCACGCGTGTCCTCGAGTTATTCCAGCTAAGAGCTGAGCGTCGGGCCTATTTGCTGGTCGACGTAGCACCGTGACAGGTGTCACGATTGTGAATTGAAGCTCGGATAATATCGCCGAATATGATCGGATAATGTCGCCGAACATCGCCGAGTCTCGCCGAATGTACCCGTGACACCGTAAGCCACACCAACAATCGCCACTCGACGAAATCAACGAGATTCGCCGAAACGCCGCCGACTCGCTCTGTAACTCGTTGACGCATCTTCCCCTTAACCGCTATTATATAGTCTCGCCTTGACTTGTATGCAGCTTTGGCTCTGTCAGACCACCTGCCACCTGTCCCCCGTGACAACACGTGATATGTTGTACATTAAGCAAGGTACATACTCGAGGGGTCGGATCCCCATCTGGGAAACAGGTTACCCATCTCACAGTCTAGGTTCCCATGGCCATCCAAGGGCCAGCTGCGGATTGATTCTCCCAGCTGGGGGTGTGTCACGGTGCTACGTCGACCAGCAAATAGGCCCGACGCTCAGCTCCTAAAATCGGCGACGGTCGTCTGAGCTTCGGCAAAGTTGGGCTACCGAGGCTGAACTTAGCTGGAATAACTCGAGGACACGCGTGGGTGTAGCCGAGTTAAGTGCCGGTCGAGTAGCGTGGGCTAGAGATGCAGAGGCTCAGCGTGCTAGAGATGCAGAGGCTATGAGTAGGCTAGGTAATTATGGTGACCTTTCAATGACTTTCAGTGACTTTTAGTGACTTTTAGTGACTTTTAGTGACTTTTAGTGACTTTTAGTGACTTTTAGTGACTTTTAGTGACTTTTAATCTCGAATCGCTGGTTCTCCCCGACTCTCAAGTCCATATCTTTTAATACGTCTTCCAGGCCTATCTTCGGTCCGTCTCGTTTCGAGTTCAATGGTGTTTCGTCGTCGGCGAGGGGAAACGTAGCGAGGACAATAGAGGCGAGCAGAGATTAGGCGTTTGAATACTGACAGTGATAGCCTAGTACAATGAACAAGGTTGGGCACCCCGTTTCAGAGTACAATTCCGGAGACAAGCACTGGTTGCTTATTGTCGGCGATGTTCGGCGATATTATCGAACATCTTGAAAGTCTGTGACGGTGTACCGATACTGATTTCGGCGATATAATCTGTCGAATGCCAGGGAGCACGGAAGCGTGGCGAGTAAAGAGCAACACCAAATCAAGTAATCGGAATCGATGTCAGACGCAAGCCTCCTATAGTGTCGCTGCTGCTCGACTGGGTAAGCGTGTCACCCCTATATGCCTCCCAATCCGCCAGCGCGAAGCCAATCTCGTTGTTGCCCTCTTCTGCGACTCGTCAGCTCTGCAATCTCAAGAGCGGGGGTAGAATGTACCAGATATCGTAACGGTTGGGGCAGGAGCCGAAGCGGTGTTGGTAGTAGATGCAGAATCCGCTCGAAGAGCTTCAATTCACGATCGTGACACAGTGGGGTCCATATATATAAATGTGTACATTAAGATCTTGATCCTTCTTTTCTCCAATCGAAATATCATAAGTTCCTCTTTTGCTGACCTTCACATCCAGATCTTTACTAGTCTTAGCTTGCTCGTGATCCTTCCAAGCTATCTTGCTGTTGACCAATGACAAGTATCAGGTTCTGACCAATAGACAGGCCTTCTGACCAATAGACAGGCCTTCCAGGGACGAGTCGTAACACAATCCCAACACATTACCATCACATCTGTGGCCCAGGACCGCACCATCCCCTCATGTACTTCATGTAACCTTGGAAATACACAAGACAACCAAGTTGTGAGCGAGTCCTAATCCAGTCTTTACTTGGATACCTCCTATTGCCTGCCACTGTGTCGTAGAACTCTTCCCTCTACTTCACTTGTACCGGAGTCTGGTGGTACTTCTCAGGAACAAGTGTGCTTCGTCAAATTCTACTCACTATCAGTGTTGATGTTAACAACCCAATTGGGATTCCAGCCAACCATCACTCAGACGCCTCTTTTTTTTCCTGTGCCTAGAGATCCAATAAACTACGGAGAGTCGAGCGAAGAGCTCAACTCAACAGCACAGCATTGACCCTGCAGGCAGCAATAGGTTGGTAGGAGATAAATCGCTGAGGAAACGCGGCAAGAGGTAAGTTATTGCGCCCAAAATATCTCCTCAAGACTTGCTTCTCCCCATGTGAACCAAGCAGCAAGGATATCTCAAGACTGTAATGCTCAAGAGAAAACATTACGAACACAACAGGCCGCCCAACTCAGCCCCAAAAATCCGTTACTCCATAATACAGCCATGAACAAGGATACATTGATTTATTCAACTGTGTCTAGCATCATGAGCTTCAGTACCATCCATCCTGTATCAAGAAATCATTCAGACAATGTCTGATCGGCTCCAATGGCTTCCAGCAACCTGTCCAGAAGGTAGCTTTGCCCACTCAAGAGCCTGGCAAGGTCCTGCCCGTCAGGTGGAGGTCTGAGAAACATAAGAGGAAAAAGGAGACTGTTTGTGGTAGACTGACAGGGTAAATTGCAACCAAGGTCGTGAAAAGCGCGCAAGGTGAATGGAGAGACATTCAAAAAGTTCCAGATCAGGACAAGTGCAAGCTGCAACGGGGTGTGGACTGCCTAGGAGGGAGAGTTCTATGGCCATGGTGACAGGACGGGTGGTTGGGACCTCCACATTGAGACCGAGGCATCTTGGTTGGATGACAAGGGGCAGAAGAAGCCAATGACCAAGGTTCTCATGCGGGTCTTGGTGCCCAAAGATGAGGCTGAGGAGCCCTGGATACTTCAACCTTGCTGGTCGATGGAGCCAGGTGATGCTTCGGAAACAGATGTGGTGGCAACTGCAGAAGACTCAACCAGACGGCGCCAAGAGGTTGGGAGGCGTACTCATAGCTCCTACAGGGGAAGTCAAGATGGCAGGGATGGGAATCGCCATTCCTGCGAACGTAACGCCTAATCAGGACGTAGACACTCTGATCTCAGACGGACTCTCTGGCTTTCGCGGGGAGTAGCGTCAAGAGATGGTATTCCGGTCGATTTGGCCTTATCGGTTCATGACGAATGCAGTGGGAATCATGACTCGGCGACCCGTACCTTGAAAGAGAAACATTGCTTTGATTCGGAGGAGCTCGAACGGCATATGCATTGCGTAACGGATCATACCTGCTCCTTACGAAATCCCCGCCCATCGAGAATCCCTCGTTCCGACATTCAACCCAGCCTAATGATCCTTGACTCCCGCCACCTCATCCTTGGTATCGATCTCATGATCGTCGCCCACGGCCTCACGATCATCAGGTGCAACGCTCACTCCGGTGGTGTCTTCGAGATCGATGACAGCGAACGACGGCTGTATACACCATCAGTATCTACCGAAGTAAGAGAGGGAACGACTGACCTGAGAGTACCAGATGGAGATGTGGCCGTGGGACTTCCTGCTCCGGGTGATTCACATCCCGAACCCGTACATCGCGAGCGGGATGAATCCGATCTACCCAAACATCAGCTGGGATACACTGGGGGTCGGTGGAGGGGCGTACGAGAGGGATGAAGAAGGAGATGTGGGTGGAAACCTTATCGGCGACGGCACCGGTCATACTTGGCCAAGCGGCCACCACCAGAGACACCGGCCGCGATGATACCCGCTCCGAGCTTGGCGTAGATACCCGAGGTCACGCAGTCGATTTCGAGATGGGCGGGCTGATCCCCGCTTGTTCGGTCATGTAAGAGATCGCAAAACTCGCCACTGCCACTTGAGCTCCGACCTGATCGCCACCCTCAGCTCCGACATTCTAATCCCAAAGACTGCGGCGAGCAAACTTACGTAGGTGAACTCTGCGAGGGCTCCGAAAATGGTGTGATACTTCACCATCATCCCCCTGATCGTCGGTTTCTCGATCTCGGCAGCACCCGAAACGACGATGACGACCTGCTGTACGTTCGGGTAGCTCGGCGAATAAGTTGAGGACGTTGATGCAGCATCCCAGAGGGACATTGCGAGGCAGACGTATAGTGACGTGTCGAGGGACTACTCGTCGGCGCCGTTCTACAGGGGCAATCCGTGCGGGAAGTGGTTAAAGGGGAGGAAATCACAAAGAAGGCAAGGGCCGCGATGATCGGTCCGATGGCTGTCGCGAATCCGTTAAACCCCTGGGCGAGGCATAATCGCAGCGCGAAATACTTTGGCGAGCCAAGGACGGTGATGTGACTGTCTGCAGCGACCTCGAGCGTAGCGAGACATATTCCATATTCCGTCAGCTCAATTGCGCCGCGGGGGAGCTCAGGTCTTGGGACTCACCGGAAGCTGCGACGAATGTGACCGCGACGAACATGCGATAGTAGGCGAATTTGGCAGCAGGCCGGAACATGACCTGAAGAAGCGTGAGCTGGTGCTTTCCAGCTCCGGAGAGAAGGTACTGACCGCTCCGAAAATGAAGAGGCCGAGACCGATGTGGATGCCGAGCTTGTATCCGTATCGGCGCATGAACATGCCCATCGGGGGAGCGACGACCAGGTAGGCTATCGACCTCGTCGTCAGGACCATCGCGACGCAGCAAGGACGAGGTCACAACGTACCGACAAAGTAAGCGAAACGGAGGAGGGTCGTTTGGGTCTCTGTCAACTTGAAGATCGTCAGGGACAAAGTGGGCCGACAGAGCGTAAGCGGTGTCATGATGAGGCGATGGGAGACACGAACAATAACGCCTGGGTTGAGCACGTCGAGTGAAGCATAGGGGAGAAGCCCCAGAGGAAGAAGAGGGAGGTGACGAGGCAGAACGAGTAGATGATCTCCCTCCGGGACCACTTTCTGAAATCCGTCGCCTCCACCTTGGGCATCTTGGCTTTCAGGTGATGTCGAGTTGTCTCTCGTGAACGTTGTAGGGTATGTCAAGTAAAGCGGGATGTCGAGTTCTGAGCTAGCTTGGGGGGGCGAAAGTTACATCCGCCCCAAACGTCATACGGAACCCGGTTAGAAGATCCGATCCGTGCCGGATGATGTGCTCAGCGAGCGATCATCGACGGTTCGTTCCATCCAGGTCCCCCCGCCATCTTTGCGGGCTTCCAAGCTCTTTTCGTCATTCTCTCGGCCGTCAACTCCATCTCCGTCCCAGTGTCTGCTGTATGATGGGGATTTTAGGGGTACCAGCGTCATTCTGTGCTGGAGAAAAGATAGCGCTGTTGGGGAAATGAGACGCCGAAGAAAATGGGGTATCGTCTGGTGGCTTGATGCACGAGGCTTGGGGTGCATGTTCCGAGGATGTCCTTCGAGCATTTGGGTCGCGGAAAGGGATTATCGGTCCACCTTTACCGGTGACGATGACGTCCGACCAGACGTAGCGTCTCCAGTCTATGGGTCATGTCACGTTCGCCCCGTCTCATCGCAGACACTCTGGAGGGCGCAAGGCTGTTGGGTTCGAAGACCATCGTGAGCCCAGGTAACAGCTTATCAAGACAAGCCGCGTCAATCGAAGCCTCTCAGGTCCTTCTCACCCCTGATCAGCGCCAGGTCCTTCTCACCCCTGGATCAGCGCCAGCGCCTTCCGTATTGGCACTTTGCTGGCACATCCGACCTTCTACTCCTCCCCGACGCGACCCAATCGCAGAACACCGTCTCAGACTATCTGAGCGCGGGATTTGTATGGCACAGCAGGGTCTACTGACGTCATGGAGAAGACCCAAGCGACCTGATTCAGAGGACTTTCCATAGCAATCGCCAAGAGAGGTCGCTTGTGACCGGGTCATATTTTAGCATGCCGGTCCGCTGTAAGGATTATTATCTCTACCTTTTGGGATGAAAAATATGGGTGGATGCAGGTTGGAAGCGAGGGACGGCGCACCAAGATTTTCCAAGCTCTGAACATGACTCATTCGTCGAAGTGAGATATTTTGACGGCAGGTACGTGGTACGTTAAATGGGGTCTCGCGAGAGAAAGCATATCAGGTTTTACACTTCACTCTTCGCACGCTTCTACACGTTCTGTAACTGAATCGAGGCATATTCTATCTAACCAGTCCCCCTATCGTTCCGCACGGGGAGTAGCTGAAAACATCGAGTTTCATCTACGGAGAACCGTGATCTTGGGCACCATAAACGAAGGGTGCACGAGGATGTATGCGTACACCACCAACAACTGATCGAGAATCGTCAATCAAGGCGTCGTGAACAAAGTGCCAGGTTGGGGTCATACCATGAGAAGGGCATCGAGACCGAGAAAGAGCGACTCATTGGTGGCGATTGAACCCCTCCAGCCGCTGGAGAGTTCGACGGAACGGTAGAGAGATCTGTCATTGTGAGCGTCAACCTGGAAGAGTCCATGTCGACAAGGAGACGTACCGGATGACGATGAGCAAAGTTGTGATGCCTATCCAAGAGAGCGTCAACCCTACTTTCGAATCCCCCGGTGCGGCGGCCGGAACCGAGTCAAAGTTGCCGAGTCGGGGAGCAACCTCAACTTCTCCCGATGAGCTGATATGGGAATTGAAGGGCATGTCGGCGATGAGGACGCCAGATGGAAGAGCAGTCTCAACATCCGCCGGGCAGGTGCTGATACGCGGCTTTAACTGCTTTTCCGTCATGATTTGGTTCGGGGCGGTATTTCGGCGGTCGAGACGCCCTCCACGACGGTTCAGTCTGGCGAGGAAGGAGAGGGGATGGTATTGCTTGCGAGCGGGGCTTCCGGAACGACGTCTCATGACCCATTCGACGAGGAGGATGACGTAGATGACGGTGATGAACACTACCGTAACGGTGACAGGACATTCAGCTCGGAAGCGGACTCAAAGGGAGTAGAAGGGGTATTGACTTACATTGCAAAACCACTCCAGCCGTCATGATGTAGCCACCATTATTGGAACCGGCAGTGGTGGCAGCGGTACCGGCAATGCCACCACCGACACCCTGGACCACGAGGCATAGGAAGTCGGCGAGGATGAAAAGGGCGGAGAACGAGCGGGTGGAAACGGTCGAATATTCGGGGCCTTCGGCAGCGATGAGTCTGAAAGGTGGTACCACAATCGGAGGTTAGGGAGAGCACATGTGGGGCATGGATGGACTCACTTTCCGAGGAGGACGTAGTTGGCAGCGGAGAAGAATGTCGGAGCGATGACCAAGCAGCAGATCCTGCAGGCGTTAGGTCGGCAATCCCCCTCTGGTTGGAAGAGTGCTGACTGCATGATGAAGCCATTGTCGTTAATGAACCAGAGACCACCAAGATTGGGGTCCCAGTTGGTATCATTGTACGACCAGAACCTCCCGCCCCACCCGACAACCTCGACACAAGTGCCGAAGCCGAGTGTGTATATCGTCCACCACGACCGGCGCCACACGCCAAGGCCAAAGTGGGCCACTACAGAGAGGCTGCATCAGCCAAGGGGTATGGTCGTGTGTTGTGCTGGAGTCAGACAGGACCTACCGGCGCCGACGGTAAAGAACGCAATGAACAGGTATACGGTCCATCGGGTGAGGAGGTAACCGTAGTCGCTGTACTCGACTTGAGCGGTCTCGAAGCTAACGGACCCGATCACATTGTTGCACAGACCCTCGGTGATGTTACCGCTGTTACCTGGTCATGGAAAACGAGGTGTAAGTAAGTAAAGAGGAGGGAAAGGGAAGAGGCACGATGGCTGACAGGTGACTTCCCCGGACGCCATATTAGAAGATTTTGATCGGTGATTACTAGACGCAGATGGGGTATCGCAATGACGAGCTTCGTTGTTTTATGAGAAGCTTTGGGAAAGTTTCTCGAGGGATAAGAGCTTGCTTGGGGGCCATACTGCTTATTCGTCATCCCTTTTTAAGCCCTTCATCTGGGCATCTGGGCTCTGCTGCGGACGATCACCGAAAAAGGAGCCCGGTTCATTGACGAGGCACTCAAGGAGCGAGGAGCATACAGATCTCTACTCGGTCACCGAGAGGCACGTGGGGAAAGAGGCTTGGGATCTGTCAAAGGAAACGATAACGGTCGGATCGAGCTGCTCGGTCGCCGTCATTCTCGGTCGCCGAGATATCTGCCGAGGAGCTCAGGGTGCAGGCCATGTCTGGTTTGACCTTTGGCTCGGTAACGGGGGTAACGGGACTGATTGACCGAATTATTGAAAACCCTTCGGCTGCTAACACGTGAGCTCTGAATTTTGATCACAAAGGGATCCCCCGGAGCATTTCACAGTTCATACCCCTTTGTGCCTAATCGCACCGCCTCGAATATTCTCCGATCATCCCAATCACTTTTCCCCACACGGCCTACCATTATCTCATCCTCGTCTCCCAATTAACACCTCAGGGCTGTCCCATCCCCCGGTTTTCGATAAGCAGAGTGTCGACAGGCGTCCAGCGAGGAAACGGAAGCAGCGAGACTTGAGAAGCGGGAAAGGAGCTGAGCACATGTCGATGCCGATGCCGGGGAGCAACGAGACCTTTGAGCTGCACCTTCATCCACCGTCACACCCTGAGTTGGAGGATCGAGCATGGTCTTGTCATGGTATTCGCTCATACCGGGATCGGCGGTTGTCGCGAAGGTGCTGTCTCTTCCGGTAAGACTGAGAGCAGGTGAGCTATCAATGGTTGCTACGACGGCATCGAACGATAGAGATGCTGAGAAAGTGTTTGTTGTGCTTGTCCGCCCGTCCTCCCTCCCGACCACCTCCACCTTCCCAACCCCCCCCCCCCCCCCCTCTTCCCGCGCCTCCCCCTCTCTCCCATTCCCCAGCCCGGCTGTCCAAGAAGCTCCACCTCATCACCCTGGCTGTGGCCATTGCACTCCTCTTGATGACCACCCGTCCGGCTTGGATGGTTGAATGGAACAGCCGTGTTCACAACCCAGTAGCGACGAATGATACAGTGTCTGTCGCGCAGTGCACCATGAGAACGATTGCCGACTCGAGGACAGCGTCAACGGAGCTACGGAGCTGGGCTACCTTCGAGCGCGACGATTGCGAGGTGGACGAGCTCGCCGCTCTCTGGGAGGACCTCACCGAGCTCTTCCAGGCCGACCCTCCTGTCCCTGCGCGCATAATGCGGCCGATAATGGGCCGTCCAGCGGAAACGCTGCTGGAGACATATACAGCCGACATGGCCGACGCCGACCTGCCCATGGACGCGATCGAGGCATGGGCCACACGTCGCGTCCACGAGAGCGTCGTTGATGCCCTTCCGCCGTATCGACCCATCTCGCACACCTTTCACGGCCAAGGGATTGTCATCCTGGCAGGGGCACGGTACGCCGGCTATGCCGCGACCTCCATAGGCGTGTTGAGGCAGCTTGGTTCGGAGCTGCCGATCGAGTTGTGGGCCAAAGACGAGATCGAGGAGGATCAGCTGTGGTGCGAGGAGCTCGTTCTCCAGGGGGTGGCTTGTAAGCGCATATCAGATTACGCCATCTTGGGTTCTCGTTGGGACTGGGTGAATCCAAGCGCATGGCTTAGCAAACCCTTGCCCTGGAGCCCTTACCAGTGGAAGGTCATGACGATCCTCTTTTCCTCCTTCGAGGAGGTCCTCTTTCTCGACGCCGACAGCATCCCCGTCCTGGACCCCGCATTCCTCTTCGATTCCGATGTCTACCGGGAGAATGGCGTCGTCCTCTGGCCCGACCGATGGCCCTCTATTGCCTCGCGCTGGCTACCCTATTTGGTTGGTCTTACAGACACGAAGTCGGACGCGATGTGGTATCAGCAGACTGTCGAGTCTGGCCAAATGTTGTGGAACAAACGAACTCACTGGAAGGTGTGCTCTCACGCTACTAAGCTGGTGCATCAATCGACTGACTCTTCCCCCAATCTTGCAGAGCTTGCTCCTTGCCTGTCACTATAATAACCTCGGCCAAAGCTTCTGGTACACGGCGACGATCGGGAGTGGCCCAGGCTGGGGTGACAAGGACACCTTCTTGATCGCGCTTCAAGCTCTCCGCGAGCCGCACTACCTCGTCCCAGGTAGGCCGGAGCCGATCAACGCGCTTGGTAGCAGCATAGTCTTCATCAATCTTCAATTCGATCCTACGACCTCTTTCAGCACCAACGTCACAGCTGCAGTCACCGACCTCGGCACGAAAGAGCTCCCGGAGACGTCTCGAAACGGGCCAATACCAACAAGCGCGAGTGCGAGACAGCGGCCACTCTTCATGCATGCCTGCGGCGGTCTCAAGTGGAGTCTACGAGACCTGGCGAATGCCTACTGGATGCGTAAACCTATCTACTACGCGTGGACTTACGTCAACCCTCGGTATGCCCTCGCCCACATCCTCCTTCGCGCACGCTCGCGCCTCCTTACTCCCCTACAAGCCTATCCCGATTTCGATCCAGAGCCTTCCTTCTGGAGGGCACTGGAGCATTCAGCATGCTGGAGCAGGGCCATGGGTAGTGTCGCGCTCTGCGATTGGACGAAAGATCATATTCGAGAAACATTTTGCATCACTTGAGGGGAGAGCGGTTGCACCCAGGAGTGCTAGGGGTAAGATTGTAGCTCAAAGTATCCGTCTCGTTCCTTCTCGAGGTCTATGAAATGGTGTTGCTACCTCGCTGTCGTCATCAGATTGGTCTTTCTCCTCACTCGATAATGCTTGCATTCCCGCTGTCTGCAGCGTTATTGAGTGGGCTTCCGAGGAAAGACGCCATCGCGTGAATCGTGTCAAGGGCGCGTGAATCATGTCAAGGGCTCACAAGCGGACTGGGGAGGAAATAGTCGCTCTTGCGTCACCAATAGACCGGTTTTAGGCGAGCACAATCAATCCCGATGAGGGCTTGTTGGCCGACTATCGCCCATACATTATAGCCAGAATGTGGGATTTCATACAACAATGATTGTATACGAAGTGATCTAGTCTTGTTGCTTTGGTAATATTTTCATTCAATGCCTGTTGCGTACTGGACCGCGGAGATTGGCGCTCAGCGAGCCCCGCGAATCTGAGGAGCCGTTCATCTCGATCACGCCGCAACTCATCGTCCAAAGACACGTCGGCTGCGATCATTGGTTTTCACCCGGATTTTACCCCTCTTGTTCTTCCTCACACCCTCGGTATCGGCTACCCTGTCGAGCTCAGGCAACGGGACTTGCCGGTCTCCGGTCGATCGATCTTCTCTCACCGACATGATGCTACGCATGCCTCGATGCGCTCTCGCCTACTTCTACAATGTCTTCAAGACCTACAGAAAGGTGGCTGAACTTCTCATTACGCTGATTTGCGTCTACGCGGTGCAAGACTCAAGTGCATTCGGAAGGGAGGCCAGATGGAGTGACCGGACGAATCGCACGGAACCCATAGATCTCAATCGTCATTCGCTAAATGCCGGTCGCTACGAGGCGAAAGACTCCTCGGTGAAAGACAATGTTGTGGCTCCGTTCCAAACTATCGCCGCCGCCACCTGACTCCTGATCTCATCCGACATGATAGACACGCTCAACGTCATCTCCTCTCCCATCTTCTGCCAAGGCCTTCGAGATCTCCGGACCAAACTCCTGCCTTTCCGCCGGATCGACCGAGCGCATGATGTGGAGCTAGACTCCGAGATTCTCCATCACCTTCTCGTCCCACATGAGAAGCAATATCGCGTCCACCTCAGCCCTGGACCGGACGAGCCAATACAGGATGAATTGCTCGCACGGATGACATTGAGTATGGCGATCCAACGAGTTTGACAGAAGTATGGAGGTGTCCGAGGATACCAATGATGCCTACACCATCCGCGAATGCGAGGATCGTGTCCGCAGCGCAAACTGCGATCGACGTCTGGCCATAGGGACCCTCAATCGAGACGGGGACAGAGATCTCTGATTTTCCTGCCGTGAGGCGAGCACTTGGACGCTTTGTGATACCGGAACAAGGGCGAGTGAGGAAGGATAACCGATGGATGCGGTGACAGATCGCGTTCGGTAAGCTTACACTCGACTGTTGCTGTACCCATCTCGATGGATCCCGGATATTCACGGTTTCTGCTGCTACATTTCCCCGTCGCCCCTGACGCCACCGAGAACGGATGCGATTCCCATAATCTGGTCAAAGTGGGGAAGTAGACGAAGCAAGTACTGTCCCGGCTGGACTGTCCAAGGGGACGAGGGGTAGACGGTGAACATAACGAACAACGCTTGCGGAGAGGCGTTCGATCATGGCCGGTGGCATGCGGCCGGTCAGCATATCACATGATTGAGAATGGCGATTTTGATACTACGCAACAATCGGTCGGAAATCCAAACGGCAAACGCGATATAGAGCCAGACCTGGTGACCGGACTGGCGGTAGAAGCGATATGCAAGATGACACCCACAGCGCCACGAGTCCTGCGATCACCAAAATGACGTTGACTGACCAGGAATGCGTCGTAGGACGGGACTCGGAAAGGTGCGCATGACAAGAGCAGGATCGCGGCAAGGATCGCCAAAGTGGCGATACCAAGGTTCCAGTAAGAGCCATCGCACCCGATGTTGCTCAATGCGCCCGGAGTGGTGAAGGTCGTGATCGCGTACTTGTCGGTCTGGCTCAGGTGGATGGCGGAGTGTGCGATCGCCTTGATGACAGCCACCCTTCCGGCCCAGCGGTGATGTACAAGGATGATGCCGCGACTACAGCCAGTGAGGTACACCAAGATCGACGATCGGCCTGAAAGCATGATTGCGAGAGAAAAGCTGGCGATGGCGAGTACGGATGGACGAATTGACGAGAGTGTTGGTACCGAGCTCAACACGTACCAAGTCTTAGAATTGCTTGATGGATCATTGGGGAAATTGAGCGCAACGCTGACACCGATGAAGATCATGATCATGATCGAAGTGGCGCGATCGGGAACGTATCCCAAGTACCGCGATAGGATCCGCAAGTGTCGCTCACCCGACCAAGCAGGTATCAAGAATCACTAGTTGATCCGACGTGGAGCGGGTGAGGGGTTCATGGAGGACACGAAGTGCGAGCCAACACAGCAGCCGTTTGAACCCGATCAGGAAGGCGATTCCGACCCTGGCAGCGACAACGGCCCAGTCTGCTGACTGTCAGCTGTGATCCATTGTAACGAGCGACAAGGGAGTCGAAGAAGAGGGTGGCCATTGATGCGGTCTAAGCCGCGATTCAAACCCAGGGAAAGTTTGGTACGTACCCCGTCTACCTCATGAATTCTCTGCAACGAGCCGTAGCTGACCACAGAATCTATGCTTTGTCGGTATGTCATCGCATTGACCAGGCACGGCTGAGTCAAAACCACGGCTCCAAAGGGTAGAGTGTGGGATGGCTGCGTTGAGAGGTAGCTCTGCCAATCATCAACGTGCAGTCTGTCGCCAGTAGTGACTTTGTCCCAACATGTGTTCACCTGCGACTTTCCCACACCCTTCGCTCTGTCATCTCTTCCTTCATGTACCATGCCAGACTTTCGAGATAGGCCGGACTCGAAGCGAGGCATGCGGCACTGTTGATCGCAAAGGTGGAATCAGGGTTCGGAAGCAAGCGTAAAGACGCGCGGGGATAGGGTGATAGGCGGGGAACACAGTCACGCCTTTCAGTAGAAATGGGATCCAAAACAAAACCGGCGGAGTAAGGCATGGGCCCAATTGGGATGATCAAGCGATCGTGGCTTCGTGAAGGATGATTGGCACATGAGGCCCCGTTGTACACCTCAGCATGTCGAAGGAAGGCAGCAGAGAGCGACCCAGTGAGTAGTCTCGATCGGGTTTTCGGAGATTTCAAAGCAGTCGAACCCCACTCAGGACCACTAGCGAGGTAGGCTTTACAGTCTTCGCCGCCATTACTACTGATTCTTTGCAACCAGGGGCGATGCCTGTGTGGCCTGTAAGGAACGCAAGATTGTGAGTGATAAATTCCAGCTCAGATCGCTCGCCAATCTGCGCCCTGGTCGCAGCGTTGTCCCGGGGAGAGACCTGTGTGCTCGAAATGCGCAAAGACTCTGAGGACTTGCGAATATCGGAGACGTTGTGAGTTCCACCAAGGGCCGTATCGAACTGGACTGACTTCCGTCGATCAAAGCCCTGAGCCCTCGACGTGGGAGCGAAAGCCGTCGGATGCACGCACCACTCGGTCAGTCTGAGGTTGAAGAGCAGAACGCATCGTGAGTTCCAACACAGCCACATGGGACGCTCCGAAACCCCCATCAAGCGTTTCCTTGCCCTTCGGCTTCATCGTCGACAATCAACCCGTCGACCAATCCGTCGGCGAGCATGCCGATTTATTCTCCCTCGACCATCCAGTCTCGCTCGATCCGGTCCCGCAATGGCACATCAACTCGTTCATGCCATCCTTCTTGGGAGGCGACGCCCTGGCCATCAATCAAACCTTACCCGCGGAGTGGGAAGGGATGGAATTCTCCTGGCGATCCGAAGAGATGAAATCCGCGCTTCTGCCAGGATCGACCGAGACGACAATGCGTGACAGTCTGTGAGTCGCGTCTCTGGAATTCTCGCTGACGGACAGACTGTGGATCTACTTCTCCAACCAGAGGAATTTCGGTCTCGAGATGCATATAACCACATTCTACACGAGACTCAACTCGGCGGAACTCAGTGAGAGACCTCATTCGGCACTGATCAATGCAATGGTGAGTCTCCGGTCTGTCGGTAGGTTGACAGCAGTGTCTCGTGGCGAGCGGTGCCTCCCTCTTGGCTTTTGTACGAGCGCGGGAAGCGACCTTCTTCCAGGACGCGGAGCGAGATCTGAGAGAAGCCTTGCGGGACGACCGAGCGATGCCACCCATGATGTTGGATCTGCTTCGAGCGGCTTCGCTGATCACCGCATGGTTGTGGGGTCAAGCACGGCAGTCCGAGGCAGTGATCATGAACAGCACTACAGTGAGGTGCGTGACCGAGCGCCTGGTCTCCCTGATGCGCAGGATCGCCCAATCGTGCGGCTTCGACCTTATCCCCTCATCCGCAATCTTGCCTGGACCAATGCCTCGCGCTCGAATCAGGCGGAAGAGAAAGCAAGTCTGTCCTCTGCCGAAGACCCAGATCGAAATCGCCGAAAGGATCTATGCATTGTGAGTAGGAGAGACTTTCGTAATGAGCTTAAACTGCAGCTGGTCTGTGGTCATACTCGACGTCGCTGCTGCGATTGGTACAAGGCTGCCCCCTTGCTTGGATCTGGGCGCAATCAAAACTCCACTCCCTCGTCCATGGCAGGACTATGAAAACGTGAGTCGGGTTTTCAGACACGTACTGAGACCGCCCAGCCCAAGCCTGGATTTGAATCAGAGGACTGTATGCTTCCCGATATGGATTGCCCATCTGAGAAGTCTACCTGCACGACCGATCTGTGCGCTCCCCGTCACCCATCTAGCTAATTCTATCTTAGGGCTTACATCACAAAAGCTCTGGTATTGCTCTGGTACGCCTCAGCTCCACATTCGGCCGAACTCCCTTCCAATGGCGTGACGCCGGCTGCTGCAACTCCCGATCGAGATGCTCCTTGGTTTCAACGCAACCACAGGAAAGCCTTGCCGCTAGCACTCTCGATACGCACATTTCGTGCATCACTCCCAGCCGATCTTATCACCACCTCGGTCTCGGCCTCCGGATCCAAATCCGTGTCAGCAAGAACTGCGACAGTGGTAAGCGTCCGGACACGGCGCGCAGCTGAGTTCAGCAATTCTTCCTTTTCGCCGCAGAGATGTTTGCTTTCGACAGCAACACCTACAGAGGAACGAATGAGGAAGCGTTGTACCATGCTCGGCGTTCTGTAGGGGTGATGCGGCTGCTTGGAGATGCGGTGAGTCGGGTGATATTAGGCTTGGCTGATGCATAGGACATCGGCGATCTGAGTTTGTTCATATTTGTGTAAGTGATGGGCTTCCTTGCGGCCCTGATGGACCACCAGACTTTGGGCTCAGGTCGCTCGAATTCTCATTCGTGAAAGTAAACGTCTCGCTGTATCTGGAGACCACTTTGGTGAGTCCACACATCATCGTGGCTCGGCTGAAGTCAGGCGCTGCGGCGAATGATGCGGATGTGGACTTCATCGTCCAGACGCTCAGAAGACGGTCTAGCGATTCGCCCTTGGCGTGGGTCGTTCGCAGTCCAGGCTTTTGCTGACCTTTATCAGCGCTCACGAAGCGCAATTGATTCTAGATCTGCGGGCCGGTCCGCCGAGTGAGGTCGATATAGACGAAATTTCACCGGATGGAGGGAGAGGAGAATTTTGATTATACCGTCAGTCTTCTCGGGATATGAATGCTTCTGAGGTCGATCATCTCCTCTCAAGCTGTTTCTGGTCTCCGCGCGTATCGCGGGTATGTCCAAGAGCCTCGCAAAGAATCTGGACCTGGGTAGGTAAATACTACCAGCCCTGGTGTCTTTTCCTTCCGGTCGAGTGGGGTTAGCAATTCCTCATCGCCCACGTTATCACTTGTCAAGAGGTGCGGTGCGAGAGATGGATTGAAATTTGGATTTGAATTTGGCTGAAACGCCGATCGGGACCACCCAGTTGGGACGGGTGAAAGAATGAACTTTGGTCGCGTAGAGAACGTGTGATCCCCATTCCTCGCATTGCCACGAGCTCAACTTGCACCAGATGAAAATGGACCGTTCATCTATGGAGATGCAGAGCTACGCCGCGTCATCCGCCCTCCTTCGCTTCTCATCCACCTGAACGCTTATCAGCGATTGCCAGAATGAATCGCGAGTCGGGAACGAGCTCACCCGTACGACCTGGTCCGCTGGTGCACCTTTCAGCTCCTTGACCTGCGCTCTCAGCATCTCCACCTGTACGCGCCTCAGTATGATGCTCCCCACTTCGCGCGTCCTGGAATCTCGTCCCGAGCGAGACCTCCCTTCGCCCAAGCTGACTCTTCCCCGCTGAACAGGACAGAGATAGGCACTCTCCCCTCTTTCACCTTCGCGTGGGCTACCCTTGACTCCTCTTACGCTGCTCCTCTTCGATCGCCCGCCCGCCCGTCCCCTTCCCCTCTCCCAACCTTCGCCCCAACCGCCCACCTGGCTACGCTCGCCCTACACCCCGCCTCGCCTCGCCTCGCTCCGTTCGTCTCGACTCGCTCAGACTCACAATGTCATCCCCCACATCCCCTTGAACCACAATCTCCTCCTCCCCCTGCGGATTCTTACTAACACTACTCCCCGTCGCGAATTTCCCCGCAAACATCTTTGCGGCCTTTTTCAGGTCGATCCCGAAGAGGTCGAGGCCGTGGATGTGGGTGGCGTGTTTGCGCTTGGTCCGTTCGGAGCGTTTGATGGTGATCTGGGGGAGGGGGCGGGGGGGAGCCGGGTGGACCGTGGGGGCGGCGGGCGGTGGGCAGGGCGGCGGGCGGTGGGCAGGGCGGAGGGGGCGGTGAAAAGATTGGTGGGGAGTGAAGGACGCCGGGACAGACAAAGCGACGGTTTAGGATAGCATCGAGCGAACCGCGGAGGATGGAGTTTGGGGAGGAAGAGCACAATGAAGTCAAGCAACGGTCAACAGTGGGTAAAAGTCAGGAGAGAAGCGAAGAGAGTGGCGAGCAGGAAGAGGAGATCGATATGGGTGCGCTTTGTCTGGTTCGTCGAGGAAGGACCAACCTTTGCAGCCTGAAGACAATCGTCAGCAAGCTCCCAGCTCAAGCACAAGAGGACAGTCCACCTCCTTCTTCGCCGCCTCCGCCTCTGCCTTCTTCTCCGCCTTCTTCTCCGCTTTAACAGCGTCCGCCTCGAGCTTCTCCTGCTTCTCCACCGAGAGCGTTCCCATCCGGACGCTCAATCCGCCTGGCATACCATCAACACCGTTCCCAGCCAGTTTGCTCGATTCAATGGCAAGATGGCAGAGACAAACCCACCCTGCCCCCACAGCCGGTCGTACTCGCCCTTATCCTCGTCTTCGAGCCAAGCTCTGCATTTCGAGATGGATGTCCCGAACTCGCAGTATTCCGTGGGGAGGGTGCAGATGGCGCAGTAGAACGCTTGGACGGGTCGAGATGGGCCAGCGTTTGTCATGACGGGTTGTCAGCCGCTCCGAGAAATTGGTATTTGGGAAAATGACGAGTTTAAAATTCAAAACTGACACGTGGAAAAGATCATCGTCTTGTTTTGCTTTCGGTTTTTCCGCCGTCAACCTAGTAAGAGCTCGCCGAACCATGACCGTCGACGGATCCACCTTCACCGCCCTCATCGACATGGGTATCGAACCTTTCCTCGCTCGAGCCGCGGCGAACCGGTTCCATACCGTCGAACCCGCCGTCAACTGGTGTTTCGGCGAGGGCATGGACGTGAGTCGTCTCCAGCTCCACACTCTTCTCCCAAGCTAATCTCAGGCGTAGTGGAAGCCTGAGGTTGAAAACGAAGCGCCACCGAGCTATGCGAATCCCAATGTGGACTCGGACCGAGCTACAGGTGAGCATCCCACATCACCAGCACTGACAAACCAGTCCAGCATCGGGAAGTCATCGACCCCACCCCCCTCGACAAAACCCCACCCCGTACCCCACCTCCCATGCCCCCCCGCCCAAACACCAACTACTCCGACCTATCCCAATCCACTACCCCACTCAAATCCAACAACCCATTCCTCCACGTGCCCCCGACGTCCCAGAACGACCCGGGCGACGACGACGACGAAGAGCTGCGCAAAGCCCTGGCCATGTCGAAGGAGGAAGTGGATGGTGAAGCGCGCCAGGAGAGGGAGAGGAGCGTGAGGGCGAGTGGGGCGCCGCCGCCTAGTCCCGAGGAGGTGGGGCAGGGGGGTTTATTTGGACCGCTGTTTGGACCGAGTGAGAGGGTCGATGAGGAGGGGAAGATGGCGATGGTGCCGGCGAGTCAGGTTTGTCACTCTCACACACCGTCCCATTCGATTTGGGCTGGGCTGAGGTGATTGTTTGATAGGCGCCGAATCAGAGTGGTGCTGGGACGAGCAAGGAGGATGAGGATTTGAACCGAGCTATCCAGGATTCACTCATGACCGCCTCCTTCCACTCCGCTTCGGCGCCTCGCGACTCCGAGAGACTTAATCCAATCCCTCGTCAATCCGGAGCGTAAGCTATTCAAGCGATAGACTGTCAATCTGATGGTGCCAGACCTTTGGTGCTTTACTCTGAATCTGGGAGATCGACCTACGCCGCGACGTTCCTCCAAGGGCTCCTCGCCATACCTCAGATCCGAGAATCAGTCTTGCGATCCATGGTCCCCGAAAGCGACGCCGACGACTGTGAGTCTTCCCATCTGCTAGGTTTAAGCTGATCGAAACGATACAGACGATACGTACTCGTTGGTCCGCGACCTTGTGGAGAAGCAGGAGAGCTCGCAGGATAGCTTCGTTGAGGTGGACGATCTCCTCGGGGCGCTTCGGAATGGCTCGGAGCCTGGTCAGCTTCCACCTGACGAGCCGACACAGCGTATGTCTACTTGACATTGCCCCTGCTCGAGCTGACTATGGGATAGGGATGCACGACAGGATGATCCCCCTCCTCGAAGAAGCGCTGGTGGCATCCCAAGACCAAGGGACTGCCGATCGGGAAGGTGCGTCCGACGACTACTGGACCCAACCCATGCAGTATGTGCAGGTTTTCGAACTAGACCGAAGCTGAGCACAAATAGCCTCTTCCACTCCAAGATCGATTCCGACCAACCCGGCGCACAGAGAGCGACCTACGTCCTCTTCTTCCGGCAACCCACTATCCCGCCCGATCTCCAATCCTCACTCGCATCGACCCTCTGGACCCCCGAATCGCCGGGACAGAGTATAGAGGTGCTGAGTGACGTGCTAACTGTCAAACTTGGATGGAGGGCGGGAGCGCCACGGGAGCTTTGGAAATTGGAAGAGAGGGTCGTCCTTGGTGAGTCCACCCAACGAAAGAGGGCAGTGTGGGGGCTGATGGAAGGGTGGAGATCGGTTCCTGAAGGAGAATGCTGGGTGGTCCATGCAGATAAGGGCGGAGCAGGCGGTGGCGGCGGGGAACATGAAGCGGTTGAGGGAGAGGATCGATGGGTTAACTCTTCTCAAGGTGAGTCTGTTCTTTCTATCTCGTCTTTGGGGAGCCCGACCCGATGAAAGTGGACAGGGGCAGAATGTACATGATAGTATTCGAACGTATGTCTATTATTCCTCCGATTGGTCCGGTGGCCTCCTAGCTGACTGGCGATGGGGCGTCAGGTTGATCAAGCATTACGAGTCGTCCTCGGCGCCAGAGGACGAAGTGCAGACGCAGAGTCGACGCGACATGAAGGCGAAGGTGTGTCTTCATCGCGACGTTTCAGAGCTGATATTGGGGCCAGCTCGAGAAGACACTGGCAGTCCTTCAAGCGAAATCGGCTACGATCGAAGAGGAGCTCGAGGTCGAGAAGAACGCGGCGGAGGGAGGATTGTTCCAGACTGATGATCCGGCGTATCAACGGCATGTGGTAAGCCCACACCACATTGACCATCCTAACGCCATCACCCCCTGACTTTCCACGCAAGATGGCCCCTCGCAAGTGCAAGTCACTGACGCTTGTGTCGCGCAGTATGTTCTCCGAGCAGTCCTCTTCCACACCGGCGCCCTCGTCCTCGGGAAACACCTATACGTGTACATCCGATCCGACGACGGTCTTTGGTGGCGTGTCCAGGAACATGAGGCGGTAGCGGTACGTCGAGCCCACCTTGCTTCTTGCTCTTCATGTGTAGAGCTGATAAAGCCCGGCAGGTGGATTGGGGGGAAGTGAGGTATGATCGCACGGGGTTGTTCATGGCTGGCGGGGCGTACCTCTTGTATGTCGCGAACATGGATGATTGATGCAGGCTGATCAGGGATGGTGCAGGCTGTACTCGAGGGAAGGACCGAGATTGACGCCGCCTGCTACGGAGGGTGGAGAAGAACAGGGAGGCGAGCAAGGGAAGACGAATGAGGAGATGGGGAATGTCGAGGCGGCGGGATCCGGGGACACGCTGATCGATCTGGAGGAGGGGATGAACATTGGACGGGGGATGGACGCGGAAGGCGCGGGCGGAGAAAAAGGTATGGCAGAGGCAGTGGGAGAAGTCCGGGGTTTGCTTGGGGAGAATACCAAGGGAGATGTCGAGGAAAGGTCGAGGGGAGACGATGACAGAGACGGGGAAGGGGTAGAGGAGATGGAGACAGCGGAGAAATCGACGGCGGTGGGGCATGCAGAGGTGGAGAAGAGCGAGAAGAGCGAGAGCAAGGCGGGGGGAGGGGGGATGGACTTAATCATGTGATGAAGCGGATACGCCTCGCATGGTCTTTACCGGTTCGGTCGTAATACGTACAGTCTGAGTTCCAATGAAGAACACGGCGGTGAAGAGCTTATGTGAGTTTCCGAGATTGTTTGGGGTTTCAGCTGATCGCTGCACAGGGGCATCATCATATTGGCGTAGATGCTAAAGCAAGCTAGAGCATTGCCGGATCTCACATAGAGAGCTTTCGGAATTGAGCTCTACTCTGCTATTTCATCATGAAGCTGTGTCTTTAGCTTGTCCTGCCATCCTGTGAAACATATGCCGTCAGCAAAGAGATTCAAGATCTCCTCATGTCAGCTCAAACCCTATTTTAATGGATCAACACACAAGAGGTCACGGAATTCCTGATCAGGACCACTGTAGAAGTTTCTGGAATTTGGAATCAAGTCCCACCCCACTCCACAGGTAGGCTCAGGGTGATTTGACCCTAGACATTGAGGTTCAGCCTTCATGGATAAATTGTGATGGGGAGGTGAAGCCCATGCCGGATATGTTCATGCTGTTCCTGGTACTCAAGGATGAGAGCAAAGAGCCATGGGTCCAGCAGTCTTGTCTGCCAGTGACAAAGATTGCCGAGACCAGATAGACTGTGGCAATACATTCCTCGGCCTGTACCAAATGTCTGCGGGGACTACACAGCAACATTGACCAAACGATCTGCTCTTGCTGGAAGTGTGCAACCATGACATGTTGGGAGGTGGGGTCCGATCAAGCAGGACTACTGTAATTTACTCAGCAGGACTTTTTTCAATGGATCAGTGACTCCCTTTCACGCAATCCCGCTCAAACCCCTGGAATTTCCTGAACGATGCCTTCCCCAGTTTCAATCATCAGCCAACAATACCTACCGTTGCTCCCCAACAGGAAGTTCCCAGTGGGACAAGGTCACACCCTGCACGCTCCGCAGGACAAGGAGTAGTTCACTGCCCATTGGGGGAACTATATCAACCTCCGCGATGCCAATCCTAAGGATGCTTCTTGGGGTGGAAACGGTTATGATGATCAGAATGGCGTGGCTGAACAGCGTTTGCATATTGGGGAACCCAGCTGGAATATGGTACTTGAGCTGAAGGTGTACAAGAATCACACGCATTTCTATAAGAACAAGACGCTTGTGGATTGGGGTGACTTTTCGAACGGCTCTGATGTCTCTGGTATTTATCCCATCCACAACAAAACGGTGAGTGAACAACTTGGATTGCTGTTAGAGCATGTCACTGAATTTGAGCAAGTGCACGATTATTGCAAGTCCTGGCTTTACTGGCTTGTACAATGTGACACCGAAGAGGGCATCTCCTTGGATCACACCCACCAGGAAGGGTGAGATTACGGCTCATTGCACTTCGTAGTGAGTATCCATGAGCTTTGAGAGAGATAGACATGTAAAGAAGAGTATTGAGATGCAGCAAAAATGACTAGTCTGAGGCTGCTGGATCACGGGTTGTGTGGTTGGAGAGAAGCTAGATTGTCCAGGTTTGTAACGAATAGGACAATCACATCAAGGCGTGTCATTGACTGCTACGACAAATCTCCAAAATCGACCCAATTTCTATTCCACACTGCATATTTCTGGATATGCCTCATGTTTCTCTACCTTCTGGATTTCCATGATTGGTATTACAGATCTGTTCATCTGGGAAACAACTCTGGGATCATACATCAAATTGTTGCCACTCATTTGGCACTCAGGACAGTCTGAGATCTAACCTCAATCTATTTTAGTCATCATGTCCACACAAGGTGTGATAGACAGATACAGCTTTCGGTGTGCCATCCGTCTTGGGGTGACGCCAAATGAAGTGCTTTCGGGACACACTGCAAGAACTTTGACACAACGTCTCAGACCCTTTCAAGATACCATACAGCACTCCGGTACATCTTGGGTATCCAAGTTCCGCTAGCAAAAAATATCTGCTAGCTATCGAGGTTTCTTGTAGCTAGTTTATGCAACGTAGCGAACCTACCCATCCCGACGACCAGCCTGGCTTTGGAAGTGACCACCCTCAGGTTGAGTGATCTCTCGTGCTGTGCAAGACTAGACTTGTCACGGTGCTACGTCGACCAGCAAATTGGGCCGACGCTCAGCTCCTGTAATCGGCGACGGTCGTCTGAGCTTCGGCAAAGTTGGGCTACCGTGGTCGAACTTGGCTGGAATAACTCGAGGACACGCGTGGGTGTAGCCGAGTTAAGTGCCGGTCGAGTAGCGTGGGCGTTAGATGCAGAGGCTATGAGTAGGCTAGGTAACTATAGTGACTTTTTACTTTAATCTCGAATCGCTGGTTCTCCCCGACTCTTAAGTCCATCCCTTTTATACACCGTCTTCCAGGCCTATCTTCGGTGATGGCGGCGAAGTTCGGCGATGTTTGGCGAGATTATGGCGGGACCTGGATGACGCCCTGAAGGACGAGCTCTACCGCATCCGTGGGAGGGGCCCTCCGCCGGATGACCCTCCGAGCTTCAATTCACGATCGTGACAAGACTGTAGGTACGTCTTACGCCCACTCGTTGTCAACTGTGTTCGACGATTGTTGACCGTGTCAACCTGTCTTGAGCTTTCTATTGCCCAAGCCATACCATACCCTTGATTGTGTTCGACAATCGTCTCCATTCTTTGATAGTCCACGGGGCAGGAGGGCTGCATGGCCGTGAGTTCGATCCAAACCATAGTTGGCTGGGTATGGTCATAACATGACCCCTGAGGCGTAGCAGCAGTGATCATTCATAGTCTCTGCCTTGCCAAGATGGACACAAATGCTGCAGATCCATAATATAATCACAGCAGGGAGCCTTGATGACAAAGACGGTCTTGTGGAATATGGATATGCGTTATCATGCTTATCATCCAACAATGAATGCATATATTGAGATTCACAGGAATTGTGCTGTAAGAGTGATCAGGCCACTGATCATGATCAAAGATCGATGCCAAAAAGGCTGATTAATGAGAGTTGGAACTTGATTTGGGAAGGAGCTCAAGTGTTCCTTTCCGTCCCGCAACTGGGGCGACAGTGCTGATTCCGGCTTTTGCAGGGATCACAACGTGCGTATCGTGCTTTGTTGAGACGGGATTGATGGTTAGAAATAGCCTGAGCAGCCTCCACTTCACTCCGCCTGGTCCAATTACATTGGTCATTGTGGTCATAGCATGGTTCGCACTTCTTGAAGTATTCTTGGGTATAAACTGGTTTTATTGGCGCCGTAGACTTTCCCTTCATAGTACTCACCAGTATTTGCCTGCAGAATCCCCTGTCCATGATATTTTTGGGTGTAGGTGTAAGGTGTCTCATCCTTGGCAGCTGATTATCCAGATCAGCACAATCCCTGGAGTGCCAGTTACTTCACTATTAGCAGGTTGAGTCAGAGCTTCATTTGGATGGGGAAGCAGGCTTCTGGAAGAAGCTTGTTGGCCCCACAACAGGTTTGAGGGTGCACCACTTTGGGGATACTCCTCATTGGCAGTTGTGACTTCAACAAACTCAGTAAAGCCTACTAATGGGCCAGTGCCAGAGATCTACCTTGGTGTGCTGGAAGAGAAACTGCCTGTATATACTCAGCGGAGTTGAAGGTTTTGGGGAGCAATATGAAAGCTTACTGGTCCATTGTATTGGCTGCACTGGTTGACGTCCGCAGGTCCTCCAACAAGAGAGGGCCACCGACCTGCATTTTGTTCAGTGGCCCTGGTTGAGATGGGAAGACTTGTCTGGCCCAACGGGCGCAGTCTGGGGCTATGATCAGGAGAATATCTTGAAGCCTGACCAAGGAGGTACTGGCCGCGCTTCTGGTTATCAGCTTTGTCAGGTCCGGTAAGAGTCTTGCTCTGGTAAAAGTAGCCTCACAGGTGATTGCAGACTGCTCTCTATCACCTCTCTTAATGTTGCACGCGACATCGAACGCGGATCCTCTGAAGTGCGTCGGGAACTGTCTGCATACTGAATCATCAATCAGTCAAGTCTCGTTGGATAGTCATTTTTGCCTACCATGATTCTGGTGTGAGATGATTGGAGCGGCAAGGACAATACAAAATACTAAACGAGACCGGTTCTATCTTTCAATCTTGATGAATCAAGTCTTGTGGTGGGAGGAAGAAGCTGTATCCCAAGCTGTCTTACCTTATATCTTCGTTGATTATGTTTCGATCCTTCCTGCATGGCTGCACAAGGGAGGTCGTGTATTCTGAAATCTCCTGTTCAAAGGGAAATACAAGGGATGGCCACTTACAAGTGGTCCTATGTGTAATGAAGAATGTGACGCGATGGAGGAAGTTCAATTTCTGAGTTCACCACATGACATTGGATGGCTTACAGATTTTGCTAGATGGAGCCATCAGCTCATGAATGTCTTCTTGAGAACCAATGGGTCAAAGGCTAGCAATCCTGAAATCCCAGGTTCTCTTGCTTCGTTTCACAGGGGGAATAGATTGAACAGAGACTTGCCATAGATCAGTCCGAAACCCCGATGCTTCACCCACCCCGCCGGACCCCACGTCCGACCTGCCATCCGTAAAGACAGTCTTGGTAAGGATCACAACGCTCTCCCGAGCATATCAATTGCTATCTCAGCATTGAGCATCCTGCCAACTCTGCCAACAAGACTGTCAATGAGGCTGTGCTGAGGTACACAGAGGGGGTTCTTGACAGGAGATTCCGATCTGCTCGGCAAACCTGCTTGCTTACCTGGAAGAGAGGGGTAGATCCTCAGGAAAGGATGTGCAAGCGGAGGGTTCATGTTTGGGAAGCCCTCAACACCCTCAGCCTCCTCCTTTGTCGAAAGAGTCCAGCTCTCTCCCGTATCGGGGACACGAATGAGGACCTCGAGGTCTCCTTCCTCTGGGACAGCAGTGCTCTCTTTGAACTTCTTGTCCTCCTCGCACAACTCAAAGGCACAAGTCCTGCAGCTTTTCATGAAGCTCTGTTCAAAGAACTCAAGGATGTTGTCTTTGGTCATATTGATGGTAGTCTTTGATAAATTTGAAGTGAATGTCTTGATACTAGTTCACCTTTGAGTATTGAGAGGTGATGGACAAACTAGACCGAAGCTCATGCTTGGTAAAGGGATGACACCCTCGCATGGAAGGCCAGTGGAGTCTGATATGAAAAGAAAGTCCAGACAAGGGAAAATTATTTATGTTGTGACACCAAGGCCCATACAGATGCGTAGGAGATCTGGTCCCGCCAAATTTCATGAAAATCTTGCCCCTCTCGATGGGTGAATACAAGATGACATTCTACTCAAAAATTATAGTCTACTCAAAGGCAATCTCCATGTCAGACTGCTGTGCCAACCAGTCAAGGGGGACTGATCAACAATCACAAAATTTGGGATTCCAATACTGTCACGTTGGATATGAGTATTTGGTTTCATAACACCAATTGGAAGTCCCGACCTCCGGGAATTCCGCCAACTATATACGGGTCAACTCCCCGACATGACACTAACCTTCTGTGGCCATTGGCTCCTTTTTGACTTAACCCAACCGGTGTCAATGAGTGACAGCTCTTCTATGTCAGCTCTTTCATGCAGAATTTCAGATCGTTCATGTATCCATGGATTCCTTGTGATCGATTTCATTGAACTGATCTGATATAGGCAGAATCCTCCTTGACAGATGAATTTGTAATGCGCTGTGCAGCCGATTTCCCCAGATAAATGTGAGGGATGTTTCAGGTTTTGCACTTGACATGCCAAGTGTCACGATCGCATATCGAACAACGACGGCAAAACCACGTTTTCGCCAACTATCGCCGAGAGTCGCACATCACAGGACGCCCAAAAACGGCAACGCGCGCGTTCGTTCGGCCTCATTGCGTTCCGAACCCCAAGATTGCCGAGATTCACCTTTTGCGCCACTGCAGAGATCGAGACGTGATGTTTGGAAGACGAGACATGGAACACAAAGCTACGGAAGTATATAGGTACTATAAATCGCTGAGGGATAGCCTCAGCGATTCGAGATTGAAGTCATTGAAGTCATTGAAGTCATTTCGTAGTACCCCCTTGTCTTAGTCTTTGCATCGATAGCGCTACCCGACCAGTGCCTACTTCGGCTACGTTCTCATACGTCCCGGACAGTACCTTTGACGCTGGACCCTCTTTCCCTATCAATCCTCAAATGGCTACTTAAGCATATACTTAGTATCCTGTTCAATAGCCTACTCAGTTGCGGACTTAGTTTATGACTCCTTTATTAGCTTATTCAGCAACACATTTAGTAGTCTACTTAGTTGCCGATTCAGAAGCCTAGGTCGCCGAGTTTCTCGGAGTTCTTCTCCAGCTCTGGATCTTATGTCAATCTGTAGTTGATATCACTACTTCGGGTTCATTTGATGCTAGTCCCTCCAATCCAACTACAGTCCTCACGGGGTCACTGCCCTACCTCTAGAGACAAGCCAGAGAATCCATGTCACTCTCCTTGTGGTTGCCAAATCTCTGTCCTCCACCCCTTACGTCTGACAGTATGCCTAGATCCTCAAGGGAGAGCATTTTTTTTGGCTGTGGCAGAGGTAAATGTTCAATACTACAGTCCGGAAGCCGTCGAGGAGCCGTTGATTGCCTTCAGCCTTCTATCCAATATCCTCTGCCAAATCTTGCCAAGGGTCACTGGTTCGAATCCCACTCGGGGGATTTTGAACTTTCAACGACTTTGAAAGCCACTGTGTCGCCCTCTATTACGTAACGCACCTTACGTAATCACAACGAGGTTTTCGCGGGAAGATATGCCTCGCAGGAGGAGTGTCATGTCGGGGATTTGACCCGTATATAGTTGGTGGAATTGTATTTCTGGGCGAAAGCCTAGAAATCACATTCTCTGCATTGTAGCTTGGTAAGATTCAAGTCGTTTGGAATTTGTGTTCGACAATTGTTGACCGTGTCAACCTGTCTTTAGCTTTTCTATTGTCATGGCCATACCATACCCGCGAATGTGTTCGACAATCGACTCCACTCATTGATAGTCCACGGGACATGAGGGTTGCTTGGGCGTGGAGTTCGATCCAAATCATAGTTGGTTGGGTATGGTCATAACAGATGAGCTGTATGAATTGACAAGCTCCTGACTTACCCATAGGAAGATCACTGCATGACAATAAGGAGTTCTGCTGCTCTAGGTCGTTATACTGAGCAGTGCCAACTAGGTGATAGTGCCAAAAACCCTCAGGAGAACAAGTCGCAGACGCTCAGAGAGAGACGTATCGACGGATCTGCCACGAGCGCACACGTGATGGAGATTCGAGCACCTTGTGTGAAGAGGCAAGAGGCCTGCGAGCTAGCTGGATAGGCGTGTGGGAAGAATGGGATCCGACGTCGACACCCCTGATTTTGGGCGCTGCTTACCGTCCTCACTGACAGCGCAGCTCCGAGAAGTCCGCTTAGCGATACTGTCAACAACGACATGCCCCTCCGGCCACATCACCTCCTTCCCCCACTCCTCCTCCTGACCTTCATCCTCCTCCCCCCAATCTTAGCCTCTTCTGGAGACCGCAACCCGACCTACCAACACTGTCTCCGAGGTTGCAAACTCACCTACTGCGACCCCTCACAACCGCCAATACCCTTTTATCTCAGGGCGTTCGGGTGGGATTGTGTCGAGAATTGTCGGTATGATTGTAGTCAGAGTTTTACGGATAACATAAGGGCGGGAGGGAGATGGCATCAGTGTGAGTACGAGTGACCGAGCGAGCCTAGCGAGGGGGGGAGGGGAGAGGGGAGAGGGGAGAGGGGAGAGGGGGAGGGGGCCAAGAGGGAGGAGGGGGCCTACGCTACTTGAATAACGCTGACGTTGTCTTCTCTCTTTCTGACTCTCCGGCTGCTATTGCGAATACTCGATACGCCATCAACGACGATGGTTCATCCTTGTCACCCTACTCCTATCTCCACTGCTTGATCGACTGTCTCTCCCTCCCTCGTGAACGCCTTCTTGCCCCTTCACCCCGACTGCTCCCTTCCCTTTGCACGCGACTGCCCGCTCGCCTCGCTCAGTCTACGGCAAATGGCCCTTCTACCGCCTCGGACCGTTCCAAGAACCTTTCTCCGTCCTCATGTCCATCGGGAACCTCTATGTCAACCTCCGAGGGATCACCGAAGTTCGACGAAGGGTACGACTGGCGAATAAGTTGAGGCGGTGGTTGGAGGTTATGGGTTGGGTACAGGTGAATACTTGGGTTTGGAGTACGGTGTTTCATTCGAGGGGTGAGTGGGTCTCTCTGGCTTCAGCGGACGAGAGGGGGTGGGGGGAAAGCAGGGACGAAAGGGGAGGGGAGGGGGGGGAATGTCGATACGGGGTTTTTGGCCGCCTTGTGATTCTGAGCTACCGTCTTCGGGTTCAGAACCACTATCTCCAGTCATCACAAACTCCTTCGTGGTCTCACGCCGTCACAACATCTCCAAACCCAGGGTGCAGCTCGCTGACGCTCGCTTGCCAGACACCTCCGTGACCGAGCGCCTCGACTACTTCGCCGCGACCCTGACGATCTCCTTCTCCCTCCTGTACTCCCTTCTCCGGATCTTCTCCCTACAGACCCCACTCGGGACCTCCCGCCTGGCATTCCCCATCGCAGGCCTCGTCGCGTGCCTCGTCCTCGCGCACTTCACCTACCTCCTCTCTTTCCCACCCGGGTCGTTCCCGTACGGGTATCATTCGGCTTTCAACCTCTGTTTGGCTATCGGACATAACCTACTCTGGATCATTTGGAGTGCTTCTTTCTACCTCCCTCTCCCCTCATTCAACCTCGGCAACTACTCCCTGGGACTCCCATACCCTTACCCGCCAAACAACCCACTCACCACAGCCCGACCAAAGGACGCAGCGACGCCGATCGCCCTAGTGGCACTCACCACTCTGGCGATGTCGTTCGAGCTCCTCGACTTCGCCCCTCTCTTCCGAATGATGGACGCCCATTCCCTGTGGCACGCATCCACGATCCCACTCGCAATAGCATGGTGGACATTCCTATGCTCCGACGCGGTAGAAGTGGAGGGCACAATGCTAGGAGCGAGGGGAGTGTCCAGCGTGGGGGTAGGGGTGGACGAGAAGATGCCGTTGTCTGGAGGTAGTCAGACGCCGGGGACACCGAGTTATGCACAACTTGCTGCTGGGGTGGGAGTGCAGAAAGGACGGAGTAAGAGTCCGGGGAGGAGTCCGGGGAGGGGTGAGAAGGGGGAGAGGGTGGATTAGGGGGAAATTGATTGGAGGGGGAGGGAGGGTGGGGTGTGCATTTATAGATGGTTTGGGTAGGATTGCATAGGATCTGAAATGAACAAGACTCATGCTTGGGGTTGGAGACGGAAGGTACAGGATGTGATACTTGATGCCACCTCCGCCCCGCATCCCGACTCAAGGCCCGAGACTCGTCCCGACGCGACCCTCCGAATGTGTGACGAGCGAGGGATGATTTGCGAACGCGCACCCGTCACAATGCAGACACTGCGCGTAGAATCCGGGCCGATGATGGTGGACCGTGAGACTGTGATCAAGATTGCAGATACCCTCTCTTTCCCCGTTTCTGGTCTCCACCGGTCTTCTGTAGCGCTCCGCCAGCGAAGGTGGTGGAGACGACGAGCCGGATTTGGTGAAGCTGCGTGAACTTACCCGACAACCTGCGAGACCGATACTCGTTCGTTGTCCGGTCGGTCGTAACGGACCTCGAATCGGGATATCCTACGATTCGTCGTGTCACCGATCATTCACTTCAGTTCATCGGAGTTTCGAATATCATTCTCCTCTACCGCCGTTGACACACTCGATCGTCGAGCCCCCTGTTTGGACCACCCGATGGGCTCCGGATAGACATCATGGCATCTTGATACGATCAAGTACCCATGTCATAGTCAGAGCCAAAGAGAAATGTGGCAGACTGCGATCCGTCAAGCTCCGTGCGTCATGTTGTGACTTCACTGCAGGAAAATCTAATTTCCCCATTCCCGGCGCCTTGTGATGCAGAATTCCAAGGCCCCCTCCCTGAAGGAAGCTCGATGCGATGCGAAGCGACGCGAGCTTGCATGATTCGACCAACGAATCTATGAGGGTATCTTTTACGAAATTATGCTTCCCCTGCCTCCTCGTTCCACCCTTGACACCTTCGCGATGCCTCCTGCCATATCCCACTCCCATCACCACCCTGACAAATACTCTCCCAGCTCCGATCCTCCCGCGCGACTGTCGCTTTCCCTTGCCATACCAAGTCTCGTATCTCCATCCGCTAAATCTCTCGTCCTCACTGCTCAATATCAGCACCTTGCACTCCACCCCAGAAACGGGTCAACTAACCTTGCTCTTGATCCCGTTAGTACCCGCACTCCCATTCGCCACCTTCTCCCCGGCCCTCTTCGCAGATTTGCTCGCGACACTGAGTCACCCATCACCTGATCAGCCATAATCCTCATACTCCAGCGAGTGGGCATACCCCGTCTTCTTATACGTCGCTCGATAAAACCTATACCGATGATCAGCCATGCCCCTCCCTCAAGGCTTGAGTCGGTCCAGGAGAGAGGAAGGGGAGTGGAGACTCACGCAATGAACAAGAACAGATAACTCGTCAGAAGCCCACAACCAAACAACGCCGCCCCCTCTGACCCCGCGCAATCATCAATAACCGACAAACTCGTATAAGCCTTCGCAAAGTGCTCATAACCTATCCAACCACGTCAGTCGGGTGAATCAGTCGCACAACCAGTTCCCAGTTGGGTATGGTGAAGGGTGCTTTTTGGGTGGGATGGAGTGGCTGACGAGACGGTATTGGGAACTGAGGGTACTGGTTGTGTCTCAGACGGTGGGAGAAAAGACACGTGCTTGCAAAGTAGGTGATGAAAAGGTCGACGACGAATTGGAAGATTTGAAGGGAGGTCAGGTATTTCTTCCACTGCAAACGAACAGCGCGTCAGCGCTGTGACTGAGTAGACGAGCAATCAATTAGCAATGAGAGCCATGGGCCAGGTCGAGCCTAGCCTGATGATGTAGCGGTTTCTCGACCCGACCGCAGGACATCTGGCCCCCGGCGAAGGCCCGCGTTTGAGGGGAATGAGGAGAGAGGACCACTGGACCAACCCAGATCTTCGCCCCGCCAGCCGTCGCGTAATAGTAGTAATCTGCGTCTCATCAGCATGGCCCCGCAGGTCAGACGCCGCGCAGCCTCACACATGATAACGTGCACCGTAAGGTTGAGGCCGATCACGACCCATTGCTGCGAGACGTCAGCCGGGCTCAGTCTATCCTCGAGAAAGGAAGACTGCGGCGAGGTGACTCACGACGGAGGTCGCTCCTTCCAGTTGGGTGAAGCATAATATGGCGGTCGCAGCGTGGTGGAAGACGTGAAGGAAGGCTGAGAAGTGCATCATGGCGGAAAAGGTAGGCAGAATCGCAACGTGAAGTTGGTGGTGGTACAATCGGTCATGAAGAGGTGGACGTGAAAACGCACTGGATGAGTATATTGCCATGAGCCATAATGAGCGACCCACCGAGAGGCTTTTTCTTGAGCACGAGGAAGACGGTATCGATAAGTTCGATGTACTTGATATAGTAGTTGACCATGTAGTACAGGACCATTCGCTGTGCCGTTCCATAATATCAGCATCTCCCTCTTCGAGTACAGACCGGACCACGCCGACTCGAGCTGAATGTGGTAAACAGTGCGAGCGACTCACAGGGGTGAAAGCTGCCTGATGGCAAATAGACCAATGGAAGCCATGCTTCAAATACATAGGCGCCCTGTATATCCCCCTCCATTAGTACTGATGCATGAGACCGAGGAGGAGCTCACATCTCCTCCAGCATGAGGGCTAGGAGGATGGCGGATGCGGTGGTGAGGAAGAGGTTGTGGCATTGGAAGAGGAAGGTGAGCTTGAAGGGGGCTCGGGAGCTGCGAGACCCGCGACGACCATAGGGAGTCGAGGGCGAAGGCGAGAGTCAGAGGAGCGCCGGAGCGATGAGACGGTGAGGAAAGTCGAGGCCAGCGTCGTAGGGAAGTAGCGAGAGGAGGAAGAATTGTCAGCTCTATCGTCAACAGCATGCCACAACTCTCAGTATCACGAAGACCACCGTAACCACTTGGAGCGAAACGCGGAAGACAGCACGCGCGAGCTCCCTGCCGAAACTCGGTCCTACAGACAAGGCATAGCGGGGAAGACGGCTAGCCCGTCATCTGCTGGACGACTTCGCACGACTTCGCTCGGACGCGGTTTTCGCCCTCGCCTCAGCGTTCGGATCCAGAAACCGCTTCCCCAACCGCTTCAGGGCTTTCCCCCTTCTGCAGCTGGCCCGAAGCCAGCCCATTACCCTTGATTGGGGGTGGATAGGATAGAAGGGTTCGGGGGTGGGGGGGGGGGGGGGGGGGGGGTTGGGGGGGTGGCCACAA
>JAABUP010002660.1_pt1 | contig 33742 bp, 66 predicted proteins | sample 5559201 | NCBI WGS metagenome assembly JAABUP01 (sample SAMN10711887, study PRJNA513373) | rock metagenome | isolation source: Antarctica rocks | place: Antarctica
TGGGAACGCTTCCTGCCCAAGTTTCAGAAGAAGAATGTCAAGCGCAAGAAGCCTGTCATTGTCAAGAAGCCTGAGTACACCCCCTTCCCACCCCCCCAGCAGCCCAGCAAGGTGGATTTGCAGCTGGAGTCTGGGGAGTACTTCCTGTCGCAGTCTCAGAAGAATGCGCGCAAGGCAGCAGACCAGCAGGAGCAGCAGCGCCAGCGCGTGCAGCAGAGGCAACAAGACCGCCTCAAAGCCTTTGTCCCACCTGAGGTCAGGCTGAGAGCATTGCATTGTCGCTTTGCTGAGTCTGGTGAATTTGTGTCCAGACTGCAGGTGGCCATGAGTGTCGCCTTTCTGTCTTGGTGGGCAAAGCCTCACAAGTTGCCACTGTTTCCTTGCATCACCTGTTCATGTCGTGGTATGGTGCAGTTGACTGCGACCAAACATTCATGAAAAGAGCTTTTCTGATGCTAGCTTGCAACGCAAGTGTGCGTCACCACAACTACAACCACAACAGGCAGGAAGTGTTTCAGTCACTGTGTCTGCTAGACATGCTTTCTGATATTTGGTGGAGCAGACTTACAGCAACAGCATGTCTGACGTCAGCTTGTGCGGCTGTAACACAAATGGTCGCCATGTCTGCCATACATATTTTGGCACTTTAGCAAGTTTGAACTGTGTGTCTGTGATCTTTAGCAGTGCAGTCTCCTTGTCGCACAATGCTATATGATGTGGCAACTTCATGCAGCGTAGCTCTGAACCTGATAAGCTGGATCCCTTTGTATCTGAACGCTGTCTTGTTTTGCAGGAAGCACAGCCTAGCACTAGTACCAAACCTGTCACAGATGCAGACAACGGTTTGCAGAGCTTAGCACAGAATCTCAAGAAGCAGAGCTCTGCAGGTCAGACATTGTCTGGGTGACACACCTGCACCCTTGCATATGCTGTTTTGCTGTCCTTGGTTCACATTTTATTTTCACTCATGCTCAATTGCATGTTGCAGGCAAAAGGCAGAGAGTGCTGTCCGCTGACGCTTTTGTGGTGCCTGAGGCACAGCAGCAACTGAACACCCAAGATGAGCACAGGAAGAAGAAGCGACGAATATGATACTATGATGTTTGCTGTGTCAGACCAGCCAGTTCTACAGTATCCTCTGTGTCTTGTTGTCCGGTGACACCCTGGTCACGTAACGGTCTCTCCAGTTGTATGTTGCAGTGGTTCTGTGTACAAGTAGCAAATGTCTCGACAGCTTCTGCAGTGCTTATCAATGGTGCACACTATGAGCATCACCGACAAAGCTCAATCAATGTGAGACCTGGCGAAGTGGCCTGTGAACATGCACAGGTCTCAAGTTGCTTGAGGAGTCGCTTGTGAACATGCACAGTATTGAAATCGATCAACCTGATACGAAACTCTTAGTTGTCTTTGACAAGTTCCAGGTTCCAAAAATTTGATATAAGCACAAGGAGACAGTTCAGCATCTGGGAACAAAAATGCAAAAGAAAACGGAGCACGTTTCATTGTGCTCATTAGCAAATCTGAGCCGTGCAATCATAAACATGAATAGTTAGGTCATAAGGCCTGCCAGCCTAAACACGCTTGGCCGCAATGCACAAGACATACCACGCATTCTACTCAACCATCACCCATTCTACTTGACAATAACTTGCAGCTTTAAGCTGTCGGGAAAATAAACTGTGTGACCATGACAGCAAAGGTCTCATCTGGCAACATCAAGAACTTGTCTATTGGCCATGAGTGGGTCTTTGGCACTGTTGCTACGCCAACCAACCTGCAAGACCAGAACAATCTTGAGTGACAGCCAGCACATGCAGCTCAGAACATGACAGCAGAAGGAACTGCGGCAACATACTTTGTGAAGCCATTGGGGTCCATTCGTTTTCCCTGACCGGACCGTCGAGAACCCTGAACTCCTTCTGTGGTCAGGTTGGTCACCACATACAGAGGTGGTGCCTGCACAATTACCAGCTTGTCAGCCTGTCTTATTTTTATTTGACTTAACCAGTCAACCACAGGTACACGCACTTAGTACATTGTGCCAGCTGTCTTGCAGTGATGGATGGACTTGGGCAATTCACCTGGTATAGTTTGCTGGCGGTAAACATAAAGTTGGCTATGAATTGTAACTGTGCTTCTCCAGTTGTTTTATTTATCACTCCCTGCAGGCATGCTCTTCCTTTGTCAGCTGCAGACAGGAAGCCTTACAATGCAGCAACTGCAGTTGCAAGTTGCATTGCAGGGAATGTCATCATCACCTCTAATTTGACTGGTTCTATCCTTATTCTGAAGGGGGGAACCAAAGGCGCCCCCAAAAACGTTGCTGTTTTACTGTATACGTCTGGTATGTATAGAGTCTGTGCATCAAAGGTGACATGCATGCGCCCATCACCAAGATCTTGAGTCTCAGCAATACCAGCACCACCACTTGCATTATACGCTGCAGATGAGCAACATAGATCACCAGCTGGTTGTCATGTTACATGCATGCGTGCATAGCATTCTTGCAATTCATGTCTCACTGAATGTGGGATACACGCTCACAGCCAGCTGGGAGTTCTCAAGAGCCCTCATGCCTATCTGCATAGCAATTGTGAATTCAACAAGCGTCCAAACAAGGACTCTGTGACTTGAGCTTACAAAACATGCCTGATTTTGCTGCAGTCCATCCAGGCTCGGTGCTCGCCTCTGGTTACGGCTCTGCGTGTCAGAGCTTTGTACTCCTTCATCAGCGGATGCTGGCTTGGTACCAGCTAGACCAGCGAAGCCTACAAGCAGTGCTGCAACTGGAACACAGTCTGATCAAGTTCATGGTAACGACAAACAGTCCCAGAGTGTCGGTATGTCACACAAGCTGACAACGATATATCATCTCAAATAAAAGATCTTACCGAACAATCCAGACTTCAATACTGCACGTCTGGACGGGTGAGCGACAGGCTTGGCAGGTGACTCGGGGCTTTGGGGCCGAGCGTGCTGCGCAGTTGGCGTACGCAGAGTTGTGGTCATCAAATTTGAAGCAGCAGCAGAGCCAGGAACCTACAGGCTGCTTGCTCTGAAACGCACAAAGGGTGACCTGGCGCGACAACAACTGCTTGCTTAAGTCGGGATGCTGAAGAATAGCAGGAATGCCTGCTGTATAAAGCTTGTACGGAACTGCGGGCGGCGTCTGTAGGCAACACTATTGGGGAACGATTGAACTTATTTGGACCTGATTCAGCTGCTTGTCCAAGTCACTGCAGTCCAAGCCAGAAGCGTTGAAGTCTAGCCACAAGGCATGGTGATGCCATTTAGTCACCTTCACTCGTGTGTGACGACAGCTCAACCTGACTGGCGGTACGGCCTAGTAAGTCAGAAGACACACCGGATTAGCTCATGCATGCTTTGATACAGCGCATGCAGCCTGACCAGATTGCATGCAGTTGTCATCCTCAGTCGCTCTGTTGAAACTAATGGGCACTATTTTCGACTGCATGTCATCAGCTACGATAAGGCACCATGCCAGCTTTCAAACAGCAACCAGCCCTCAGCACAACACTATCCAAACTCAAGAGCGATTCAAGAAACGAGATCTACATCAAAGTTGATGAAAAACAAGAGTAGTGACGCGAGTGTCTGCGATGTGCCAAGTACTTGCAACCAGACGCATGCATCAGTGACGGCCTCTGCCTCTGCCCTTTGACGGGCCACCCCTGGCAGCACTGGCCACACTCCTGCCAGCAGCGGTGCCTCCTCTTCTGCCAGGAGCACCACCGCGTGCAGTGGGTGCGCGCCCTCCTCTCTGCTGAGCAGCAGTTGCAGGAGCAGATGGTTGTGGAGCCTCACTTGGTGCAGGTGCAGGAGGTGGTAATGCGAAAACAATCTCTCGAGGCTTGCGAGCAGCAGGATTAGCACCATCACCATCAGAGCCATCAGTCTGCCCTGCACCTGCTGCTGCACCTGAAGAGTCCAGATTCTGGGTACCCTGTGCCTGAGAGCCTGTGGCAACATTGTCACCAGCACCTGGCAGCTCACCATCTTCTGCTTCCTCCCCCCCTGCAGCTGACTTGGCTTCTACTGTAGCATCACCTCTGCCAGCTGATGCCTCTGTCATGTCCACATCACCACTTGCCTTGTGCTCAGTATCTTCAGCAGGTGCTGATGGGGCAGGCTGTGTAGCATTCTGCTGGTGAGACACGTCCTCTGTATTAACAAGTGCAGTGGGCAGCTCGATGTTGACCTGTACATGGTCTGGGTCATGCTGTGCAACAGCCACCCTGGCAACATGCTGCTGAGCAGCTGGGGGTGCAGGGCTTGCTGCACTGAGTTGCTGCTGCTTGCTGTCAGCTACCACATTGACTGGAGCACCGCCTGCATCTGCCTTGGCTACAGCAGAGCTGCCTGCTGGAAATGTTGCTGGAGGTGCATTGACAGTGGATGGCGCATCTTCAACAGGGGTGGGGGCCCTGACGCGCTTGGCAGGAGGCGGGTCGCCGCCTGTTTGGGTTTGAATGCTTGCAGGTGCACTTGGAGTGGCATCGCGCTCACGCTTGCCACCCTAGCAGCAGTCAGTGACACAGGTCAGAGAACACTTGTGACGGCACCCCGCTGACAGCATGGCACTGAATGGACAATGTGCATGTTCTGTAATTTGCTTGCAATCACATCACAGAGGACACAAGTGACCACCTCTGGCATCTTGGCCCTCAGCAGTCATGTGCAGGCTAGTTTCAATCAGCATCAGTGGCTCATTTGCAGCACTGAACTTTGCCTTGCCAGCATTTTGCGCAGTACGGAGCTCTTATACAGTTTTCCTAAACTTCAACACCATCACTACACTGCATGTAGCTGTAGCCATGGTTAGCTGCTGGTCTGACTGCTAAGAAGAATCAGGAACCACATGATGGACCTGCAATATGCTGGACAGTTGTGCCTGAAGCACGAGATTGGGACAGTCGAGGCTTCACAGACCTGCTGAACTACGGTGGGCCTGAGTCTCAGCATAGGTGTCACTCCAGCAGCTTGTTTGGAAGCCAGGCCAGGGGTGTCCTGCGCCCCACCTGCCTGCTTGTTCATGCTTGCCAATGCTGCCAGCCGTACTGCCTCAATCTCAGCAGCATCTGCTCCTGGAGCTGCTGCATTGCCATTGGCTGCAGCACTGCTGTGTGCAGGCTTGGCTGCAGTCACAGCTGCAGGCAGCACACAAGCGTGTCTCTCGTACTCCAGCATACTGAACACGCTTTGGTCTACAAGCAATGCAGCCATGATGCCAGCAACAAGCCAATAACAAGCGTGCGACAACCTTGCCACAGTAAATTTTGGTCAAGGAACATGCAGCAAGGAGCGGTGGTGCAAGACAGACCGACAGAACTGCAGCAGCAATCGAGATGAGTCGCACAATGAGCTTACCTTTGGAAGCAGCTCCAGGTGAAACTTGTCCCTCAGCCTTTTCGTCAGCAGCAAGCTTTGCCTTCTCTGCCATACATTTGTCTCTAGCGCTTTCAAAAATTGCTTTGGTGTCAACCTCATCAGGCACTGCCAGGCCAGCTTGAGTCAACTGCTCCTCCATGATCTACACATGCATCTGGCTGTAACACGAAGTTTTCTACAACTTGTTGTTGTGATGACTTTTAAAATTTTGCACATACGGTCCGGACATTGATGCAACACAACCAGACTTGAAATGCTGTCTTGCAAATATGTAGGGCAAATAATGCAGGTGCCCAGCGCACACAGCATAGGTGGACTAGACTTACCTTGACATGCTGTTCAAGGGCCTTGACGACCTCTGCTTTGCCTTCAACCGTGCACTTGGCAATATCCATTGACTTCACCTTTGCAGTCCGCAACTGACTGACTTGTAGTTTGAAACGCTGCACAGCAAGCTGCCAGAGTGAGCTGGCATTCTGACATGTGCAGCAGATGCTTTCTTTGCAATACTTGCATTGCCTGCCTAAACTCTGCAGAAAGCTGTTTATCATGGTCTCAATCGCAGCTGCCGCATATTGGCAACATTGAACTGGAACTCAATGCAAGACATGATCACAAGTGAGATCTGCACAAGGCCATGTAAGCCATGCTTGCGCTGTGAAGTATGATGCACACCTCGATGGTGCTATTCCTAGTCCTCACTATCTTTTCCAAGTCAGTCATCCGCTTTTGTATCTGCTGCACCTGTACAGCAACAGCACAGCTTCTTGGTGCTTCCTGGCTTCTTGGTGCCACCAACATTGAATAGTTGTACTTTGGCAACCTGCCAAATGCCGATATGTGTAGCACCAACAACATCATGCAAACTGTTTCCCATAAAATGAATCCCGCTAATAGAGATGTCTTTCCACTAGACTGGAAAAGGTTCAACGGTTTGTTCCCACCCACACATATGCCTGATTGCTCATGAAACTGTACTGGCAGGGGAGCTTACGGTCTCATGACACATGTAAAAGCCAAGCATCTTTGCAATGCTCACAATCATGCATTCTGCTGAATGTCACCAAACAGTCGCTTTTATCCAGGTACTGAGCAAGCTGGGTCTGACCAATTTTTCTAAGCCTTGATAGCTTGACATGCCTACAGACAATTTGCCTAAATAATTGTCATGGCAGCAGCATGGGGACAGGGCACTGGGAGCATGGAATCTGTTCAGTGGTTATTGCAAGTCAACAGAGCCAAAAAACCAAAAGTCATGACCAAATTGGCACTTGATGCCATATTGAACATAAGGAGACCAGAGTTTAATACAGATGTCAAAGTACCTGAGCAGCACTGGCCTCCTGACGCTGGCCCTGTTCCTGTGCAGCCAGTGAGGAAGCCCCCTCCTGGGCTTGAAGCTGTGACTTCTGCTCATCTAGCTGGCCAGCCTTCTGACTGTATGCCACTTCCTGCTCCTGCAGCTGCTGCTCACGTCTAGCCAGCTGCTGCTGCTGCTCCACAATTTGCAGCTGGGTGGCTGTCAGGGACTGCTGATGTTGTACCAGTTCCTGTTTGTCGGTATTCAGCTGCCGCTGCTGGTTGTGTAGAGCAGCTTCAGCCTGCTGGACTGCCGCTTGCCTTGTGGCCAGCTCCTGCTCACTGCTTGTTCTGGCTGCTGACTCCTGCAGCAAGGTTTCAGTTCAAAATTGACTGGTGAGAGTCTGGCTGCAGCTGTATCATGGCCGCATGAGGGGCGCGCTGTGCATGATGTGCATTTGACACAGGTCAAACAGCATATATGCAATAAGTGATCAACAAATAACAACAAGTCAAGTAAGCAGCGTGCATTCTACGCGAAATGTTGGTGCAAGTTTCAACTGCACAAAAACTGACACTCTTTGGCAACATGCACTTGATCAGTTGGCACTCAAGCACACCATGGACCTTATGCAGCTGGTATGTTGTGAAAAGGCTTACATGGGATGCGGTGCCCTCAATCTGCACAGCTCCGGCCATGCCTTCCAGTTGAGCTTTGACAGTACCAAGCTCTGCAGTGAGCTTGGACAACTGCTCTTCCGCCTGCTGTTTGTCTTTGCTCAGCCCTTCCAGTCTACTGTCCTTCTGCTTCAACTCATGGGTCAGGGAGGTGACCTGCAGGTGCAGAGACTGCTCTGCACCTTGGATCTTTGCCAGCTCAGCCTGCACAGTGAATGCACCAACATCATAATATAGGTGCATTCTGTGATGATGGCTAGCTGCTGAAAGTCACTGCAAGGTTGTGGTCATCCACAATGTGTGCTTGATCAGGTCATCAAACATTGCTGCAGCAGCATGGGCAAGCGTGGTGTTTCAGAAGATTGTCAATGGCTTGCAAGACAGGCGTTAGCATCACACAGATGAGGGTGCAAAACTTTGCCATGACATCCAGTGAAAGTTTTGGTCAGGTGTACCTGCTGCTGCTGTTGTTGATCTTGGCTGCTGGCGTTAGCAATAGAAGTCTTGCTCATCTCAGCTTGCGCAGCTGACAGATCTGTCTTCAGCTGGGCATTGTCTGCTTCCAAACCAGCACAACTCTGCGCAAAGCAGTGTCACCAAAATTATGTCAAATTGCAGCCCTTACACATGCAACACAGATCTGGTGATATCACTGTGCCTGCTGGTGATTTGTGACATAAGCTTTTGCAATGAAGTTGACCGCAAGCTTGTCTGCGCACTGACATGTGCAGCAGAATCCAGATGCTGCACATCTGCTTGTGCCTCGAGCAGCCACTGCAATCGATGCACACACTTTTGGGCTTGTACCATCAGATTCTCTTCAGTAGCAGCCTTCAAAGTACAGCTTTGATTGAGCAGCAACATTGCCGCGTTGACGGCGGAGGTGCAGAGTATAAAGCTTGCCTGCTGCAGCTTGTCACGCTGCTGCTGCAGGTCTAAGCGCTCCTGCAGCTTCTGGGTCATATCAACCTTCCAATCTGCAGAACTCAGGCCCTCAGGATTCACGCTCGCCACAAGTCCCTGAGCAACTTTCACCAGACCTCTGTTCTTCTCAATTGTGTTTGCTTTAGTCCTCACCTCTGCCTGCATGATGCATCAACACACAGGTAAGTGACATAAGCTATAAATCAGCAGTGGTTTGAGCTGAACAGCTGTGCTTGCTCAGGATCGGTTACTGAATTTACAACAGAGATCAGATCAGCTCGCACGCTCGTTAAACGTAAGGCACAAGCAAACTGGACTGTAAGCTGCCTAGGAAAGGACACTGTAGTTGGAACATCAAAAATACCTCAAGGGAAGCCACACTGGCTTGCAGCGACACTGCTTGGTCTGCCAGCAGCTGCAACCGGGACACCTCAGCTTGCACACTTTTCAGGTTGTCATGTTCTGCTTTTGCTGCAGCTGTAAGGCGTGTCACCTCAGCCTGAACGCTTGCCAGGCTGGTCTGTGCTGCTGTGCTTGCAGATGTAAGCTCCTTGACCACAGCTTGCTCGGTGGACAATTTTGTTTTGAAGGCATTGCTTTCTTCAACCACACGGTCATACTCCTCCTTGTCCACTGCAGTTGCTTTATGCAACAGCTCTGCAATACGACGCTGGCCACTCTGGACTTGTTCCTTCAGCTGCGCATTGCCAAGCCAAATGTCACATGATGTGACATCAAGATCTGAGGCCATGCTGTTGACAACACTGTTTTCGTGAAACACAAGCACATTCAAGGTACTGTTATTGACACTGTTTGCTGCAGGGCGACAGGCTATGAGCATGTGCAAGATAAAGCTTGGTGAGGCGCACACAAGATGCCACAACTTGACACAAGGCTTACATAGTCAACATTCTGCTGATCAGACTCTGCTACTGCCTCCAATTCCTGGACACGGCGCTTCAAAGGTTGTGCTTGAGCCTCCGCATCCTGAGCACGCCTGCTCCAGGCTTCTTTCTCTTTGCGATTCTGTTCAGACATACTCCTGCAATGCAAAAATACCACAAATTGCAGCAGATCAGGATTTGGATGTACATCACTGATCACAGCACAAAGACAGTGGTGAGGAAGACGCAAGCGGAAGGGAGATCACAGGAGCAAGCGCTGCCCCCAATCACTCCAAGCGTGTTGACCAATGTTGAAAAGGCAGTGTGGGACTGATTCCAGGAGACAAGAGTAGCTCTACCTGAGTGTCACGTTGCTTTCATGCAGCAGGTTGGTTTCCTGAACCTGGTGCATGAGCCGCTCCTGATCCTCTTGGGTGCGCAGGCTGTTGCGCAGCTTCTCAGCAGTCTCAAGGCGCGCCTGGTCAGCTTGGGTGGCTCTCTTGGATGCAGCCTCCAGGTCAGTCCTGAGGCGGGAGCTCAGCTGCTCCAAGCTGGTGTTTTCACTCTCCAAGGTGCGCAGCCGCTTCTGCAGGTACTGCACCAGTCCTGCCAGCTTGGAACCTGAAGCAATGTACAATTAACTTTGTGACATGTCTTTATGTGACACATTGGCAGCTGGCACGCCATCAGGCAAGGTTACCAACATTGGGAGACTAGTGCTAAAGGTTGCGCATAAGCTGTGTGAAATAGCCACTTCTGCCATGACTTCCTGCTTTTCAATGTGTGCTTTAGACAGCTATGTGCAATGTTATATACACATTCAGCAAGACAGGAAAAGCAATATGCAGCAGAAAGTACTTTTGCCTCCGAGCAACATGTACAAAGAACAGTGCATACAATGGCCCCGTTTGCAAGTGCGGTGATGCAAGAAAGCATAGGGGCAATGCCAGGGCAACACAGGGTGGCCACTTCAAGTCCCATGTTACTGGCTGCCACAGCGCTTTGCCCCACTACTACTATAAGATGTGACATGTTTACCTTCATCTGGTGCCTGACCAGCAGCTTCCCTAGCATGAGTCTCAAGGTGGACTTGCAGCTGTGCATTCACTTTCTCCAGATCGTGCAGACGCTGTTGAGCAGCTTGCAGAGCTGTCTGCAGCTTGGAGCGCTCTTGCTGCCAGGCCTGATCTGCAGTAGCCTGAACAAAAACACCCAGTTGGGACACTGTGTCTATGCCTAATGCCCAGAATGTGTGTGTACGCAGAATGCTTGTATGCATGACTCTACAAAAGGGGAGGCTGATTTGTCTGATAAGCCATGACCATGGATGAGTGTTGCCTTGCAAGCATGGTTGCTGGGCTACAACTCACTCAACTGCAGTAGAGCAGACGTCCAGCACAAAATGGGCAAACACACACGTGCACGTGTAGCACTCAAGAAACTACAATGCTTCGTGGTACCTTGCCCCTGTGAGCAAGCTCCACAGCAGTCTCATGTGCAGCCTGCTCCTGTTGCAGGCGAGTAACGCGAGTCTCTTGGTCACTCAGCTTCTTCACGGTCTCTGCATGCTCCAACACCTGCACAACCAGCACAAATGAACAACAACGTGCGTTTGTCACACTGCAAAACAGGAAAAATTGAAAGTGAAGGTCACCAGCAATGTTGAGAAGTGTGCATCAGTTATGCAAATGTTGGAACGGCTAAGACAGCACACCCAGGCTTGGCAAGTAGCATAGGCACATGGCCAGCAGAGTATACAACTAAGAAAGTGCTGTATATATTCTGAGACACAGGTTGATCCTAGGGCAGCATCATGTACGCACCGATTTGTTGTAGCTGGACTGAGCCTGCTTGAGCTCATTGTTGACAGTTGCCATGTCTGTCAAAACTTTCTGATACCTCTCAGCTTCAGTGGTGGCATGTCTCTTGGCAATCACTAGCTCAGCCTGCATCATGCATTGAGGCCATAATGTGCTTTCCTCATGGCACAAACAAGACGATCAGTCACAAGTATTGCTTGCTGAGAAGCAGAAGCTGTTGCATGCAGTTCGATCTCAGCTTTGGCCGGCTTGTTACATGCACAAGCCAGAGGAGAATCTGTACCAAAGCGTACATGATTGGTGGACGGTATCATTCATCAGAGAGACTTGCACAAACCTGAAGGTTGGTGATGGTGGTGTGAGCCTGCTGCTTGTCCTTGATAGCAGCCTGAGAATCCTCGTATGCTGACTGACGAGTTGCATTCAGATCCTTCTCGGCATCTTCCGTCTTTGACTTGGCTTGTCGTAACTGCTCAGCAGCTTGTGCTGCTTCAGACTTGAGGTTGGCAACTTGCTCCTGCAGAGCAGCAGCAAGAGTGCTTTGCACTTGTGCAGCAGCCCAAAAGCACCAGTTCTTCTGAACATCATGCAACGCTACAGGGCCTGTTTCAATCAATCTCAAGACAATGTGCCTCTCCAGGTGTTCATCAGGTAGCAGCTGATCATTGTTTTTATGTTGAATGGAATGTTCAAGACAGCACATTTCAGTGTTCAGATACCTGCACTGTTTTGGTGTTCTCTTCTGCACTTTCTGCCAGGCTTCTGAACTGGGCCACATGGCCTGTCTCCTGGGCTGCCTGCTGCTGTGCATGTTGCAGATCTTTGCGCAGATCTGCTATTGTCTGCAGCAGCTCTGCTTCCTTGCTGCTGCTCCCAATGTCAGTGGACACCTCAGCACCTGGAAATACCAGCTGAAGGTCAGAACACAGACCAATTTCAGCACAACATGGCTTAGCAGGACCAGCGATCTCAGCTGGCGCAATCTTGAGGGACCACCTAGGCATTGCCACCCTTGGAATAGTCATTGTGTCTAGACTAAGAGTGTCTGAGCTGGATGAAGTGCTATACGCACGTGCAGAAAATGCTGAACAGATGCAGGGTGCTCCTCATGTAAGTAAGGTGATATGAGGTGAGGTGAGGTGAGGTGAGGTGAGGTGAGGTGAGGTGAGGTGAGGTGAGGTGAGGTGAGGGGTGAGGTGAAGTAGGGCATGGTCAGGTAGGGTATAATAAGGCAAGGTGAGTTGCAGCATCTGACCTGAGGCAGGTGTTGCCTTGGCATTCAGTTGTAGCTCCAAGGAGGCTGCTCTCTCCTCACCCTTCTGGACTGCTGTCTGCAGAGATGCCACCTTTGCTTCACTATTGGCCAGCTGCCTGGAGAGGTCCTGCTGCAACTTGTCTCTAGCCTCCTGTAGCTTGGCCAACCTGTATGCAGAACAGTCACATCGTAACACATGGTAGGCTTGAGACCATGGATTGCTAACCTCTTACAGAAGGTTTTTTGTACAGACACAGTGCCTGGTCCTTCCAGCACTGCAGGCATACACATCTGGGGGTAAACCCAATGCCTGACCTTGCAACATAAACATGAGTACTGGCATAGGATGACGACAAGCTGGGTTTTGACAGCAACAGAAGCAGGTTAGCTGTCATACCTGTCATCAGCAGCCTCCTGTGCTGTAAAGCTGTGCCGGTGGGAGGCCTGCTCCTCAGTGAGTTGCTTTTGAGAGTCAGCCAGCTGCCTTTGTATAGCACTCAGCTCAGCATGCAAGCGGGCACGCTCCTTTGCATCTTCATCATGCTGCTGACTGCTCAGCCGCTGCTGAGTGTCACGCTCTGCTTCCAGGCGATAACGTGCTGCCGCGTGATCTGTGGACTCATGCAAGAGACGCTGATTGTCCTTGTTCAACAGCTCATTTTGGGCCTCAAGCACGGCAGCTCTCTGGCGACGCTGGCTTGCATCATCCTGAGCTCTACTAGCCTGGTTGTGCAGCTGGTCAAGACGTCTGTTCAAACTGGAGATGAGCTCCTGAACAAATCCAGGAAGGCTACAAAATAATGCAAGGGATCAGAGCCTCAAAGCTGATGTGCCACATGCACACTTGTAAACGTCACGACTCTTATGAGTTATAAATGTCACGCTATGGAGCACAGCGTATTGCATGAGCCTTGCACATACGTGTGTGATGCTAAATGGAATACATGTGCAACAGCTACAACACGCATCCTTTATGTGCTCATGCTCATGAACAGGAGGCAAGTCTAGAAGCAGCTGCAGGTGGAAATCATGAGGCATGTTGCTTGTCACACCTGTTGCTCACGGCCCTGTTGCTTCCAAGACTCCACCGTGCTATCTGTGAGGGCCTTGTCATCCTGCAGCTGCTGCACCCGGCTGGCCTCATACTTTGCTGCTGCTCTGGATTGTGCAGCCTCATGATGAGCCTGCGTGGCTGCCTGCCTGGCAGTGTCCAGCTGCTGCCTAAGCTCTTCCCTGTAGGCATGCCCATCCTCCCTCAACCTGCTCAGCTCCTTTTCAAGCTCGCTGCTGCGTTCAGACTGCCCTGATCCGCCCTGCAAGAGTCACAGATGCCGCATGACTACATAGGTTGTTATACTGGCGGTGCAAAATCACAGTTAAACTCACAGCAGTTGATGCAATATCCAGCCCTGGTGGTCCACTTGCAGAAGGCAGCATTGCCTTGTTCACTCAATGTGTAACGATTGCCTGGACCTGCAGCTATTTCTATGCTTGCCAAAAGCATCTGCTGCTGTATGATAGCTACTCAGGGCATGTATCAGCATCACGAGCGGATACCTGTTGTGCATCAGACGCAGCTGTCTGCCTCTCGGCAGCTGTTTTAGCTGCCTGCTGTGCAGAGTCACGCTGCCGCATCAGATGTTGCATCTGCTCCTGTACACCGGTCACTATGTGTCAGGAAACAGCACACTGCAGGACTGAAGCACATGGCTGAGTGATTACGCTATTCAGGCTTCTATGTGTGGTGCAGGCTTTGTGCTCTGTCATGTTCTTGATGGCTGTGAAGTCAGATAAGGGGAAACAGTAAATTTTTGCAAAGCTGTGCCTTGTTCAAAACAAGAATTATGTTCATGACAAGCACTGCAACTTGGACTTTGTAGCAATGTAGATGAACTTGTGCACAGCAGTTGGCATGACGCATTCTGGGCCAGACCATGGCAACAGCATTCTGCTGGCGCGCAGCAGCCAGTGAGTCCTCATAGCTCTTCATCATTTGCTGCTCCCGCCCATGTGCGTCTGAGTCCTTCTGCTTGAGCTGCTGCTCAGCCCTTAGCTGAAGCTCATGGGCGAGTCGCCGCAGTGCCTCATTCTTAGCCACCAGGTCCTGTGCAGAAACTTATACAGTTTGTGACAACCACACTTGAAACTGCAGACAAAAGCTGATGTCAAAAGACAGAGAGCTATCTGGTGCAAAGTGATGCCTCAGCATGTCTGTGTGTCAGCTCTGAGGCATGCCAGTACAGAGGATCATGCCTGGACAAGGCGTGTGTATGTGTGTATTGTTGTGTATCAGAGTTTGGACGCTAGCTGACACACCTGTGTGTCCTTGAACTCCACCAGATTTGCAGCAAGTACGGCATTGGACCATGCTGGCATGACAGCGCGCTCTCTCACTCCATTCAGCTGCCTGTTCTCATTGGCTAGCAGAACCACCTGATGTTGGGCTTCCTTCAAAAGCTTCCTTGTCACACTGCACAACATACCAGCTCAAGATCAACAGACTGCTGGTTAGCAGACAGGATGATCCTCTGCTAGTGAAGTGCGTGACAGATGGCTTCTGCTTGCACAAATTGGCAAGAGCAAAGATGCTGGCAATACTGAGGGCACAGTTCACTCTGATTGCAAGCCTGATGCTCCCGCACTTGGCAGCAAGCTTACCCGTGAGCAGACTTCTCATCATCAAACTGGCCCTGCCATTTGTACGTAGCATCTATGCAGCGTTTGGCCTTCTCATTGGAGACTTGCACTTGAGCTGACAGCTTTGCATTGGCCTCATCCAGGTCCACATTCCTCTTGGCAAGCTGCTGAGCCTTTTGCGCCTCAGGGATGACATTGTGCTCAAACTGCATGTACACAGTTTACAATCTCACACGCTGCTGACAGCAGTGCGTGCATGCTTAGCTGCAGTAAGCAATATGGTGATGCCAATCACAGACAACACAGGTCTTCATATCTAATGCCTTTGTAACAAATGCGACAGTGATGATGACCTCAGCAGCTGTACTTGCACAATGTAAGGTCGCAAATGGCTAGCAGAACATGAATGGTCAAATGTACACAGATTTCCTTTCAGAAGCCAAAGCGTATCAGCGTACCTGTAGCCAGTCAGCTTGCAGCCTACTGTGCTGTTCCTTCAGCTTGTCATGTTCATGGACAAGGTCAACATATTGGGAATAGACTTGGACTGGAGACTGCTGGCCCAGAGCAGGGGAGGCTGTTGCAGCATTGCTGTTGTCCTGGAGCAGGGCTGGGTTGCCAGTGTCTTCCATTGCATGCTTGAATCGCTCTATCGTCTGATCCCTCTCTTGACAGGCCTGCTCTGCTGTGTCCAAACGCTGCTGCAGCTGCGCAGAAGCTTGCTGCTGGTCAGCCTTGAAGGCCTGCAATGCCAGTTCAGTATTGTCAACATCTTTGTTGGCCAGACCTGCTGGCCTCACCAGAACATAGAAGCATTTCAATACACAGGGGAATGTACATTTGTCAGCTTCTGACCAGTATGGCAACAACCTGGTCTATAACAAACATACTGCAGGACAGCCACATTGTACAAGTAAGCTACCTTGTTCACTGCACAGCAGGCATTGCAGGCAGCTAAACTTGCCGAAACTCACTTCAGCTTTTCTTGTCAGTTCCTGCACCAGTCCAGCAAGAGCCTGCTTGTCATGCTCAAGGGCAAGCCTCTCCTCTTTATGCCTACTGGCCAAAGTGTGCAGGGATGCTAGCTCTTCCTCAAAAGTAGCCTTCTGCTCCTGTAGTTGAGACTGTGCATCCTGCCTCTCTTTTTCTGCCGTATGGAGTTGCTCACTGAGACGGTCCCTGTTTTGCTCAAGTTGCTTATTGGATGCAGACAGGGCCTGTTGCTGGCTTCGCGCCCCTTGCAATTGCTGCTCCAACTCTTGAGCCTAGCCAAACAGACAAGACCATTGGTTGTTGCAAACCAATTGCCTCTGACGCCACAAGATGCATTTGCATACAAGGAAGAGCTTTGCAAACACAAGGAAGGTTGTCCAGAGCACAGCTTGGACCATTAGGACCAATGTCATCTGATTCTGAAGAGCGCACTGGATGTCCCACCTTAGCAGTGGCATCAGCCCAAGATTGTCGCAATGATTGGCTTTTGTCAGCAAGCTGAGTTTGCAATGAAGCAACATCCTTCTGCAAAATGTCCTTTTCGACCTCCAGCGTTTGTCGGGCATGCTGACATTGCCGGAGCTCATTCTCAGCATGCATCCTTTTCATGTCAAGATCTCCCCTTGCTTTTGTCAATTCTATGACGATTTCCTATACAATGATAATATGATCAGAGAGGCTGTCAAGACCTTGCAGTCCATTGTTACAACCAAGCCTTTGCATATGAATGGCTGGGAGTTAGGAATACAGTTGACCAAGCAATGATAGTGTCTTGCTGTATACCAGCAACAGGAAGACTGTATGTATGCTTTCAGCAGCTTACCCGAGCTTGCTTTGTGCTTGCAGCCTGCTCGTGCAGCTGAGACTGCAACTGCTGCAGTTTCCCATCGAGAAGCCTATTAGTCTCACGCACTGACTGAACCTGCATGCCAGCAACAGTCGCAATGGGGTGCATTTTGACACCCCAAGTGCAAAAGCGAAACTCGACATACCTCTGCTTGTTTCTGCTGTAGTGCATGGTTACTGGTTCCACTAGATGTGTGCAGGTCGTCTGCTCTGCTCTGAGCTGCTTCCAAGTGCTGTGCAAATCACGAATTGCTTGAGTGGCAAGATCAGCCCAAGACTGTGCTGGACAGATACGATGACAGTAAGGTGAGAAACCTACTTGAGACAAGGAGTCTTTCTCAAGTTTGGACTGCGCAACTTCCGTGATGAGCTGCTGCTCGCGTTCGAGAGCTGCATGCCGCAACTCTTCGGCTTGAGCAAGCGCATCCTGCCGAGCAACAAGAAGTTTCGCCAAGGTCACACTATCGAGTGCACAACGATTGAAACAGGATAAAACCATCAGAACCAACATCGAGGATGATCTGATGTACCTGGGACTCTCTCTCTACATCAATCTCCTTCCTGGCCGCCTGCATTCATGCTTCGATGAGACTTTGCCTTGTATGCATGCGCAAACGTAACCTGATCGAGCCGACTTGAAGTTCCTACCTGCGCAAGCTGGCGTTCCAGATCACGCAACTTGCCCTCAAGAGCGTCGCGCTCTGTTTCATTCATCACGCGGGGCAAACACCCGAGCCCGATACTTTTGTCAGATCTTCTGCTGGTAGGAGGCTGAATTGTGCTAATTGATCAGTTCCGTTTGCAATTCGGCTGTTAAATAGGAGTATATTTCGCCCAGGCATAGTGTGCATTTCGCCTGTTCAAGCTTAGTGTACGAGCGCCAGTCCAAATCCAGCGCCTTGTGCTCAGAGTCACATCTAGATGGGGCCATCAGTACAACTTTAGGGCATGCTGCTGGTCAAGCTTTGTCGGGCTTTTGCAAAGCTGTGATCTTGGTCGCGACTTTCGCACAGATCACCTGCTACGTGTGACAGAGGCCTGTCCTGAAGCAACATGTCCGGCGTGACAATCGATAAGGCCAACTTCACCAAGCGCCTGAAGTCTCTGTACAGCAGCTGGCAGGTGAAGCAGCGTATTGTGTCGACTTGCTTGCAGGGCAGACAGCTGCTGCAGGCTAACGCTGGTTATGCTGCAGGCCGGGGATCTTTGGAATGGTGCCGAAGCTCTCGTGGTGCCTGTTGGTGCTTCGAGCGAAGAGTTGCGATATCACAAATCTATTGCCCTGCAAGTTTGGCTGTATGGGTATGAGCTACCAGGCAAGCAGCGCAGCGCAGAACTGCTGCTATATCATGCTGCTGTACCATGCTGCTGCACACCTACAAGCTGACTTGTGCCCTGATGTGCAGATACTGTTATGCTGTTTACCAAGGAGGATCTGTATGTTCTCACAAGTAGCAAGAAAGGTGAGTACGCTCAACCAGCTTCTTGGCCTGCCTGAGCTACTGACATGTCACAGACAAAGCTATGGGCATGACACACATCACGATTTGGACGCAGCTGCATTATTGCAAGAGCTGGTGACACCTGCCCAGCATGAGGCCAATATCAAGCTGCAATTTCTTGAAAGGGCTAAAGGCGAGGATGGCAGCGCACAAATCCAGAAGCTCATTAATGTCTTGAAAAACCAAGCAGCACAGGGCAGTGTTGGAGCTTTGCCCAAGGTGAATATTTGAAGCCTATGGGTTGCATCGCATAAAATGTTATTTCTGAATCTCCCACAGACAGTCAGAGGCTGGCTGTCCATCAAGCTGCTAGCTGTATGCACAAAGATGGCAGCTTGAATGCAGGACAAGCCAGAGGGCAAGCTGACAGATCTGTGGAGCTCTGCTCTGGAGAAGTCAGGCTTGTCTACAATTGATGTTGGCAATGCGTTGGCTGATCTGTTGTCTGTTAAGGATGACAATGAGGTCACCAATGTCAAGAAGGCAGCCTTTATGACAGCTTCAGTCATGAAGACTTCCACAGTGCCCAGGCTTGAAGGTCTGTATAAGCATCGTATACAACCACCTGAGCTAAAAGCTGCTTTGTAGAGTGTGTGTGTGCGTGTGTGTGTTTGTGTGTGTGTGAGAGAGACAAGTACAACCCAGATGCCATGTATGCCATTTGCATAACTTTGCACTGCTTGTCGAAACTGCTCTGCCAATGTCAGCAGTATGTCCCGGTCTGCATATAACAGTCTTTGCAGCCAAATGCTGACGTACCAAGCGGTAATGCAGGCATCATTGATGAGGAAAAGAAGGTCAAGCACAGCAAGCTCAGTGAAGAGATTGAGCAGGTATTGGCTGATCCTCAGAAAATACAAGTCAAGCTGACTGCTGCCAATTTGGACATAGCGTATGCCCCAATAGTACAGAGTGGCGGCCAGTATGACTTGAAAGTCAGCGCAGCCAGCGACGACCGCCGTCTGGAGTATGATGTCATCTTGTGCAGCTTGGGCGCCAGATACAGCATGTACTGTGCAAATATTGCGCGTACCTTCCTTGTGGACCCTGTCAAGCAGCAGGAGGAAGAATATAAGGCTTTGCTGCAAGCCCAGGAGAAAGCCATCAATGCCTTGGTGGAGGGAGCACCAATGTCTGCTGCCATAGCCGCTGTTGTGAAGGCACTGCAGGTATGTCATCACTGCTATGACGGTGAGAATATATCATGACTGAGCCACCTCATAATCAGCAGCATCTTTCATTTTGCATTGTTTGAGCAAATCAGCAATTTTTATGATCTTTGCTGGCTTGCATTGCATGTCCAATGCTGATTTTTTTTTGTAGTTTAGCTGCTTGACATGTAGATCATGCATGTTCCAGCTGCATCAAGCCTGACAGCCCCTATGTGTGCTGGTGCTACTTCAGGATGCCAAGCATGGACATCTTGTTGAGCATTTGCCTAAAAACATTGGCTTTGGCATGGGACTTGAGTTCAGAGAAGCCATCAACCTGCTCAAGGCTGGAAATGAGCGCAGGGTTGCAGCAGGCATGGTGTTCAATGTTGCAGTAGGTGTGTCCCATGATCTGCTTGCGGTCGGCAGCGTGTACTCCAACTGGTTTTATGCATACATGATGCTGTTTTTGCATTCTGGGTGGAGCACTGGACACGCTCTGCAGCTATGTACTATCTGCCGCTGTGAGAGTGTCACACCTTTGGAGCTCAGTAATGGCTTTTGGGATCTGTTGTTCTGACTGCAGAAGCAACAACAGCATAGTGAGACTCTGTGTGCAATGTAGCATTACCATGCTCCAGGTGTTTCTGGACTTGAGGTCAAGATTGGCGGCAAGCCCAGGTCTTACGCCCTGCTGGTAGCAGACACTGTGGTAGTCAAGCCTGGTGGTGCCACTCCAGAGGTCCTCACAGCCGCATGTAACAAGGCCTGGTCTGACGTTGCGTACTTTTTTAAGGTACTGCAGCTAGCAGAGAAGGACTATCTATCTATGCAAGATTACTCATGCGAAGGCATCTTGGTTGTGCATCCAGCAGGGCCGGTTTCCCCACGACTGGTTGTGCTTGACTGTGCTTGCATGTCAGGTATAGGAAGTCTTCATGTGCCTTCGCCATGCTGTGGCAATGCTTTCCAGCAGTGCTGCTGCATGTGATGTGAGATGGCTCGTTCTGCTGTGCATTGTCATCAAGCATGCCCTTGCGAGCCTAAGAATTGTGCACAGGATGAGGAGGCAGAGCCTGCAGTGCCTGTCAAGGCAGAGAGGCCTGGCAGGGACCACTCCAATGTAGCAAACAAGAAGACCAACCTCAGAAGTGAAGATCAGACCTTCAAGGTCCAGGAGGAACAACGGTCAGTGTACATCTTGCCTGCAGTCACCTACTGGGCTGCTCAGCTTCCAGCAATACTGTGCAAACAGCCATACAGGATGTTGCTAGCGTATGGTATGTTATGCACTAAGCTCCCTGTGTATGCAGGCGGAAGCAGAAAGAGAATCAGGAAGATTTGTTGAAGCGTGTGAATGAGGAGACATTGAGGGTGCTACGGCATAATCAAGATGAGAACAACCAAGGAGGCTCTGGTGCGGGCCGCCAGGTCTCTGAGGTGGTGGCATACAGATCCATTTCTGATATGCCCTCAGTCAGGGACCTTGCCATACAGGTCTGCCTCTGCGCCATGCTGTGTATTAGCTGACCATGCTTGCTGCCAAAGACAGCATAGGATTGCTGGTACTGCATCATCTACGCATGACAAATGCTGGCGCTGCAAAGCTTCTGTGTATTGTTGAATGCAAGTAGCTGCAGTTAACCTGTGAGCCTGCATCAAGTTTTTTCAAGGAGTATACAGCTTTTGGTCCTGAGCTCATGTTGCAGCTGCTCTTGCCTTCAGGTCGACCAGAAAAAGGAGTCTGTTTTGGTGCCCATATATGGGGTTATGGTTCCCTTCCACATCCTGACCATTAAGAATGCCACCAACAATCAAGATGGCGACCATGCATACATTCGCCTCAACTTCAATTTTGGGCCTGGCTTTGAGCCTGGCACCCGTCACCCCAATGCTGTCTTCCTTAAGGAGCTGTCCTTCAGAACAAGCGATACTCGCCATGCTGTGCGTGTGGTACAAGAGATCAAGGTTCTGCGCAGCAATGTCAGCCAGAGGGAGAGGGAACAAGCTGAGCGTGCCACATTGGTGCAACAAGAGCGGCTTGTCAAATCCAAGGTACTGATCTACTCACAGGTTTCCCATTGTTTGTAGTTAACTGTACCGCCTTGTGAGCTAAATTTCCATTGTGAGCAATGTTGTGGGCAGACATCTGTCACATGATGAAACTTCTGTGCTGTGATGGTCTTGGCATTGTTGCGTACATGTTGTGGGTCTGCATGTATGAGTTCAATGTTGACACGGATCTGAGATGTATGCTTTATCAGCTCTGAGTTGCCCATTTTCTCCACAGGGGCGCATGTACACACTACCAGATGTGTGGATCAGGCCCAGCTTTGGTGGCAAGGGACGCAAGGTGACTGGCCAGCTGGAAGCTCACTCCAATGGGTTCCGCTACAGCAGTCCCAAGGGCGAGACCCTTGACATTATGTACAGGTATGTGCTGCCCTACCCATGCATGTATAGCATTCCAACTTCCTTATTACCCTGTGACAATAGTGTTGGGCAGGTTACGGCCAGCGTTGGCTGATAAGCAACACAAATTAACTGCAGTGGCCAATGTCACACTGCTCCTCTTTGCAAGACAGCACGTGATGATGTCCATGCACGCAACAGATCATAATGGCAAATGATGTGCAGTGAGTCATGGGTGCAATGCAACTGCAGGAATATCAAGCATGCCTTTTACCAGCCAGCAGAGAATGAGATGATATGTCTGGTGCACTTTCACCTGATCAACCCCATCATGGTGGCAAAGAAGAAGACCCAGGATGTGCAGTGCTATGCTGAGGTCATGGACAGTGTGCAGACCCTAGATGCAGGCCGCCGCAGCATGTATGACCCTGATGAGATTGAGGAAGAGCAACGGGAACGAGAACAGCGGAATAAGGTGTTGATCTCTTTAACTTTGCCCCTACAACTTTGGTACACAAGCTTGTTAATCCATGCACAATGACCTCTTCTCATCCATAAGCGGGTTAGGTCTCTGCCTGATTTGCTGAAAGGAAAGCATGCTGATGCGCAGATTTTGGGACACATGCAACCATCCCAATCACCGGGCTTGTGCTGTCTGGGCATATGTCCCCGTATGTATGAAGTCTTTGGGTCCCCTAGCGCCAAATGTGGTATGTGTTTATGCTTGCAGATCAACAAGATCTTCCAGCAGTTTGTGCGCAGAATCCAGCAGGATGTGTGGGAGCGAGACTTTGGGTAAGATCACTCAGCTTGATTCCTGTGGTTGCCTATCAAACTGACGTGGATCACAACACACTGCTGACAGCTGCATCATGATCTCCCCGTGACAAACTTCCAATCAATTCCAGCAGGCTTGAAGGTGGCGAGGTTGCATGCTGTGCTGCACTCAGGCAAACACAACATCACAACCCTGACACATGTCTGCAGGGACCTCAACCTAGAGTTTGAGATTCCCTTCCGAGAACTGGGCTTCCATGGAGTGCCCCACAAGTCTACAGCGTTCATCATGCCCACTGTCAACTGCCTGGTAGAGCTTGTGGAGTCCCCAGCCACTGTGGTGGCCATGCCTGCTGTTGCCATTGTCAACTTGGAAAGGGTTGGCTTCAACCTGCGTAACTTTGACATGGTCATCGTCTTCAAGGTATTGCTCAGTTCTGCTTGAGCTCAGTAGCACATTGAACTCGTGCAGTCAGTGTCAAGCAAACCACTGGAAATAAGTCGTGGGCAGGGAACCATACTTTGGTGCAAAAGCATCAATATAAATCACGTCTTTGGAGTGTGTCACATCTGCATGCGTCATCAAGCATGCCGACCATGCTGTTCTGGTACCTCAGGGCATACCGTTTGCTTGCAGGACTTGACCAAAGATGTGTTCAGGATTGATGCCATTCCCTCACAGTCACTGGATACTGTGCGGGAATGGCTGTCCTCTATGGACATCAAGTTCTACGAGAACAAAGTCAACCTGAACTGGAAGCAAGTGTTGAAGAGCATTGTGGATGTGAGATTTCTTTGTCCCTCTCATTTGTTTTTTAGCTTGCACTGCATGTGTGGCACTAGACATGTCCAGGTCTGTGAACCCTCCGTGAAGCACTTGGTCAGGAAGGTGGATAACCAGCATTGTCACTTGTCTGCAGCTCATGCGGCATACCCTTGCAAATTGCAATCCCATTATGTCCCACCTGCATACCCTGCCTTCTGTGTTCCCAAGTGGGTCTGCAACACAAGGCATGCATGCAATGCAGGATCCTGAGGCTTTTGAGGCAGATGGCGGTTGGAGCTTCTTGGACATGGAGGGTGACAGTGGCGAAGAAGAAGAAGAGAGTGAAGAAGGCGACCCTGAGTTCCAGGCAGATGGTGATGATTCTGAGGAAGCTGGAGCCAGCAGTGAAGACCTCAGGTCAGCATCAATCACTTCCAGAACTGAGTGACGTGCACGACATTGCAAATTTGATCCCAAAAAACCACGCGCTCTTGCCCACATGCTGTTCAGACCTGTCTGAGCACAAATGCAAAGGGCAAGGTTGCAGCCGTTGATGTGCTCAGACAGGTCTGTAACCTTGCCCCTTGCATCTGTGCCTCCTGGCTGCAAATGGCGGTCGGATTGCATGCAAAATGCCATGCAAGCATAGTGAATGCCTGCAAAATGCCATGCAAGCATGGGGAATTCTGTCTTGATGTATCGCTGCAAGTCTGGGGCACTGAGGTCAACCTTGCTGCTTGTTTGTCTGAGAGGGGCTGCTTGCAACCATGCCTCTGATGCACTGCAGTGACAGCGATGATGAAAGCCTTGTAGACAGTGATGAGGCTGAGGGAGAGGGCAGTGAAGAAGAGGATGAGGAAGAAGAGGAAGAGGGCAAGGATTGGGAAGAGCTGGAAGAAGAGGCAAAACGGTGAACAATGGCATCCACGCATGACAGCATTGCTTGCTTGGTGCACAGCTGTTTGTGTGCCACACTCAGTCTTGATGTAACTCTCTGCTGCCTTGAGCATACTGTTCTTAGGCTCATCTCCCAATGCAACCTACGCTATGCCTGTTCTGCACTTGCTATGTAGGTCCCTTGGTGTCTGTGTCTTAGCTCAGTGCCTGTGCAGGGATGACCGGGAACGGCATGTGAGTGATGATGAGGAGGAAAACCGGAGAAGCAAGCAAAAACGCAAAGGTGGTAGTGGTGGGGGCAGAGATGCCAAGCGGTCTAGGCGCTAATGGATGCATCATTTGTTAGCTAGTTACACACTACTACTTGCCAGCAACTGGCCAGCAGAATTACAAGCAGGGCTGGCATAGTGTCAAATGAATCCTCTCTGTTGTTGTGTATGATGCAACTGTTGACTTCTTGATTTTGCTCGAAATCTATGGCCTCTTAGACTCTGGACCATTTCATGCTAGTGATGCATAGAAGTCCGATGTTGCTGCTGTGTAAGCTGGCTAGCCATTGACCAGTCTCAGAGTTGATCATGTTTCTGTGTACACTACAGCCTATGGCATAGCCAGTAGCTCAGACATATCATGCCGTATCTGTCTGACAAGCTGTCTGCACTCATCAGCAGGTTTGCTTAATTTCAGGGCTGTATCTAGAGTTTCAACCTCTTGGACAATAGCCTTACCAGCCTGCAGTCATTGAACAGCATTCAGCACATAAACACACACCATGTCAGCAGTGATTTGCACCATGCCAGCAACCATTGCACTTTGATTGTCATCAGACAAGCTTACTGCTGCCAGTTGACAGGTTAAGCTTGCTTCACCTGTGGGCTACCTGGCCCATTATGCTGGGATCGGTCATAAGCACGCAGGTCCAGTCGGATGGTGCTTGCTGCGCCTTGCCGCAGCTGCAATCGTGCAGAATCATACTGCCCTATGCCTATCAGAGTCTCCACTTTCCCCAATTGAGTAGCAGCAGCCTGCACACACACTTTGCTGCATCATGACATCGCTCTTATCATCACAGCTTGTCCAGAGGCACTGTTGACACCAGACAGCCAGGCCTGTTTCATACAGCCATGCTTGACTTGTCAATAGGCAACAGCAGGGCATGCAGGATACCTCAAGAAGCTGTGCTGGGGTGGCTGGCCGCTGAGACTTGCTGTTAGCACTCTTTTCAGCCTGCAGCATTATTGATCTATGTACACATTCGACATAAGTTTTGATTTAGTATACATGATCAGCTGCTCATGTATAGCTTGCAAGTCTAACAGGTAGTATATGGATGCAAAGCAGACCTGGTAGAAATGTATCTGGTCTACCAGGCTTGTGTTGTTTGCAGCAGCTTCACTTGACATAGCGCCTGTGATTGCACAAGCGCTCAACTTCAAAACACGGCTGAACACGGCCAAGCAAAGCAGAAGATGCATATTGGCAAGACTGTGAAGAGAGTACCTGTGCCCATTAGCAGTGCAGCAGCTAGCATAGCTGTAGGTAGAGTCTTGCAAGCAACAGAAACGGACACGGTGGGGTTCTGGTCTCCTTGTGCTTTGGAATGACACTGTAAAACGCACGCCATCTGGGGGTCGATACTATATGTGTGAAGTCGTACTGCAAAGTGTATACAAAGAAACGCAAGATCACCTGTGTTTGTTTTTTAGTCCGCTGTATGGCAAACGCTGATGGCCTCAATGCAGACGTCGCGCGGGCGACTGACACTTTGCTTGTGACCTTGTAAGCAGGGCTCATGTTGGCAGCTTGAATGACGCCTGAGCCTCTTACAAGCAGTTTGTGGCATGCATGCTCGTTTGACAGTTCACTCTGACTCGAACGGGCACAGCAAAGCGGTGAAGCGTGCGGAATGTAAATGATCACGCAGGGACGCTGATCGGTATATACAGGCAAGCTGATGAAAAGGAAGCTGAGAAACTTTGCTGAGAAAAGCGACCACACAAACATGGTTTGACCGAAGTCGATACAACTCGCTATGACTCAGCGTCTTGCCAGTCGAACGAGAAACAGGTCAACAATGAACGCTGCCAAGACATGACCGCAGAGATTATGCTCAAAACACTCTTACCGGCCCGGCCTTCCTACTGGTGTGCGCTTTGTCGCAGAAGCCCCTTCATAAGGTTGTCGACCATCAAGTGCAGAAGCATGGCTTCCGCAGTAGCTTCTGAAAGAGAGGGTCCCGCTCATGTCGTACGGCAACTGAATGATCAGTACGAGAAGGTGAGCAATATTTCTTGGTGATCCTGTCGACACACGTGAAATGCTTGTCAGAGCATGCACTGCACCTGCAGGCTCACAAAGCTTTTGAAGACAACTTCTGGGCTACGAAAATGAATCTCACGGTGCGCGCGCGTGCCCAACTCTATGTCAACGGGACGGCACAAGGGCATTTGCAGAGCTTGCTGTACGCATGCAGGGCAACTCTAGTGCAGCTCTGGCTCAGACCAAGACTGACTACGACACCTTCTTAGGAGATGCACAGAACCTGCAGGCTGTGCGGGACGCCCTCCAAGATCCGCAGCTGACACCGCAGCTCAGGAAAACCTTAGACATCATGCAGAAGACATTCCTTTGCTATATTACAGAAGATCCTAAGGCTACTGCGATGAAGGCGAGCCATGTGATCAAGCACACAATTGCCACAATGCAATGCCTGCCTTGTGCAGCATGGTCCCACAAGAGGCAGCTTGCCTAAAGCCATTCCTGCTCTGCATGACTCAGCCTTGATGCACAGCACTGCCACCTCCTCACGAATGGCCCTTGCATGGCCATGCTGCACATGACACAGAATGCCCACATTGTACAGGAGAAGCTGAACCAGCTGGAAGCCGATCTGGGGCAGTCGCGTAACCAGATGACTCTGGGCTACACCAATGCCAGCACTGGCAAGTTTGAGAAGGCCAGCTCCGTTCAGCTGCGTAACACCATGCGCACTGACTCTTCCGAAGATGTCAGGAAAGCTTGCTGGGAGGTCCGCCTGTCATGTCCTGTATACTGTGCAGTGAGCTTGCCAGGCAAGAGATGCATATGCAAGTATGAGTGTGTAGTGAAAAGAAGTTTTAGACAGCTGAGTAGGACAGATGTTGCATGACGGCAACATTGCAAGTTGGTGTAAATTGTGCTTAAGCAATGGTGTGCAGGCATGATGGTCACAGACTGTGCCTAGTGTGTGCAGGGCATGAGAACAGTGGGGCCTCATGTTGCTGCCCAATTTTGTGAAATTGTGAAGCTCCGCAACAAGCTTGCACGCAACCTGGGATACGAAGATTTCTATGATTACAAGGTGATTTTTGGCAATGAGCCTCATATGCACACGTGCAGTGACCTCATGACTTCCAACAGAATGGGACGAGATATTAACAATTGTTCTTAGCATACTCCACACACAAGTTGCATTCATATGCAGTAGGGCCCATAAGTATTCATCGGACCAGCAATATGTACAAGCTCCGACACTAATGTGAAGCGCAACTGTGTGTGCAAGCGGCAGTCCTTCCAAACTCAGCAAGTCAACCAGCACACCTTTCTGTGTACGGCGCAACAAGCGCTTGTAGCGCATGTCTGGCGCCGGTACCAGCAACAAGTCTGTGACAGTGAACCAAGGTTGACTGCAGGGCCCCAACTCGACAGCTGTGCGGCGCGCAAGAGACATACACAATGATAGTTTGTGACACCCTGGGTGTTCAGCAAAACTAGCCAGCTTTGACTTGCAATTTCCAGTTTTCTCAGTGAAGCAGCAGGCATAGAACAAGAGCATTTGCACAAGAAGGTCCAGAAGCTTGCTGCCTGAACAAGCTTTCCTTCGGCCTGTTCAGTTTTGTTTTCAGTGCAGTAACTTGCATATGCACAACACAGCAATCTACTTACCAGCTCAAAAAAACTTGCCAGAGCTTGGCCCTCCCCTTGCCCCTTGACTTCAATGCAGACGCTGACTGCGCCAGCAGCTTTGTGGCTGCGCGAAGGCTACCCCAATTTTTGCATGATGTTTAAAGCTTTGGCATTCAAACTTGATAACGTAAGATGCAAGATCATGCTGAATCATTGGGTTGTCATGGTGTTGAATGGCAATGTACCATGCCATCTCCAGCAATGCAAATGTCCTGATCAAGACTTATGGGCCCCACTGTAGATGAATTGTTTGTGTGCATCATGTTGTACATATCCTGGTGGGTGTGTGTGCGTGCATGCGTGCATGCGCGTCTTTATGGTACTTCAACCAGCTGATGTGCATCAGCTTTCTCAGAAAGGCTGCCATGCAGGTATGGTCAATGGTATGCAGTTCTGCCGGCTGCATGGTGATCACCTATTGCACAACTACAGTTAGCAGCTATCAAAAACAGAGCCAGAGGCACTTCAGAGCACCTGCAACATGCCCGAGCCGTATGACTTGCTGGCATGAGTTGCAACCGAACAGCTTGCTCATATGTTCTTGATATCAATGCATAGCTGCAACTGCACAACATTTTGTGACATTTGCAGGTGAAGACAGCAGAGGGGTTCAGCAAGAGGGAACTGTTCCAGAAGCTGGCTCCTCTGGAGGAGGCCACCCGGCCCCTCATGGCTGAGGCACGCAAAGCCCTGGTTCACACCAAGGGCCAGTCTGCTGTGCAGCCTTGGAACATTTCTTATTCTCTGTCAGGTGAGATCTGTTCAGGTGGACACAGCTAGCAATTCATTGCTGGCAGCTTAGACAGTCAGCACTATTGGTTCCATGCTTGATGGTGATTTGGTCAGTGTACATTGCGTTCCAGCAATTCCTTTTATGCATCAGTCGGGTGTAGACCACAATGCTGCTACTCACACGATCACCACAGGTGATATTGAGCGTGAGATGGACCCATACTTCCCATTTGAGGAGGCAGTAGATGTGTGGGCACGCACCTTTGCTGCTCTGGGCATCCAGTACAAGGGAGCCCGCATGCGTCTGGACCTGTGTGACCGGCCTGGCAAGTACAGCAATGGCTTCTGCCACTGGCCACAGCCTGCCTGGCGCCGGGTAACCCCTCTCCACTGCCTGCCTGCCTGCCAAGTCATGCCGCACAACTGCCTTGCTGTTTGCCCTGGCAGGTCGAAGCTTGCAGGTGCAACATTGCTCAACACCTTTTGCTTGCTGGAAAATGTGTGGAGGGCTGCATGGCTGCAGCAGTAATTGCATTGTCCAGCCCCTGACATCTGCGTTGATGAAGCCAAAGGAAGATTTTCTTAAGACAGAAGAGTCTGAATAGTGTCTGGCTGATTTAAGCTGAGTGGGGGTCTACCTGGTGTACCTGAGCTGAACGGGGTCTTCTCCACATTAAGTGCCATACAAAAGATTGCCGCAGCACCGGCTTGAGCCGTAGCTCATGCCAATTGTAGTTGGACATTGAAAATTTGCACTGTGTAGGTATAAAGGCATATGTGGGGTGCAGGACAATGGAGAGTGGGTGTCTTCTGAGGCCAACTTTACTAGTCTTGCCACCCCCAACGCCATTGGCTCTGGCAAAACCGCCCTCAACACTCTCCTTCACGAAGGTGCGCCACCTCTGCATGTCATCTTGCTATGCGGCTGCATATGCCCACCACATACTTCATGCTGCATTCACTGCTGCTTGCGGCAATCAGAACTGAGCCTGACTTCATGCACTCCTGCTACCATTCCAGGTGTCATCCTCTTTGCTGCATCCACAGCAGCTGAAGTACCACAAGAAAGTGGCACTCCATTGAGCAATCCACGCTCAGCTTCACATGCTGGGAGCGTCAATGTTCACTCTTTCCATGAACAGCAGGTCCAAATGGACCCATGCTGGGGCCACCTACGCTCCCCACATGTCTTGCCATCCAACACAATGTGCATGTGAAGGGGTTGCAGGCATACAGAGGTGAGTGGGGAGGGGGGTGTGGCAGCAGTGGTGATGCTTGTGTGGATGCAGGGGGCCACGCTGCACACTTTGCCAACATAGACCAGGCCAGCCCCATGTTCAGCCAGGAGAGAGCTCCCACCAGTGTGGCCTATGCCGAGAACCAGTCCATGTTCCTGGACTCCTTCATTGATGACGCTGCCTGGAAGGGCCGGTATGCACTCTCAAGGTACTTACTGCAGCCGGAAGCAGTCTCTGTTCATGCAAACTGGGAGTATGTGCGTTGTCAGGCAGGTGTGCACCCTGGTGATAGCATGCAGTCATGTGTCTTCATGCTGATTGCTTACTGCTCAACAAATAGTGCATATCGTCTCAACAGTTCATGTTGACCTGATAACTCTCAGCTGATGGTTTGGACTGAAATGGTGACATCACAACTGGCCAGCATGCCGGTGTTGTTTTACAATGCTGCTTTTGCCTTGCAGAGAAGGAAAGGTGATTCCCTGGGAGCTGATTAAGAGAGGCATTGAAGCCAGCCACCCCTTCTCAGTCTTCACGGTCCGGAGCATGCTTGCAGTGCCCTTCTTTGAGAAGGCTGTGTATGAGCTACCAGAGGAGCAGGTCACCCCTGATGCTGTCACTGCTCTTGCAGACTCTGTTGAGAAGGATGTAGAAGGGGGCCTGGCTGGCAGGTATTGTCTGCGCCTGCCTGCACTAGGCCCACCACCTGGGATCATCATTGGCACCGCTGCACACACCTACCCTGCCTTTGTTGGCTTTGAACGTCAGACTTTCACTGCTCATCATGATCTCAAACCAGTATAAGCCCAAGTTCTGTTGATCATTTGTCCATTTTTCATTTAGTCGTGATTGGCCTATTGTGCATGGCATACCCCGATGGTTGCCGGCATAAGATACATTCCTGCCAAGGCTAAGGCCCTACCCCGTGAAGGGGGCATTGGCTCTTTTATCATTTGTCCATTGCAGAGGTGACACACATGCATCCCACCTTGAGATGCGCTCCTGCTCCTGGTCATGCTGCTGAGCTTCATGCGCAGTTGAAACAATGTAACACCACTCACCAGCAGCATGGCTGCTTTATGCTTGCATGCTGTCATTCTGCTCTTGTGCTGTAGTCCTTGCCTCTTTGCCTGCCTGCCTGCATGGGGCATTCGTCAGCCAACATACTCACACCTGTTTTGGCCAGAAGTGACACTTTCAGAATACTTCCATGTTGCTGTTTGTCATTATGATGTTGCGTTATGCAGGCCGTTGATGTCTGTACCTCACATCCTTGCAGATGAATCCAGTGCCTACTATCATGCCTATGTACTGGCAGAGATGAGTGTACATCAGACACGAGCTCACTTCAAGCGCAAGTACGGTGCCCTTGTAGACAATGACAAGGTATCCGCTGATTGCATTACTGCTGAATTGCAACACATAATTTGCAGTGCATAGCCCTTGTAGGAAAGCCTTGCATAATACTTGGTATGTCTGAAGTGCTATCCTCAATTGTTGTGAGAGGTGACATCACATTGCACTGCTGTTCTGCCATCTGAGATCTAGCAAGCCCCTCCATGTCTACCAGACTGCTCATGCACAATAGTAGATTCCATGCTGTGCCAGAATAATAATAATAATAATAATTAAAACGCTTTCCAGCTCATGATGATTCCATGCTGTGCCAGAATGTTGGGAAACATAGAGCTTGCGCTGTCTGGTAAGACCCTTCTGTCATTCAACTTTGCTGCAAGGAGATGCCGACTTGTATGCACATCGGGACGCCCACTGGAAGGCACTCTGATTCCTGGAGGTAGCTGGACCTTCGCATTGTGTACAGTCAAAAAGGGAAAAGGCGTGCAGCAAAATGGTTTTCCAAGACATCTCACTATTGTGGTAGGTGGGAAAGGATTTGGAGGAGATATATTGGCGGCCAGGCAATGGTGCAGCCTTTTTGGAGCTGGTGCAGGAGCTGACTGCGAAGCCCCTCTCTGCTGATGCCTGGGTCAGCAGGCTCAAACAAAGTGTGGACAGTGTGGTGCTACAGGAAGAGCAGGACTACCAGCAAGCTGTACAAACAGGCCCAAAGATCAAGCCAGGTCAGCAAGCTTCTTCTTGGTCATGCATTTATGAAGCATCAAATTCAAGCCTTCATACTGACTTTGCCACAACAAGAACGCATGTGTCTGGTCAATCTGTCTCGTGTGTAGACATAATCCGCTATGCCAAGCTCGAGACCTTGCTGTCATCTGCTTGTCTCCAATCCATACAACTTGCTACTCAGCAGCCTTAGGCACATGTGTAGTTGGCGTGCTCAAAGGTATGCAGTGCCAAGCTTAGTCTGAGCATGGCATATTATGTGTCATAGCTAGGAAAGTTCTCGATGTTTTCAATGTGATTTGCAGGAGAGCCAGCTGACCTGGGGATGCACGTGGTTCTTGTGCATGGTGATGATGTCATTGCAGATTCTGCGAAGGCTGGTAGTATACAAGCTGCCACAACACTCTATAAGGAGTGGCTACGCAGAACATGGCCTGCCACAAGTTGACACATCTGCTGCATTTGTCTCATGAGCTACTTCAAGATCAGAACAGCAATGGTTGACATGTCAGTCGCCTTTGAGGTGATAAAGCTCTTGCAAAGCAAGCGCTTATCTTTTCTTTGAGCCAAGAGTGACCAATGTTAAGATCAGACAGAAAAGAAAAGAAAAGTTTACGCTTTTCAGCGATGGTAACGGAAGCCTCCTAAGGCGGCAGCCCGGAGCTATGACCATAGGCCATAGCCCAAAAATGTCCAGATCAACTTGACACAGGGCCGTAGAAACAGAAGTATTGTGCTAAGCAAAACAGGCAGATACAAGGGTTCTAACGAACATCCAGAGTGTCAAGCCCACTTCTCCCACTGAACAAAGACTGACCAAAGCCCGCAGCGTCTCAACACGAAGTACAAAGATGAAATGCCAAAGTCAGGTATTGCCAAAGCACTAACAGCGCACATAAATCACATCGACAGAGCATCCATACCGTGTGCAAATCAGTCAAAAAAGAAAAGAACAAAAAAAACAGTCAACGTGCAGGCACATAAGAGCAGCCATACTGGTCAACTGATTGCATCGGTCAAGCATGAACGAATCGTTCACCTCAAGAAGCCAGTCTTGAGGCCCTTCTTGACCTTGGGCCTCAAGACTGGCTTCTTGAGGCCCAAGAGGCCTTGACCTTGGTCAAGGGGTTGTTGCAACTCATAACATGGCTTTGCCTTCTTGTGCTCCCTAGAGCTGCGCCTGACACCAACCCCTGAGGTGTGCGAGGCACAAGATCCAGCGCTTCAGCATCAGTCATCACCAGATTGAAGACTGTCAAGGCCATGATTCACAATGACTGGACGAAGTGCAATGACAACAAGCAGATTTCTGGAGTCTGCTCTAGTTGGTTACGGGGAAAGGATCCCAGCATGACTCTGGCTGCCTTCCGGAGCCTTTGGTGCCATAACGGCACTTTTTTTTTTTTTTTTTTTGGGTTACAGGGGAATTGTCCACCCTCCGTCAGCTGATGAAGGTACCGAACGAACCTGGTTTGAGCCCGAACAACGGCCT
>JAABUP010002661.1_pt1 | contig 33741 bp, 34 predicted proteins | sample 5559201 | NCBI WGS metagenome assembly JAABUP01 (sample SAMN10711887, study PRJNA513373) | rock metagenome | isolation source: Antarctica rocks | place: Antarctica
TACCCGGTGCACAACATGTTATGATATATACACATGATGATTTTGAATAATCTGAAAAGTCCCCTGAATGATTCCACACTTTGTGGAAGCCTGTGGATAGGAAACTCCCAAACCCCTTCGGACCCACGGGATCCACGCGCTGCTCCTGTGCCTCCCCCCCTTCTCTCGATATCGTCCAACTTATAATCTAGACGCAGATGGTTCGTCGTCCGATCTCATTTTAAAAGTCCCGGGATTTTCGACCATCAATGTGGGGACCTTGAAGGGTTTTCCACCCTCTGTGAACATTGATTCAAGGGTTTCTAACCCGATGCACGCATTTTCGGCCGGGGGTTTTGGGATTCGTGAACGCGGGCTTTGGCAGTCTGTCTCTCGGGTTGCACGTTCGAGCGGTTTCAATCCTCCCGGACGGATGTTTTGGAGGGTGTGTTTGCCTTCTGCCATTTTAGCTGTATCCCCCTATATGGAACTACACTTTTCAACCCCTCTCCCGCTTCCAATCCTCATACAACCCCTTCCACACCGCCCTCTCCCCCTCCCCGAGCGCCGAATTCAACACCCTCATCACCCCCTTCCCCATCACATCTAATATCGAAAACAGCGCCGGCTCCAACGCCGCTTTCACCCCCGGACTCAGCCTCCCCTCCAGCTGAAACGCGCAGTAATTGTCAATCACGATATGCAGATATTCTCCCGCCGTCTTCCTCGCAGCCTTGGTTGCGTCGTTTAGGGAGCTGTGAGCGCAGCGCGATGTGACGGATGAAGGGGTGGGGTCGGCGAGGGTTGTGATGAGGCGGGCGTAGGCGGTGGCGTGGGTGGGGGTGTAGGCGGAGGGGGTGGGGGGGGAGGTGTAGGGGGTGAAGAGGCAGTGGAGGAGGGAGCGGAGGGGGAGGAGGAGGAGGTGGTAGCGGTGGAGGGTTTTGGGGCGGTGGGTGGTTAGGATTGTGCGGAAGAGGCGGGTGAGGGCGAGGTGGAGGGGGGGGGAGGGGGTGGTGTGCAGGTGGGTGGCGCGGATGGAGATGGAGGAGAGGAGGTGCTCGATGTGGTATTGGGTTATGAGGCGGGGCTGTTGGGATGTTGGTTAGTTTTTGAGCAGGTGTGGTGGGAGGTGACTAACGTGTTTTCGGAGGAATAGGCCGATGCATTGCATTGCGAGTAAGGATTCTTCGAAGGAAGCTGTTTTGACAATGCTTTCACGTAAGGAAAGGAGGACGTGGGATAGTGTGGTGCGAAGCTCCTCCGCTTCCTGGTCTGTTTGACGATTGTCAGCTTGAGAGTTTTAGAGACAAGGATTTTTTACCTTGTAGAGAAGTGATTGCTATTCTCAGCACCAGCAGTTCTGATTGAGTCCAGTGTGTCTTATGTTCGATGTCATGGCCAGAGATGAGCTCCTTCTTACTCTGCAATCCAAGCTTTGGAATTATATCTTGGAGACAGCTCAAAAGATAATCTCTTTCGCTCCGATATCTCTTGACATGCACTGCAAATCTCAGCTTCTCCCAAAGAACTTGCGGACGAAATCCACCTACATTGATCAAGTAACTTCCTCGCGCTGATGAGGCTCGCAGAAAGCGCAAAATCATAAGTGCCTAACATGAGCTCAAGTCTTGCTAGACGCACAGCCACGTACCCAAAATTGCAACCCTTACTTGTCGGAGTTCTTGCGGCCTCATCATAGCACAAGAAATCGCAAATTGGGACGTTGTTGGATAATCGCGATGTTACTGGGGAACAATCAGCTCTTACTACCGTTGAGCATGGATAGATATCACTTACTTTCGCGAAGACGAGGATGGATTGTCAGGAGCTCTGAATACCCGACTAGGCATTCTAGATTAACACTGTGATAGTGCCTGTTCTCACAGGATCCAAGGTGCTCGATGCTTTGCTGTTCAAGTGTCTTCATGATGATCTCAAGATGATGTTGGCGTAGAGTATCGAGCGTCTCTACTGAGAGTTTGAGCGAGCCAGAAGCGTCAGTACGATGTTGGGAATAGGCATTGAGTGATAGTTCGATGATGGTTGAAACAGTGGTTGTACAGGCCCCTCCTTCGTCTTTATATGTGTCGTCAAGTAGCCTCGCCAATTGATTGTAAAGGCTGTTTAGAAATTCGATGCTACTCTGCTGACCCAGGGTAGAGAATTGATAGCTAGGAGGAGTCAGTCCTGGCTATAAGTGTCTTTACGACGGGATTTCTCAGACCTCAGTACCGAACGGACTAGCCTTCGTAATGTCTTCACGCAATGTATATTGTCATCAGACCATTCCATGGAACCATCAATTTTACGTGCAAGTGCCATAAGAATTGGTTCACCAGCGGCTTCTTTGGACTCTTCAGGTACGCTTTCCCTTACATTCGTGAGAATCTCCATTGATTTGTTGGGAATGGTGATCAGCTTAGTCAAGACTACGAGCTGATTCTGCATTGTCGCAAGACTCGAGATATTGGCTCGCAAGAGCACGCGGAGCACGCGATTAGCAAGCTGAGACCGCTGTCCCCGGTCGAGTTCGCGGGGCGACAATGACTGAATGCTCTCGAAAGAAAGCTTATACTCCGCAGTTCCCATGTTCCAGAACTTGGGATCCCCGAAGTTGGAAACTTTCAGATATTGCTGGACTTGAAACCTTCGAAGAGACCCTGGCAAAACATCAATAGCGTCACAAGCAAGAGTGAGGTGGCTTACTGATTGCAGTAGTGCCCAAATCGTTTGGGTCACAATCCAGAAGACTACGAAAAGGTAGGGAATAGTCGACGGATGAGCCTGAGCCCTTGGAGGACCTTTGCTGATAAATTGCACACCAGTAGAGCTGCTCAATCAACTTTGATACAAGTGTCTCGTCAATGTAGCTACATTCTCGGGTCAGTGATTCAGCCCCTAGCTCCAGCAAATGGGCTTACCTAAAGAGTTCAGGGCAACAAGTAGTGTATGTCATGGATTGAACGTATAAATATTCAACATTGTTGTTTAGTGAGTTGGGTGTATCTGCTCGAGGTCTCGCACTCTCGAGTTTGACCGTCTCGAAGAAATCGTGACTTACACGATCGCAAAAGGGCTGCATCACTGTCACAAGCTTTCCAATTGCCGATTTGATGATCTGACGTGATGAAGGTTTTGAATTGTCCCAGAAGAAATGGTCCAATCTAGCGAAGCTAAGGACATATCCAAAGGCATGAAGTTCTTCCTTTAGCTCTATAGCACGATCTGCTGATCCCCATTCAGGAATTTGCTTGATAAGCTCGAAGGCGTTGAGCATCATAGATTGTGTCCTTTCTTTGAAGATTGAAGAGACATCTAATGATGTCCAACGGTCCTTAATTGTCGCTAGGATTCTCCATATTCTCCACCTGGGTATCGAATCTCGATTTGAGGGCTTCATGAGCAATTCTGACACCAAGCTGAAAACCGACTGGGCCGTATCACTAAGCTTAGACAATTTTTCCTCTTGGATCACCCCAGCGCACATAGAATCAATGATCACAAGTTTTGCCCGAGGAAGGGATGTGTCATTCGTCGCATGAGGGGGCGACGTGATGAGGCCACTTACCGCCTCTTTTAACAGTCGCTCCATTTGGCCCACAGTCAATGTTGAGTCTGCCAACTGTGCAACATGTTGGACAAGCTTATCATCTTCCCAGACGTTGGAATTATCACGCTCTGGGTCTTGACGTATACTCTGTCCTTTTTGCAATGTGTCGAGCTGCTCGCGCCAGTGCTCAATGAAACCAGTTAGGTCTCGGGCATCAGAGTAAGCGCTGATGAGCGGCAAGACAACATGCGAGAGCTTGAAGTTATAGTCTTGATCTGTCCTGGAAGACTTGTGTAGGTAATCATCTGTGAGTTTCAAAAACAGCGTAGAGAGATACTTATTGGGTGTCCGGTATCCATAGGGGCTCTCGCGGGTAGCAGAGGAATCAGAGATCGTGAAAACATCTGCGTCCACCAAGAGGCAAAGACTTATGATATTCCAGTCAACATTGTCATCCTCGTGATCACCCTCATCAGAGAAAAGCCCAGAGGCCTGGTCTAAGATAGATTTCAAGGCAGAAAGACTCAAGCGAAGATTGTGATCTAGAGCGTGCTGCATCATCCACTTCACCAATCTTGAATAGTCTCTCTGTGCATGAGTTGGGGACACATGAGGTATCAAAATTGCGGCACACTCTGTGAGTTGGGCGAAGAGCTCTTCTAGCCAGCCATCTTCCGCTCTACGCTGATTAGGTGTGTTGCGAGGATGAGAGCCGAGAGCCACTTTGAAGAGCAGGGACAGGAACGTGATTATACGGTGCTTTTCAGTCTTGGAAGCACTTCGTTCCGCTTCATAAGGAGTCCTTTTGCTTAAATCGCCTTCCTCCGGCCCGGGGAAGTGATACTGTTTTAAGGAGGAGACCAAGTCTTCCCTCAGGGGATTAGAAAGCTCTCCCGTGGATTGATCACGTCCTCGCCGATCAAGACATTGGGTTCGATATGGTGATATGACATGCTCGATCAGCAAGCGCTTCAGCGTGTCTCGCAATGCTTCTACGTCCTTGTTAGAACTTGAATCTTCTCGGCTAGAGTCCAAGAGGTGAAGACATGGTAACATGCAATGTAGCCTGAAAGCATGCTGACGCAGTATGATCAGCTTGATACATCCTAAACCTTCCGCGAATACATACATTGCTGGTCTCGTCGGATGAATCTTGCCGGCCACGAGAGCGATTTCCCCAGGAATTCACGAGTGAAATTGCACAGGTGCTATAGGTAGAATCTGTCAGATGGATCAAGAACGCTTGTTCGGGAGGTAGCCTTTTGTAAGATTTTCGTATTAATTGAGTTACAATGTATAACGAGTTTCCAAGCATAGTAGCAGCTTCTTCCGAAGAGCTCCTCAAAGCAAATTTCAAGTGTTCGACCGCAATACCCCTACTGTACTCTGGATCTGAGGATAGTTCCTCCAATTGCACAATCACGTTACAGACAGCCAAGTAGAGCGTACGGACGCCCTGGATGTCAGTAATTGCAGCCTCAGCATTTCTAAACCATGAAGCCTGGGATGGAGTGTCCACGCGTTCAGCATCGCCTCGTTTCCGCTTCTTTGAAGATTTTGACTCGTTTGATGAGCTCCCGGCAGAATTGAAGCTAGCTTCCGAACGTCCTCCATTGGTTTCATTTTCTAAATCTAGAGGCCGTGATGTCGCATCGCTGTGCTCATAAAGCCACTCAAGTGTCTTTCGAAGACTACTGGTGAATTTATGTTCCTTGATCAGTCGTGCAACCTTTGCAAGTGGTGTCTGGACGAGGAGTACTCGAAGCAGAAGCCAGGCCTTGAAGCGTAATCGCGGGCTGCACTGCTCGTCTTCTCCAGGCTGTAACTTTTTGAGTAACCACCTCAAAGTGTGTGCCGGTCTGGGATCAGATGTATGAATTCGCTGCTCTTCTCCATAGTTCCCAGAGCTTATGTACGATTTCCATTGCAGCTCAAGGTCAATGTTCAGTATAGTGCAAGCGAGATCGACTTGTGTTTGGAAAGGTTCCTCGCTCTTGTCTAGAGTTAAGATACTCGGCTGTGTGCTGGCATTGCCGTCTGGCTTTTAAGAAGTCAGCCTCATGTGCTCTTTAGATGGTTCATGACAGTTACGCAAGAGATGCTCACAGCAACTATCGGCGCCATCAACCTGTGAGATATGACATCTCTAGAAGTGGGTCGGCAGCACAAAAGTGTATCTTGAGAGCTTTCCTCGCTGGTGTCGCCAAAATAAATTTCTTGCTCCCAGGGAAGGTATGCCGAGACTGCTCGGCGCCAAGACTTGCGACCTTGCGAAAAAGAGCTTGCTGAGCTCCAACTTCTCGAGCACACGAACGCTGGAATCAAGTCGACGAGACTGCCAAGATCATTTGTGAGTATTCAAATTACCCTGTATAAGTCAGTCACTAATCAGTTCGATCTCCAGCCTTCTCCGTGATGGCCGACACGCCGCCTTCCACACCTACACCACCCGCCGCGAGACCATCGAAACCCGTCAGCGAGGCATTGCTGAATGACAAGGTACCAATTCCTTTCCTACCTCGGCGTATATCTTCGAGGAGCTGTTCTCGGTCTCAAAATGTAGAATCGCGGCATATGCGAAGACTTTTCCCTTTGCATCCGTACCTCATCCAAGAAACCTCCCACTGACATCTCTTTCACAGTGGGACCACGCCATCTCTTCCGTTCTTATCCGCTCTACACTTGGCCTTTCCTTCGGTATCGTGTTCTCCGTCCTCCTGTTCAAGCGAAGAGCATGGCCGGCAATATTTGGGCTGGGGTTTGGAGCTGGGAGGGGATATGAGGACGCTGATGGTACGCAGTTGGAGTCAATCGGTGGAAAGTTCTGTGCTGACAAATGATGGTGTTGATAGCTTCGTTCAAGAGAGGAGGTACACCGACGAATAGAGACGGCGTGAGGCTGGTGCGGCAATGAAAAGGAGAATGGGATAGCGGGACTTGTTTCTGCGCTTAGACTGGGTGGGTGTGGTTGTACGATGAATTGTATATACTATGATACACTTGAGTCTGGAATGTCAGGCTTCTTGGCCTTGATGCTCTTCGTTGCGCCTTTCTTCTCGACCATACGTAGCGAAAAGTCGGAAACGCACAACGAATGCCATACTCAACTGTGGCAATATGCCGCATTGTCACTACCAAACTCCCGGAGCATTCGTATCAGCTGAAGAGTGCTCATGCGCAGCCAATTTCTCCTGCTGTCTGTCGGTTTCGTTTCTATCAATTTACAAGAATTCAAGAGGCGGAGCCCTTTGCTATGACCAGCTCTCCTCGTCTTCTAAACCCATACCTCGTGATATTTTCTTGATAAGGGCCTTCTTCAGAAATTCTTCTCTGGCTAAACTTCGCGTTTGCTTTTAGACTGATGTCAGTGAACCTTCTAAAACCAAGATTGCTTGAATAGTACCTTGGCCCATACTCCGCCCCCTATTCTCCCTTTGTCTAAAGCTTTTCCCAGAGCGCCCCTGGATTCCTCTATGGCACTCTCTTCGGCGACCAATTGATACAATTGACCCGCCACCAAAGTTGGCGCAACGAGCACATCATCTACATTCGGCACTTCCCTGCGCTTTGCCTCTTCGAGAACTTTGTCGGCATCCCGCATGGCTTTGTGGAGTATTGCTTCATTAGAGGACAACAAAGCCTCAAGATCGTTGAGTTGGGACATCTCGGCATTGATAGCGTTAGATGTGGAGGTGATGGCAGCTTGTTGGGCTCGAAGGGGTGGAAGCGCCGAGAGATTCGAATTGTGTATGGATTGTATCTGTTGGGTCAGAGTTTGGGAAAGGGCGGAGAGGAGAGCATCTTTTTGGGGATTGGGCGGGATCGGTGGCGGAGCGATATTGACCGGTTGGGTGGGAAGAGCGTTCTCAAAAGGAGAGGTAAGAAGGTCCTCTGGGGGTTTCGTCTTGGGCAATTGTGGCGGCGGTTGAGAGTATGGCTGCTGCTGATAGGACTGTGGTAGATGTTGCTGATGTGCAGGTCTATTCTGATATTGTTGGCTCACATCTCGATAGGACGATTGAGGTGCTGGTTTCGCAGCATAACCAAGTGGCTGGGATGCTGGAGTTTGCTGAGAGAATTGTTGTTGGCTTCCATTTGTCATATCCGGAGGGTACGCATTCTGCGTACGAGCCTCTAATCCTGGGGTGAGCGGGCTGACCGGTCCTTGAGGCTGCGGATATCGAGATCTTCCGATTTGGTGAGTTGAATGCCTCTCCGTGCTAATGTAATTCCATGACGAATTAGATCTGGGCATTACTTGTCCAGACAAAGGTTGCTGATTTTGAGGGTACCCATTCTCGTGGTTGGATCGCTGCGGGTCTAGTCTTGTAGGAGGTGAGGGATTTGGCGGTCGACCATTACTACCCTGATTCTGACGAGACCCATTGAATTCCTTTGGGGGTGGAGGGGGTGCTTGTTGGCTTATGGGAGGCTGGGGCTGTCTCCTGCCAGGCTCTGATCTCCCAGCGCCCAGCTCTGGAGGGAGTGGAGGTATAGGCGGAGGATTTCCATGCTCTTGAGCTGGTCTAGGCTGCCTCCTAGAAGAGTCTTGTTTCGCAACTACTGGCGGCTCTCGAGAGAAGACGTTCTGCAAGACCGACATAAAATTGAGCAGGTTGGACCTCTAAAGAACCCCGAATCAGCAATTGCTCCAGATCGATTTTCTAGACTCTCCCATACTAATCATTCCTTGCTAATCGCGACCTAGCAATCTGATCAATACTCACATCATCGCGCCAGCTTGCCAGATATGGATGATATATCTTCCCCTCCCCAGTCACATATTGCCCCGGCCGTACTGCCATGTCTTCTGTAGGTGTGACAAAACCGATAGGCGCTGCCACTGGGTATTCTTGTGGTATCCATAGTGAGATTGGAAAAGCGTACGTCGTACCGCGAAAGTTCACAGGCAAGGTACCCTGGATATTCAGAAGAAGGGCTGAGCTGCCATATTCGTACGCTTCCAAGCATTAGCGAAGGGAGATGGGTGTGTTGCCGGTCTGGAGACATGTTGCCGTATCATACTGTAGACATTTGTCCGAAGTGTAAAGTTTGGGTACTGTGAAAGCGTTTGGGCGACATCAGAGTAGGTACGATTGACGTTGCGATATTCCTATTTGTATTAGTCTCTCGATCATATCTTTCTACATGGGAATTTACTTGAGACAGAACGCCATGTAGCCAGTTCAATGTCTTCTGAGGTACAGCGCTCATCTCTTCTCCTCGAACTTCCAAGTATCCGGCACAGCTGATCATGCCGTTACTGTTGCTGATGTCCGGTTGAACTCCGGAACAGATGGGCACGCAAAGAGTTTGGCCTTGGGCCTTGGGCCTTGGCTCGGTTCGGCTTAGCCTCCCGCAAGATGTTGACCTGATTTTTAGAAGTAGTAGTTTTAGCCACAGTAATGTTGCCGGCAGGTTGATGCTCCTGCCAGGCTGCAATATGGGGACCCTGGCGTATTGCCACTATTCACATGGTACCTGTGTGTGTATAATCATCAAAAAGTAGGGTGGGGCATGGTGGTGTGCCTAGTCTTACAAGTCGAAGGAGCTGCCACATGCTTCGCCACCTAGAAAATGATCCTTGAAAAGGCTGTTTCCTTCTAGATTACTTCTCTTCTCTCGTTCCTAGCCCCGTCAAACATGGGCTTCTTCAAGAACGACAAGAGCGCCGCTGTTCAGCCCGTCAAAGTCCATTATCGAAAGCTTCGTGGTTACCACGGACCTAACGCTATCAAGATCGCGCACTGGGCTCTTCAGGTTGGCGAATACTTCTATGAGTTGGCGGAGCCTGCGGACGATGTCGCTGCGCTTGTAACTGAGGAGGATATCATAGAGGAGCTTGAAAGTGGAGCTTTTTCTGATAGAGGAGACTCGAATGGAAATAAGAACAAGGAGAATGGCGAAGATGATGAAGTTTATGAGGATGCAAATGAGGAAGTGAATAAGGACGATGGGGATTCCAATCTCGAACTTAAATTTAACAGCACATACATGGAACACATGGAGTCAGTGCGCACTATTAACGGAGAGAAAGTCCCTCTGCAGATCAGCAAAGGCACAAGCTATCCCGGTGCACTTGAGTTCAAAACCGTCGACCTCGAAACGACACGACTGAAACCTGAAAAGGTCACCAAGCGCGCTATCCACATCTACAACACGGTCTTCCGCAAGAACTACGACTTCTTCTATAAAAATTGCCAAGCGTTCGTAAGCTATCTCTCATTCTCTATCAAGAAGCTCGACCCCGCCGGCATCAAATACATCAAAGGTAACGAACCTACCGTCTTACAGCGAAATTCGGCGGCATCTATATGTATCTTCATTACTTGGAAGCAAACTGTTCGGGAACCGCTCAAGCAACCAACACCACCCAAGGCTCAGTGGAAAGACTGGCAGTGGCCCGACGGACTAATCGACTACGAAGAAATCATCCCGCCGCGCTTGATGAAGCAGCTTTTGGAACCCGACGAACGAGGCCCATTTCAGCATCGGATTGCGCCGCACAAGCATAGGCATATGTACGGGAGATCGTACGCTGCTAATTCGATGAATCAGGCTCATCATGATATGATGCAGAATCGGCAGACTGTTTTGAATAGTTCGGTGATCACACAGCTTCAGACAGCGCCAAATGGCCTTTTCAATGGCAACCCTTCGCTCTTCGCCGCTCCGGGTTTGGGTCTCGGATTTTGACCGGATCGCTCATAGGATTGAAGTCCCTGAAGTCAGTATATTTCAAATTATTGGTTGTCCTTTTATTGCAATTAGATCTACCTTCTGAATTCCCTTTACTCCTCCCGTGCTTATTTATCACTGGAGTTTTCGGATGTTACACAAAGCACTGAATGGGAAGTCGAGAACATAAACATTGGAAGTATTTTCGGCACGCGCAATCGCCGCCTTCTAATTAAACTTAGAGAAATCCGACCCCCTCCAGAAAAGCGATCAGGCCCGGTGACCCACGGCCGCCGAATTCAGTCAGAAATCGCTCCCAGCTGCACACTATATGAACACACATTGCTTGAGCATGCGTCTCCTATCTCTCCGATCTACTGCACGCCAATACTCCCAGAGGTTGACCGAAATTGTTTGTCGACATAATAGTCCTCTGCATTCCTGCCGCTGCTCGATCTTGCCGCCACCAGCTTGACTCCTACCGAAAATTAAGGTCGTCCCTCGGATCAAAAATCCTGCGAAGAGGTCGCACTTCGAAAGCTTCAAATTATCAGGGTAGGAGCAGTAGTGATGTTACTAGAAACGGCCCATACTCCTGTTGAGGACCCCATCTCTTCGGGGATCCTCTAGTGCTCTTGAAGCCTACCAGGATTAAAATGTAAAGTCGGAATGATAGATATGATAACGGATTTCGAATGGAGAAATATCAAGACTCTAAATCATCTGCCGATCTACCACATCCTCTTCCCGTGCCCAAGGTATAACTGCATCCCGTGCTCCGACTTCCTCCTCAACCCCATCAGCTTCAAGGACCACAGCTAAAAGGGCACTGAAAATAAGTCACAGAGCCATCGCCCTTCGGCCCCGCATTCCCCGCAAACGTGCAAGGCCCCGGACCCATCCCCGGCGCCGCCGGATTGAATTCCAACGCCATAGCAGACCCATACCAGCTCTGCCAAGTCATCATCACCTTCGCCGGCACCCCTTTCCCCTGCGCCACACTCCCAATACTCCATTCCCCGCCTCCGACGGGGAATTTCACCGTCTTTCCAATCGTGGTGGTCGGCATTCCGCCCATGGCGGCATTCGAAGCGTCGCGGAACCAAGCTTGGTATTGGACGTGGCTGCCGAAGCCGTTTTGCACGATGTAGGCTGTGCAGGGGCCGGAGTGGTCGTACGTGTGGCTTTTGGGGGGGGTGGGCGCGCCGCTGGGGGCTTTCCAGGTGGGGGAATTTATGACTTGGCCGCTTTTTAGCACGCCGTTTATTTCGGCGGGTAGAGGGGGTTGAGTGGAGCGGCGGGTTAGAGGAGTTGAGAGATGGCTTGAGAGCGGGAGGAGATCTGACTGGGGGAGTGGATTGCCGGATATGAGTAGAGGTGTGGATATGATGGCCAGGAAGAGGACAGTGAAATGCATGGCGCCGAAAAAGAAATATAGAGGAGGGGATGAGGGGTTGGAACAAGAGTCTGTGGAACTGAATTGCGGTACTGAAGCTTACTGATCCAATGTGGGGCACTCTTTAGGAATGACTTGAAAACCATTAAGTGCCATGGGTAAATGAATTGTAAGAACTCCTATTCTCGGACTTACCTCGTTGGTATGTATAAGACAAAGGGTCACCCTGATTCATGAAACAACGAAACAGCAACGGGATGTGAAGGAAAGCTCTTTGATCAGCCCGATCAGTTACTCTTTGTTACCAAATGAAGGGCCTTGAATCCGTTTCTCATCACCTGACAAGAAACAAAGACGCACGAAAACCAGAGACGAGCTTGCGAATTCGAAGTGTGTAGGAGCTACCGTTAGGAGGGTTGTGGGTCAAATCATCTTACCCTGGGTCTCAGTACAGCATGAGATGACGGGCAGGGCTATCAATCGGGATTACAAAAATCGAATGCAAACCCCGTCGGTCTTCCTCGCGTAATTCGTATGTTGAGAGTAAATGTGAGTTTGCTAAGGATATGAGTTCACAATCCTCGCTAAAGGGGTCACACAAGAAATAGATGGAGAATCGGTCGTCAGAGACCACGGTTTCAGTGAACAGATCTTGGGTAGCTTTGCTTGATAAGCAGATCCTAAAGACCTTGGAACTGATCGTGTGGTTCTTGGGAAGGCATCAATTGGGGAGCGAGGATTGCTTGCACTACGGCAATTGCGTGTGCCCGTTATTGGAGAAAACATTCCAGTAGATATGCTCTTGATATAATTTTCGCTGCCTTATTGAACAGTAGAATCTAAATATGTTAATGACGAACAATCATAGAAATGAGAACAGAATTCAGGAATTCGTATAGGTCCGATGACGGTACGGAGACAATTCATGAGATTTGCTATATCTGATCCTGCCAGGATCGGACTGTTTGATGGAAAACAAGAGAAGCGCACGAACACTTAGCAGTCCGGAAGATCCACGGCTCGTTCTCTACTGCAAGCCCAATTCAATTCACTGAATTCGTTCTTTTACGTACCTTTATGGAATATTACTAACGTAAAAGACCTTCTTTTGAGACTCTTCTGACGTGAACGTCCACCGTTTGAGTATCTTGAGTGAGCGCTACAGCGATCCAAGCAGAATACCCGTGCTATACCTCCGGACTACGACGTCCCAAATTCACTTTGACAATCTTCCCAGACACCGTGACCGGTTTTCCAGTGTCGTGATCATAGTCACCTCCACTTGTACTAACGTACAGAACGTCTCGATCGGAGGCTGTCCTTCCAAAGGCGCATGCTGTGGGACCGCTGATTTCCGCAATGTATGTGGCAGCACCTCCTTCCCGTGGCACATAGACAATGCCATCCTTGCTTTGAAGATATTCTGCCACATAGAAGTTACCTTGAACATCGATGGCGAAGTCGTCGGGTGCAAAGGCTCCATGAGCTAAAACGGCGTAATCTCCTATGGCTTCTCCTCTGGCAATAATGGTAACTTTAACAAGAGTCCGTTGCTGGGAGTTCGTGAAGTAAAGGACATTGCCGTGGACTTTGAGGCCGTTTACTCCAAATCCAGTGGATCGAGTGTAAGTGCTGTTGATTGCAATTTGGGACTCTCCCGTATCGATGTCTACACTAAAAACAACTCCTAGGTCGAAATCGCTGACGAGCAGCAGGATGGAGTTCCAGCCTGGGAATGTCAGGCCGTTGAGAGCTTGGGCCTGAGGGATGGTCGCTATCTTAGAGACCTCCACTGAGCCCGGCCGCTCTGGATCAAATCGGCGCATATCTAGTCTGAAGGTGTATGCCCCACCGAATCCTTTAAACGTCTCTGAGGAGAACTTTGCAGAGCATACGTGGAATACGTCTGGCGAAGTTTCTACAATGCCAATAATTGAGGCGGTCTCTGGAAATTCGTGAAGAAGTACCGCTTTCTGGGACATGAAAGGATCGACTTGATAAATTCGTGGTCTTGTATTCTCGGTGACAATGATCTGGCCATTATGGCGCACCGCCAGGTTCTCGACCTAAGTATCTTCAGGAAATTCGTAGACGAGGTCAGAGAGCAGAGGGTAAGTCACATTGGAATATCCGTCAGAAGAAGAGGTAAGAGACTTTTCCTTGCCGACAGGAGCTGCCCAGGCGGTTACCATATATATAATGAGAAGTATCAAGGTATCCATCCTGAATGTTCGCATGATGAGATTCATCGCCTTGATTTTAGTAGGCTCAATTTCCAGATAACTGGATTCTCCAATGATGGACTTTCACGAAAACGCGAGTAGCAAGTGAAACTTCAATTGAAGCATTCTTGATGCGTTGGAGATATAAGTCAAATTCAAGTGCCTTACGAATTGATGGAGAAGCGGACGAGAATGTCTGACCTTGCTCGTGATACCATTAGGAGAAGTTTCCATCATGCCGCTCGCCGTCAATAATGCGGCCTCGGAACTCGTTCGTACACGGCAATCTTGAAATTCCAATACCATCTATACCATCTAGTCCTGCAGAAACCCCTAGGAAGTCAAGGGTGACAGGGCCAGCAGTCGACACAATTACGAGCAAGTCCAACTGTTACTACCATAAGATACTTGTTCATACTCGAGCTGACCGAGGACTCAATAATGTTCCGCTGGGTATGCTGGAAAGAATAGGTGTGGGCGCTCGCCAGGTTGTCGTAGCTTTAGCATAGTCTGATTGAATACCTAAATACCATTTAACTTAACCGCAAGTCTCTAGAAATCTCAGAAACCCAATAATTCAAGCAATTTGTTTATGATGATATCAAGCCTCTCAGATCAGGAATAGTTCTACCAGCGTGGTATTTCCGTGGACCTACAATTTCTATTATCGGGTGGTCATAGTACAACTCGTGCATGTACATCGTATGCCAGTCGATAAGCGGCCATGTAGTCCGTGGACGGTATACCCCTATTGTGACCGTTATGCGGTTTGATGACCAGTTCTTGAGAAGTACTGAAATGTGGGTAATTGCCTTTCTCAAGTCGTAGTCATTCTTGGTTCGGGCTCCATGATCACTGTATTTTCGTAAGTGCTAGAATCCCTCGAGCGAGTACAATGGTATCCTTCGCAGCTAACAAATGCTAACCAAGGCAAGATACAGATTGTGAAATGAGAGCACCTCGGCAATCTGTTCTAAGCAAAAATTTGGCGGCTCGCTTCGCACAGACCCTCGGACACCCCTGGAGAAACAAGAATTGCGGGGGAGCGGGCCGCCTAGGCCCGCATTAGCCAGGGGTATTCTTGAATCCTGTCTTCATTTATTATTGTTTCCTCACCTTGCATAAGCTTCTTCTCAAAATCTAGTAAGAGTCGACCTTAATTCCGCTTCCACAACTGTCCTCAGTGATAAGAAACCCTCATCTGAGCCCAAGTCTGCCTGCCAATGGCCCCAATGACCAAATACTCGGTGCTCCTCCCAACCTACAACGAGCGCTCCAATCTCCCTGTCTTGGTCTGGCTGCTGCACAGAACCTTCACCTCCAACAACCTAGACTGGGAACTCATCATCGTCGACGACGGTTCTCCTGATGGTACACTCGAAGTAGCGCAACAATTGCAAAACCTCTACAGCTCACAACGTATCGTCCTAAAACCGCGAGCCGGCAAACTGGGCCTGGGTACAGCCTACGTGCATGGCTTGAAATTTGCCACAGGAAACTTTGTCATCATCATGGACGCCGATTTCTCACATCATCCTAAATTCCTGCCGCAGATGATTGCAAAGCAGAAAGAGCGAGACTACGATATTGTCACTGGGACAAGATATGCTGGTTCGGGTGGCGTGTACGGCTGGGATTTAAAGCGCAAAATGATCAGCAGAGGAGCAAATCTTTTCGCGGATACCGTTTTAAGGCCTGGCGTGAGTGATCTGACTGGAAGCTTTCGGCTTTATAAGAGAGAGGTACTGGAGAGTGCCATTGCAAGCACGACCAGCAAGGGGTATACCTTCCAAATGGAGTTGATGGTCAGGGCGAAAGCGATGGGTTATAGCGTGGCCGAAGTTCCGATCAGCTTTGTGGATCGCGTCTATGGTGAGAGTAAGCTTGGAAATGATGAGATTGTGGAGTATGGAAAGGGGGTCTTAAGCCTGTGGCTTAACGTTTGAGTGCTGGATCATCGAGGATTAGAAAAAGTCCAGATAAATGGTGTCATATGGTTTGGGTCTTCAGCTTGGATTAGGCCTGAGAAAAGGCAACGGGCGAGGTCTTACTTACACGGGAGTGAGAATGTGCTTCTGTACATGTTCACAATCCCGCAGATCTCAATATTGCTTCCTATTCTGATCTGCAAATGATAGAACATTGCCATGTTTCTTCTTACCCACACCAGATCAATCAAAAGCGTCGCGAATTGTCACCAAATCATTTGAATCCATATTTTCCATTTCCTCCAATACGGACGCCGTACCAGATGTGCCTAGATGAGCTATGGCGGGAGCTAGATGTACGTGATAGAGATATCGAATCACGTGACTGTTTCGTTTATGGTGAATTGGATCTTCACAACGTCTATCGTCCCACCCTATCAATTGCCGACATCTGAATGGCTCAGATGCAGAACACATAGGATGCAAGGCAAATTCAAGCGACGAGGACTTCTTTGTACGCCAATCATAAGAGTCTCTCACTGCACCGACGTAATGATACCTTGGGCGACCCACTCAATCAAGTCGCCGTCAAAATCTCCGAGGACTCCAAGATCTCCATCTCGCAGCCCTTTTTGCCATTGAAGCGCTCTCATCGTTTTAAAGCCCTGTCGACCAAGCTGTCGTTTCTTCACACGAAATTTGACTGAGATATCAATGACGGCCATTCGTAGGTCACGTGTCATACCCGCCAGGCCAATTGTGCATTGCACTTAGTCAGAATCCAAGTGCTATCAGGACTGTGTCTATTCAAGGCTGCAAGCTTCTGTCATGCACATCAGACGTAACGCACAGTCAATGGCGGCAGGTGTCAGCCCGCTCCACACCACCCTCCCAGAAATGTTGCAAGTCGCTGGCGTGTCGAGGTTCGTGCGTGCCTTAGTGGTACTTTAATTTTCATGATCAGCCGAGAATTTCCACAAACATCTCTCAGCTCGTTCCTAGGAGACAGCCCGTTTGTCTCCCACAGCCGAAGAATGCATTGTCAAAGGATCATGGTGCATGTTCGAATACTTGTGAAGGGTGTGCTCGGAATATCGGCTAAATGCGTCTAGAGGCTTGCTGTTCTTCATACACTGTCAGTCTTCTTCGAATGTTTCTCTTTTTGAATTTCTTCCCCTCAAAGCATGTGAGGAGCCTCGTAGGGGCACAGCTTTCTCCGCAGCTTCATCATTTGTCTCTTTCACTCTCTACAACCGTTCTCTTTGCCCCTTCCTCAACCACGGATGAGGATCCGAAGAGATGGCATCGCCGAATACCTCTTTGACGCCAGAACAGCTACAAAGGCTCCTGAATGGACCCGCTTCTGCGCCACCAGCTGGAGTCCTGCCGAATTTCAATGCCCCTTCAGATTTTAACAAACTTTTCATTGCGACGTTAATCTTGTGTATTTCATTTTCTACCTCGGCTATCCTATTTCGCACGTACACCAAGATTTTTCTTATTCGCTCTGTCGCGTTCGAGGACTGTGAGTATTGAGTAATTTGCATTCAATGAAATTTTAAAAATCTTGTCGGACGTCATCATAATTGCATGGGTAATCTTGTACTGATGCCGACTGCTTCTTGATTCTAAATCATTATAGATTGGCCAGATCATAGAGACAATTCCTTCCGGCTACTGCACTAGGTTGAATATTGGTAGCCATATGTGGAACATACAGCTGAGAACCTTCTTCAAAATACTCTATGTATGCCCGTCTCCCGAGACTTCATTAACCATATCCGTCACTGATGCCGCTTGCAGTGGATCAATGCCACTGCCATCGTGTATTGTCCAGTAGTGTTTTTCGTGAAACTATCGATCCTACTGCAATATCTCCGCGTATTTGTCCCTACTCGGAACGGGAACATGCCAATGTACATTGGGACCCACATCTGTATCTGGAGCTGTTTCATCTTCTACTCTGTTCAGATGTCTCTCGAAATTGCCAACTGTACTCCGCGAGAGAAAATTTGGAACCCCTTCGTCCCAGGACACTGCTTCCATAATCACGCCTCTTTTCTTGCCGGCGGGATATTCAACATCATCTCAGACTTTGCCATCTTGATACTTCCTATGCCGATTCTCTGGCGACTGCAGGTCCCCTTAAGGAAGAAATTGATGATGATCGCAGTCTTTGCGACAGGAATTCTGTAGGTGCTGCCCTACTAGCAGCCTGTAGAGATGAAAGAGTCGTGTTTAGCTACTAGTGCTGGTCCTAGGTGACTTGAATTGGTGTATCGTTGCTAACAGGCCCCATCTTACAGTGCATGTGTGGCGTCTATATTACGCACAAATTACAACCTTAAGCTCTATAAATCCGAGGACGTCAGCTACAATCTGGGTATCATGGGCCTATGGACCTACGCCGAGATCGCAATCGGAATTATCGTCAGCTGTCTTCCCGTACTACCAAAGTCCTTTCAACATTTCGGCCCCAAATTTCAATGGTTCCTGTTGCCGAAAGAGAAGATCGATACCAAGTCAAGATCTATATCACTATTCAGGAGTCCCACCGCAAAGGCCAGATCATCATCCAAGAACTCGACTCCTCTCGCGAATCATACTCAGGGAATGGGAACCAGCGACATGTGGAAGGATTCTGGCACCCCCAAACCGCGCGCCACAGACGAAGATCTCACACTTGACGACTACGAAACGCCGCCACCGGTTCTACCAAAGTCCTTGGTCACGGGTGGGATCAGTGGGTCACAAAAGGAGGGAAACGCAACGGTACGAAACGACCTTGAAGCAAGCTATGGAAACATATTTTAGAGATGGCACTCCGTAGATTCATGCAATGAACAAATAAGACAGGATCAGCGCTCATTGCAGCACATAGATGACTGTGATAGGAGAAAGCTCACCAATCTACCAGTATGATCCACGGGGCCTCACGGAAAGAGTAAAGGGAGGCTTCTGCAGAGATCAATGCTCAATGTGCGGACGATTTGCATGCATCATGATCGCAAAAAAGTGCGCCGGCTCGGAATCAATACTACAACAAACGACGCGACAAATGTCTGCCACACTGCGCTGACGCAAATAAGCAGGTACTTGCGCCTTCTCATTCGCTGATACGCGAGTGGTGTATGCAGCTTACTGCTGAACGGGCCGCAGAGACAGTTCCGCTGCATCCTGCATCGATCTGCAAAGCTTGTGCTTGCATGACGTTCGTGGCTTTGGGGTGCCAGTCGGTGTGAGCAACCCCAAATTCTGTTTTGGCGAATGCTGGACCGGTGATTGATGATAATTGCAATACTATAGCCTCAGTTCGCGAGGTCATCGTTATTGCCGTTGCTTCACTGCGATGTAATCACCATAAGACTGAGGTCATCGGACTTGCATACCTATTTTCGGGCCTAGGTATTACCGAAAGATCGGTTTCCATCTCTCATGAGAAACGTCTCTCTTGGAAAAAGTGAAATATCGTCGAGCTTCTCATTTCGTTCCCCAATAATTGGTTACTGTGAATTTACTGCATAAGATCTATGGAAGCTTGCTGATTAATGCCCACTGCATCACATACCTAGGCAATACTGCACTCTGCATTACCTAGACAGGTTGGTATTGTGTTTGCACAGGAGAAACATTTATTTGGGGCTCGAATACCGTTCCTAAGTATTCACCTTGTCTTGTTAGTGTCCTATACTACACCGTGAGATACATAAGGCATGGCGCTGAAACCCCTGAAACACCGCTTTCACATCTATCCTTCACTAAATACCATCGCCCCTTATCAATAAGTCCAAGAATTAGTACTAATCACCACAGTCCCCAATGACCGATCGGTACCGTCCAACTCCCGGGCCTCTAGATTCCCTCAGCTATCCATAAAGCAGTCTCCAAGCAGACCATCAGTCCCCATGTGACGACTATCCCATAGAGACTCTCTGAATCTCATCTTCCCGAACTAAATTCGGCAAACGTTGGATTCCCATATCTCCCACCAGATACCTGCCCTTCAAGCCCGTCCCATACCCCCCCAGCACCATCCCCACTCTTCATCGGCCACCTAAGCTCTTCCCCAAACCCAACCCCACGCAACACCGTCCCTTGGCCCAGATACCCCCCTCCCGGTCTAGAATGACTGAATCCTGTAGTGAGAGCTATGTCTGGGCGTCCTGCGTATGGACTCTCACCTAAAGTCGTAAAAGCCTATAAGGAAGTGATATTATTAATCGTTATACCCGCGTTTCGAGCAAGTGCTGTAGCCATATATGGACGTATCTCGCTTATGGGCGCGGAGATGGGTGGGAAGTAAAGAAACTTTTGATGGAAGTCATTTGGGTGTGGTTTTAAAGGATTAGTGTCCATCCAGGATGCTGAAGGAATTCACCTTCTGAAGCATGCTTGGAGATCGTGAGGGACGATTTATTTGTAAGAATCTTGCCTGAAAGAGAGTGCGGGTTTCATGAGACTTGTGGCTCTTGGACGGCCTCAAGAGGGTAGTCATTGACTTGGATTCAATATCCTAAGGAAATAGAGATTATCTTGTAAAGGTGAGATTTCGAGATGATTTGTGTCTTTTGTGTAAAGGAGCGTTCTGCATCACTTCCAAGCATTACTGTAAAATGATATCAGAGTCACACTCAGGCCCCCATATCTCATGACAAGCGTTTGCGAAACGGAAAGAATGCACCACCAATCGGGCAGCTCGAATTTCGTTCTTCGAACCGCCAGGTTGGGGGTTATCAAGATGTAGGGACCTTTGAATTATGGATCACACTGTATCAATATCGTAACAATGAAGGACTAAATATGTTTCTAGAGCCATCGTAGGTTACACTACTTCGGAGCCTCGCAAATGTCGAAAACCCTGAAGTTGATAATGATACAGAGCGGCTACGTCGCGCATACGACGCCGGTACGCTTGAAACTCATTTGATACAGGTTTCCGCCCATGGTCGGCGCTTTCAGCATTTTCTGATGAGAGTACCTCACAGAATGCCAGACGAAGAGCAAGTCTTGAACCTTCCCTCAGTAGCCGACTACATTGAGAGTCGTTAGTAGCAAATCTTCCACATCGGTTCAAAAAGGAAAACAAGATAGCAAGTGTCAGGACTTACCTCAATACAATAATACTGACTCCGACAAGACTTAACACTCGTCGAAAAAAGCACCTGTCCCTGATCCCTAAAACAAACCAAATAAATCCCCTGCGTATCATTCGCCACGCCCGCAAACATCCCCTGCTCCAACACATCCGCGCCCGGATTAATCTGCACCGTCTGCTCGTCCTGCGGCCGGAAGATAGCAAACTGGGTGCTGTTGGGCCAGGTGACGAGACCGGGCAGGAGGCGGTGCCGAGCGGGGGAGTGGGTTGGATGCCCGAGGCGGTGAAGTTTTTGTAGTATTCCATTTCCGAGGTGATGGTTTTGTTGGTGTAGGTGCAGTCGGAGAGGTAGACTACTTCTTGGGTGTTGCCGAAGCCGCGTTTTTGGAGGGGGGAGGAGGTGGTGAGGGTGAGGAGGGAGAGGGGGAGGGGGAGGGTGGAGAGATGCATTGTGGGTGCTGATGGGGTAGGATAGGGAAGATTTTTGGAGAAATGAGGATGGAAATCTGGGGCTTTGGGGTTCGAATCTTCTGTAGGATCGCCTGGGGAACAGGTGTTTTATATGCAACGAATTCTGAACTTCGTCATCGCAACGGCTGAACCAACATCAGCGACTTCGCTCATACCATACCCGGGACTCAGGAGACTGCCATGAACGCAGACGCTGATCAGATGCAGGTCCCCGTCCGCCATGTGCTCAAAAATCCGGATACTTTTCTTGGCTGTAATACTGCAGGAACGTTGGATCTTCGGCAGATATGACTTCATAGTCATTCATATTCATGATCCGTCTGAAGCAATTCGATCATAAACACAGACTGTCAATGTTCTGTAGAGCCTGTTGACCTATGAAGATGGAGGCCGATTCCGGTTCGCCTTCCGAAAAAGACTCCGCCTAGCGTTCCAGGATGCCAAGACCGGCGTATTGACCAATCACATCGATCATTCAATGTTCTGTGTCCGAATATGACTCGCAATTCTCGGGGTTCCCTCTCCCTTGGATGAGACTGGTGTTAGTCTCACTCGAAGGACAGACCTACAACGGCTGACGGCCGTACTGGCCACTCTAATCGAGAGGCTGATGGAGCCGGAGCCGGAGCGAGGCATCTTCTGGTGAGGTCTTACGTTAGCCTATTACATAAAAAAGGCTCTTCTGCTCGAACAGGCCTCCAAGCGTAGCACCGTCGCGGTTACTTCTTATGCTTTCATCCGATGTTTCAATGGACTGGATAAACAACTTACTCATGCGGAATCGCTGCAATGTTTTCATGAATACACCGGTCAGTGGCACAGCTTGCCATGAGCGATATTTTGTGAGACACACAGCAGGATAGCACCAACAACAGAGCTTAGAGAGCATGACATGAGATTCAGGAAGTCATTGCACTGCAGGGTCGAGAGAAGCTGGTCGAAGAAGCTGACGGGAAACACGCTTCGAGTACACTGGGCAATACCTTGCTCAAGGATGGCTAAAGCGATGGTGGACCGCGAACGACTGCGCTCGAGGCCAAGGTCTTGTGATGGATTTTCTGGATTGAGAATGAAGCTCTTTGGGACATCTGAATCTCTTAGACATGACCATGTAATATGTCGTTGTTGTTTTCCCATTTACGGCTTAGAAGTCTTTTCGAAACAGTATTCCCAATTCTGCGTGTGATCATGTTCTAGGAAGCTAGAAATTCCAGAATCCGGCCAGATGGTGACCGAGGAAAAGACAAAGCAAGGAACCTAATGCTGTGTAGAGAACATAAGGATGATGTAGACTTTAATTCCCAAATTACGATGAAACTCTGAAGAACAATGACAACACTCATCTGTGGGACGATTCGTATGAGCCGCGTGTCTTGGAGATTCCTCGAAACACAGACTTGCTGTCTTGCTATTTTGGCGCAAGACCCGAACCTCGGTAATACCCGGTGAGGACTCGTCACAATCACATAACTATTTCCGAGCTACTCGATTCGCAGCGCATAATTGGAGAAAGCGAAGTAGCCGGCGGTGGTAATATCTCGTAGCCATCAATCTTGGCCCACAATCGGAATCTGGCTCGGTGAGACATAGGCCTCTAGACTGACAGATAACCTAGGTGTAGGATATCTTTTTGGTGAATCATCCGCTCCAGATCTTTATCCTCGAGAACTTTCCTGTAGATTCAAAAGACTAGCTCTTTCTCTGCCTCTTTCCAAAGTCCTTCCACGTCAACTTATATCCAAAGACTAGCTCTTTCTCTCCCTCTCTTCTAAGTCCTTCCACAACAGCTTATATCCAAAGACTGTCCTCCTTAACAGCTCATCTCCTCTGTCCTCCTCGAACATCACCTTGTCCATCACCTTCTGCATGATTCCTTGCACCACGAGACCTCTCTCCCTGCAGAGGTCAAAGAATGCCAGATCTTTTTCCAACAGCCACGGCCTATACGGTGTGAAGAACACTAGCGCACACGCACCTGGCCTGCGTGCCATAGATTCGAGCACAGTGGAGACAAGGTCTTGGTGGCAATGATGGTTGAATAGTAGATCGGCCAATAGTATGATATCGAAGCCATGAGACGGAGGTGGTAGATGCGCTAGAAGAGACTTAACCGAGGAGCCCCAGAGGTAGCCTTGTGCAATGATGTTCCGAGCAGGCCGAAATAGTGACTGCGACTCATGGATGTTGTGTGCGAGGTTCTCGATCAGGTCTGCGTCTGGGTAGTCGGTAACAACGACTTTCTCGGCACCATTGATGGCTGCCACAATACTCGGTAGGCCAGCACCGGCACCAAGCTCGAGAACAGTCTTCCCTTGAATCAGTTGTGAAGCGTGCTCCTGAAGGTAGGTGGCTAAGACTTGGCTGCCATTCCAAAGATAGTGACCCTACTCCGACACACTTCAGCAATTCGCTGCGTGTAGTCGTAGGACAGGGCTTCAGATACCCACAGAGGATTATGCCCCACCAGGCGGAGGCGTAATGTTTCCCCTGAGAGTAGAGTGTGCTCTGCATAGGTAGCCGGCCGTTCGGCCTCACGATATCCTTGGGGCTCTTGAAACATGTTGTTTCCTAGAGGGTCATCCTCATCGGAGTCCATTTCATTCATCTAGGGTGGGATATTGACATTAGACAGCGGGATGATGTATATGCAGAGTATGCCCTTCTTGGTTCAAATCGCCGGGTTTGTAGGAGCCGTTTCTCAAAATAATGAGAAAGTTTTACGAATGATCATCTGGCGCGAAGTGTAGTGCCGATCCAATGCCAAGGAATCTCATTGAACTTGGATACGCTAAAAAAATACCACTCCGAGCACTCAATGAACGTCCCACCCCAGCCACCACGACATTTGTGAGCCTTGCGGTCCTGACACCGGGAGTTTACATACATCTGAGACAAACATCGATTACTAAAGCGTCGGGTCATCTTGCTTTCCGGACAACAATATATTCTAAGCTACTATCTTCGCTATGGGTTACTACCGACGCTGCGTCTTCAGGAGCTGAAATGCCATTAAAACCTTTGGATCGTGATTTGGATTGATGTTCTCACAGCATTTTCTATTTGAAAGTTACATACACCACAACCAGAGCCCACAAATTGTGAGGTCTCAAAGATTCCAAGGAGCCGAAAAGAAGAACATGGGGATACCTACAAATCCAATGATTCTTCAACCTGACCATTGATGAGGACTGCAGCTCCTGTCTCGTGCACACTAGCCGATATTGCCCATAGCTCGACCATCCTCCGCCGACTTCTCAAACATCCACCAACCTGATACAGGCTGCATAGTATCGAGCCCAACCTGGCCATTTTCTAAGGGCTTCCCGCTGCTAGTACCCTTGATTGCCATTGACCCAGCAACCATCGTTGCGTCGAATAGGTCTCCGTTGTCATCCACCTTGACTGGCACCGAGCCATATCCTGGAGGAACATCGCTGATGTCGACACGATGGTAGGCCCCCGCATCGAAAACGCCGGGCTTGCCTTGATCCTGCGCCTTCGACCCTCGACCCCGAAAGAGCAATTTCCCATTACTATCCCACATGCAAAACGCCGTGATCCATCCAGACAGTTCAGTTGGGCCGGATCCCATGTTGTATTCATGCGCTATCTTTTGCCAGAAGTCAAGAACCCCTTCAGAATCTGGACTCTGAAAAGTCTCGATAAACTTCGACAGGACTGGCTCCAGCAGGTCATACCACATAGTTGGCTCCTTACCATACGTCTTCAATTTCTCTAGTCTCAACAGTATGTTCTCCCAATCCCCTTCGGTTCCCAAGATTGTCACGGAAGGAAGACCGCACTCGATGCAGCATTCATATGTGAAATACTTCTGTAATGTGCCCATCATGAGGACAGACGCCACGACAGTATCTTCGGCAGTCGTCGTCGTGTACTCCGGCACGATCCACTTTCGAAGCTCTGGATCAACGACGCTCTTTTCTAAAAGTCTACCCATCGCCTCTGCAAACCAGCCATAATCAACAGTATAACGGTCGCCTACCATGTTTATCACCAAATCCTTCTGTCCTTCATGGGCGACGAATTTGTCGCGCAGCTCCTCAGAATGGGCATTTACATAGCAGCTGAATTGAGTCAGGATGGCGAACCACACATCTTCCGGACGGATGATGAAGTGATGATGCTGGTTGTAGGCCTTGATGGCGCCCTGGACGAAGCCATTGGTGGAAGCATAGAGAGCGGCATGTGCGGACTGGTTGTTGAGGTGGGAGTCGAACGAAGTTTGGAGAAGCTCTTTACAATCGATGCCCGGAGTCTTACGGCAAGAGGTGTGCAGGAGAGTTTCTGCGTTTGTCACAGGCTGACCATGGCGAGAGCCCAAGAGATTGGCTTCATGAGGAGCTGTCTTGACTGTGATGCCATTTGAAATCGAAGGCCCGGTGTTGGTCGCCATTTGGTATGTTTCCTCTTAGTAGGTTGTTAATCTTTTCGATTTTGTTTCTTGCGACGATGCATCAAGGTGTGTGTGTGCGTGACGTTGAATTTCCTTGGTGAAACAGCAAGCAAGTGCTGGAGGTTCGAAGTTGTTAAATAGATCAACCCCGCATTTAATATGCCCTTCTCCCCATCTTTTTTCCCTGCTCTAGGCAGCAATGCTATAGGCGCTCCACATCCCTTGCCCCACTTGAGTCCGACAGCCTCACTTATTTGTTCAACTAACAATGTCATGCGAACGAGGCCAGTGAACAGTCAGGTCAAGGTAAAGGAAACGCAGTCTCCATACCTATTCCACACACATTTTACTACGACTACCGAGCTCGTTTCAGAGAGGAAAAATTCCATCTCTGATGAATTCCTGCTGGGGATTTGGGAAAATTGGCGATTTCCAAGAACTCAATTCGCCTTGGGATGCGCCTCGAAGGATCTGCTGCGTCATGAACTTAAAAAAAAATGGCTATCCCAACAACATGTATTTGATGACTGACACAGAGACTACGCGCCACTGCAAACAGTCAAACACTCGTTAAGAAACTGGGAAGCTTCGGCCCCACCAGATCTCTGACTCATTGTCGCTTTCTTGAGATCACTTTCTATTTCGTCATTGTATCTATCATCCCTACTGACTCGCACGACCAGATGAGTTTAATGATGCTTCCTCGATGCTTCATCATAGCCCACAAGCGCCAAACCAGGGAGAATGGAGCAGCATTGTCAGTCCATGGAAATACTTCAAGAATCGAACCACTCTCAGAAACGATTTACCAGAGGCTTGAAGCTGTGCCTGGATATTTATGGAGTCGCTGTAGCATGTGATTTTTATGCTGACTCTGCAGATTCCGGAAATTGGTATTGGACAGTCGCCTCGTGCAAATGCGAGAGAAAGTCACCACTGCATCAGGGTATGGAATACCTTGCGACATACTCCTTGCCTTACCCTTGGCGTAGAAAAATAATCCACCTAAACGGCGACCAAGTATATCCGTTCGTAAGCAGGGGGAAATATCGTATATTGGTTTTCTAGTGTTGGTCTGAGGATGTCTGCATTCAGCGTTCCAAACTCCATCACAGGGTGTCCCCGTACTCTCAATCGGCCATAGAAAAAACATGGTATTGCAAGTAGAAATTCATCAATTCAATTCCCTTATTTGACCACCCTACCTTCTTAAGAAATTTGCCTGCTCCCCCATTTCGCATGCGAACTAACTAGCCCAGCCCATTCTCACAGGACACGACGTGCCTGAAAATCATACACAGCTTAATGGCGGTGTAGACGAGAAAGTTTGAGGTCCATTTCTTCATCAATCATGCTGCTAAGACATCCCTCCTAGTCGTCTGATATATTTCGTAATGGAGGAAGATCCGGGGCTTTGCGCACCTTATTCATGGGGTAAGGTAATTGGCGTGGCATTTTCTGCATTCATGGGTTCTTTTGGCAACTGGCTAGAAAAGCTCTTAGAACAACATCTACTAACAACCCTAATTCTTGAGCAAGTTAGTAAGATTAACATCCTACTTCTTTTAGATCTGGTCTACCTCAATCCCAATGAGCTGACTGACTGAGGTGCAGGCTTCGTTGTTGGTGTACAGCTCAGCGGGATAACTCTAACCCCGAGCTTCTTTTGTAGGCCACTAGACTCTCATCCCATTGCAAAATCTTTGACAACGCCAGATTGACGCACGACAGACTTTTTTGTAGCCTTTATAGTACCTTTCATACATCTGACGGTAGGAGTAGCTCTTTCCGTACGCTTTCTTCTCCTTTGGTTACCCATTTTGACATCGTAGAGTTGTCTGCAGGCTTCATATAATTCAGCGTCATCTCTATTTCTTCTACGCCATTTTCTCGTTCGTCATCCAATTAGAATGGATACTCTCTTTCTGATTCTCGCATGCCTACACTCGAGGATGAGGAGAATCTCGTACGAGAATACTACTATTGGGTACTACCTGTCAATCATATTCCACCGGGCGCAGAAATAAGCCCGGAAGAGCAACGGATCGAAGATGAGATTGCGAGAAAACATCCAAACAGAGGGTTACCAAAGTGGAGTTCTGGTGGTTGGCTCAAGCTCAAGGGAGAAAATTCTGCCAAGAGGGCAAATACCTTTTTTGATTGGCTTTCGAATACCGGTACGGCGAAGAGCGAGGGATTGCTCGGAGGTTTTATCCCATGACCCGCTACTCAGGCCAGTCTTTAATGTTGGGACGCTAAACCTGTCTACATATAGTGTCTTTCTTCCCACTCATCTCTCACGTGGCGAGACCTATTCTGAAGAGATCTTTGCGGATGATTCCAGAGCGATTGAGCTACTCTATAAATCTTCAGCCCGCTGTACCTTTGGCTGGAAAGTTCAACGGAGCCATCAAGCCGATACAATGAGGATGTATTCCCGACAGGATCGAGTGTCCAATATAGAAAACCGGCCTGCAACTTGGCACAGAGTACGCTGCGGGATGGCTCTCGGGGGCGCCTGGGCTGTAAAGCCCCTGGCATTGCCTCCAATATAGGCGACAGACTAATTCCGGCCACTAATAATAGTTTATAGACTAATATATATCTAGTATTTATAATTTAATTACTAATATTTAGGGCCGGATCGAAATTATCTATCGCCTATACCGGAAACCTCGTATTTTATAAAAATAACCTTCGCGTCTATACTAAAATTAGACGAAAGTAAATATCGTATATTCTATAGTAACTACCGTTCGCGTATTTATACTATTATATTAGATACGGTTCCTATACTCTTAAAGGTACTCTCTCTATTCCTACCGCTAGCTAAGTATATAAACTACGAATATATACTAAATACCGCGTTACGCGTAGGCGTCGTCGTTTAACTACCTCTCTCTTAACCTAATAGATTCTTACCTTCCTAACCTACTACCCGCTACCTAATCCCCCTCTAGTTACCCTCGTCGATTTAATTAATCCTTTAAACGCGTCCGCTCCGACGAGTTCGACGAGCGCGCTACCTTATTAACCTAGCGTATACTATTACCTTCTCCGTATAAGACCCTTACGTATCCGTAGACCCCGTCGATACGGTCTATAACGTCGTAATTAAATACTCTAATCTCCTCTTTACCGAATATACCTCCCCCGATCGACTTAAGACCTTCTATTAACGATAATCCTCCGACGTACCTTAGCTCTATACTTAGCGCGTTAGAGGTATCCGATATACTACCTAATTTCGGGTCGGATTTATTTAATAACTCCTCCGGTAGCGAAGAGGATATAATAGAAAATCTAATAGCTAGGAGTAATAATCGTATACTATTCTAGCCTAATCGTAGATTAGCGCGAGAGAAACCCTATATAGCGAGGAGGTACCGGAAGGATACTATCTAGTCGTTACCTCTAACTCGTTTAGCTAATACTTCGTATATTTTAGAAGAGATAACGACGGGCGATATTACTAAACGTATCTTAGAGGTTTTTAGAAAGGTAGCGAGATAGGTTTAGCTTAATATTATCTACCGTATCGGGTACTTAAGGTAATCGATAATATAGACCGCGAAGACTAGTATTAGTAAGAGTCTAGTATTTAAGATAATACCTTTACTCTAACCCTATTACCCTAGAATTACGTTAGTAGTAATACTATTAAGGTATATATAGTAGTAGTAATTCGATAGAATTAATAAAATATATAGTACTAGAGCCGTTATATATAATAGTAATTATAGCGGCCTCGATACGCGAATAAGAATTACGGCGGGCTATTTTATATACGGTATATATTTTAACGTCGGTATATCGATATCCCTACTAAGCGGTCTAGTCTTTATTAGTCCCGAATTATTACTTTCTAAAGCTTTTTATAAAGATATTATTATAACGGATATATTCCGTCGGCGCTTTATAGTCTTTATAATTAATAAACTTTATTATATTAAGAACTAGAAGTCTTTTCGCCTATAATATACCTAACTAGCCGTACTTCGTACGCGATTACCGAGGATTTCGTATCTAAGGTATATTATAACTCTAGAATATAATAAGGTCGCTTTAATATATAAGAGAGCGGGTTTCTACCCCGACGAACCTATTATATATTTAAGCGTCGATAGACCGGAGATCTCTATCTATATCCTCTTTATAGAGGGTAATTTAAACTCGTTTAATAATCTTCGACGGTTTTTTCCTCTTAGTAAGAATATCTAAGAGGGGTATAATATTTCTAAAACTATATTTTACTTTAATAAAATTCGAGATATCCTTATATTCGTTCTAATTATCCGCGAGTTTTAGATATCTAAGTTTTAGTACCTATATAATACCGGGGCTTAGATTTAGCTATACTTTACTACTATATCTAATTAAGATAAGCGGAGTACGTCTAATAAATTCGAGAAGCTAGATAATCCTTAGGATCTAAATAGAAGTTCGAGTATTCGATTTTTAGTAGCTACCTAAGGTTACGGGATAGGCGCCGATAAATCTAATATTTCTATTATCGTCTAATTTCGGATCCTAGAGTATTTTAACTCCCTAATATAATAGAAGAGTAGGGCTAAACGGAACGGAGAGCCTTAAGGACGATTCTACTTTATTATAGATCGATATACGAGTTAGTACTAGCTACCTAGGAAGCCTCGACGTACGATAACCGCTCCTTAGATAAACTACCTACTTAGCGAAATAGGGTCGGAGACGGAGGCTACGCCTCTATAAAAAGGAGTAGCGGCGTCTAAGGTAGATATAGCGCGGAGAGAGAAGCGAGAGCCTTAGATAATTAAGTTTATTAACGCTACTAAGTATTACCGCTTATGCTGCGTAATAGGTCGGGTTGGGTAGGTTTTAGCTATTTTATTACCCGATCTAATTTGGGGTAGGTAACCTATATCTTAGCCCTAGGTGGGTCGGGTTATACTACGGGTTACCTATAGGTGAACCTATAATAACCCGGGTCTTCGTTAGCTAATTAATATAGGGTAGATATTATAATAATTATTGTAATAACTACCTTATTAACTACCTTATAAACTACCCTATTAACTACCTTATTAACTACCTCGTTAACTACCTTATAAACTACCCTATTAACTACCTTATTAACTACCTTATTAATTAAATACCTTATGAACTACCTTATTAACTACCTTATTAATTAACTACCTTATAAACTACCTTGTTAATTAAATACCTAATAAACCACCCCATTAACTACCTTATCCACCTTATTAATTAACTACCTTATAAACTACCTCGTTAATTAACTACCTAATAAACTACCCTATTAACCACCTTATCCACCTTATTAATTAACTACCTAATAAACTACCCTATTAACTACCTTATCTACCTTATTAATTAACCACCTAATAAACTACCTCATTAACTACCTTATCTAACTTATTAATTAACTACCTAATAAACTACCCCATTAACCACCTTATCCACCTTATTAATTAACTACCTAATAAACCACCCTATTAACCACCTTATCTACCTTATTAAATTAATCTATTTTCTTTAAAGATGGCGACTACGACGGGTCCTAAGGCCTACGAGGCGAGGGAACGCATATAACACGAGATAAGCGAGATAATTACGTAAATATAATTACGGAGAGAGCTAGGTAATAGGGTAAGGGTGGAGAGGGTAGAGTAGGGAGGACTAACTATAGGCACGGGGAACGTAGCACGCGACCCCCTAACGAAACTACTCCTACCGACACTACTAGAGACTCTAGAAGAACTTATAGGGACTAAAGGGATAAGGGAGAATATAAAGAACGGTAAGGGACGCGTAGATATACGCGTTAGGGGCATTAAAGAGGTAGCGAAGAAAGTACTAAAAGCGGTATAAGAGACGCTAAGAGATAGCTTAATAGACGAGAGCTAGAATAGCCTAAAGGTAAATCTTAGCTACGTCGAGATACTACTCGATATCCTCGATAATCGAAGAATTAAAGTAGAGGCCTAAAGAGGACCGCCGTACCTATAGATAAAAGAAAACCTAAGGAGCTAGACCTAGATAGCGGCGAGGGGGAGCCTATCTCCCCCGCTAGCCTATAGGGCCCTAGCTCTATAGGTAGTAATAGGGCTATAGGCTCTACCTTAGCCGATAGATACGAAGAAGGCGAGGACCCTAACGCTACGCCTTAAGGATAAGACGGAAAAAGTAAAAGCGAGAAGCTATATAAGCGAGTAGTTAGTAGAGGCCTTCCGGGGCCTAAGATATTTATAGACCTAGTATATCGTAGCCGCTAGATAGCTATCCGGGGGAGACGTAATACTATTTACTACTACGATTAAAGCTAGGGAAGCGTTAGAAAAGAGCGGGGAATAGGTAACGGAAACCTTCCTCTTAGCTAGGGTACTTCGATAGACCTTCCTAGTAGTAGTATATAGATTCCGACTAAGCGCTATCGACGTTAATAACTAGAAGGCGGTAATAGAAAAGATTACTAGGGAGAATGCGGGGCTTTATAAAGACCTAGAAGTAATAAGAATATCGTAGCCCTACTTCGCCCTAAGAGAGGTCGAGGGGGTAAAGAAATAGAGGTCTTTACTACTAATTAAGGTAGCGAAGCCCGAGATAGTAGATCGACTAATAGAATAAGGTATAGTAGAAGGATATAATATACTATAATACTAGTTATAGGAGAGGAGCGGTAAGGTGCTCTAATACTTTAACTATTACGGATACGGCTATATTACTAGGCGATATAACCGGTAGACTACCTACGGGGAGTGCGTAGGGCCCTATAGTACGCGAGACTATATAGTAAAGAAGGGAGAGACTAAGAAATATAACGGCTATAGTAAGGTAGGATACTAAGTATAGGATAAGGCCTATAAGGTTAGAGAGAAGAAAGACTATAAACTATAATAGAGGCTATAGAATAAGAGATAGTAGTACGGGTCGTATTAAAGAGGGCTACACCTAATTCGAATAGCTCCTAACTCTACTACTACTAGCGAAGGGAACTAGAGCCTAGTCTAGGCTAGGAAGAGGAAGGTAACCGGTAACTAAGGAGGACCGGCTCTAAGAGGCGTACTAGGGATAATAGGCCTAACCCTAGGGGGGAAGAGGCTAGGTAGACCGCTAAGAATACTAGTAAAGGAGTAAGGGTAACGCCTAATAGTGCTCGCGAAACCGGCCGCTACGGCTCTAATACTAGGGGTAGAATAGTTACCCTAAGAGATATAGGATATCTAGAACTAGCCTATATATTAGGAAACCGTATTATAAGAATAATATAGTATAATATACGCTACGAAAAGGCGATAGTAATAGCGTTACTACTTAAGGATAAAGAGGTTAAAGAAATAGATATCCTAGCTATCTAGGAGCCGTAGATCGATAGCCGGACGAAGTTATCGTATAACCTAGGATCTAGTTAGTTCTATCTAGCCTATAGAAGCGAGGCCGATACGAGGGTATACTTCTATATTAATAAGAAATAGGATATCGATAACTAGGAAGTCGAATATATAACTAGGGACTTAAGCTCCCTAAAGCTATAAATTAAGCTATAGAACCGGGAGGGGTAGGAGTAGGAGTTCTAGACTCTATAGGTGTATAATATATATAACCCTAGCCCGGCCTTATATAACTCTACTAATAGTCTATTAATACTAGGCGTGCTAGGACCTAAACTAGACTTCCTAGGGGAATATATTCTCCTTAGAGACTTTAACCTCTATTACCCTAGCTAGAATAATAAAGGACGATATACGTATTACTAGGTAGCGGATAGCGTACTTAACCTAACGCTAGAACGCGGAATAGAACTTATACTACTAGAGAACTTAGTAACGTAGTAGGCGAGGAAGAGTTAGAGTATAATTAACTTAGTATTTATATTAATGATAGTGCGGAACCTAATCTAGAGCTACTAGACCCGCTAAGACCTCTAATATAGGTCGGACTATATCCTAATCGTTACGGAGATAGAGGTAGATATAGAAGATATAGTACCGAGGAAAAGAAGAGCGTAGAA
>JAABUP010002662.1_pt1 | contig 33729 bp, 56 predicted proteins | sample 5559201 | NCBI WGS metagenome assembly JAABUP01 (sample SAMN10711887, study PRJNA513373) | rock metagenome | isolation source: Antarctica rocks | place: Antarctica
GCTACTGTAATTTCGCAAAGTGCTGCGAACAGACGCTTTCAAAGTGGTTTGTCGCACTGTGAGAACCTAAATGTAACATTGATTGAGTACTTTAGATACATGTGTTTAGGTCGTTGCGCTACATGTCTTGGCAGAAAGTTACATTGCAGATTATTGCGCTGCTCCAGCAACCTGGGGTTCTGCCATATAGATCTGGCCTTGACGTGTAAATCACCTCTTACGAGTCACATCAGGAACACGCATGCACTCGGCAAAATTGTTCAATACCAGGCCTCATTTGAGCCAAAGCATGTGGTGGTTGTCCTCAGAGAATGCTTCTTCTGTAGGAAGTGTGTTTCGTCTTGCTTGCATCACTCACTTTCTGTCTCATCCCCGCAAGCATATATATAGCATGGTGAAGCTGTTGATGAGAGCTCCCTGGCGATGCGCTAGGCAGATGTGCTCGTGTTCAGTGGACAGTGTTATACATAATATGTTACAATTTAGATTGTCAGAACAGCTTATGAGCATGCTAAGGCCATACCATCCAGAAAGTACCCCTTCTTCCTTCCAGGTCTCGGCATTACCTGTCTCGAAGAAGGCATGTCGTGGCACAGCACTGAGCTGCAGCACATCTTAAACAAGTGCAATATGAGTAGGTCAATGAGTCCATTAGGTGTGCTTAAAACCACAATAAGCCCAGAGAGAAGTGCGCTAAGCAGACATCCATACCCATGGGACTGCCAAAAGATGTATGCGATGCTCAGCCAAGCCTTCATTTTTCATGTGCAAGCGGCTTGCAGCAAGCCTATCCTACGACCTTGAGAGACTTGACATAATCCGAAAAAGAGCTATGCTCAACTTGTAAAGGTGGCTTGTTCTTTCCCAGAGACTCATAGCCCACAGGACTACGCAACCTTCTCATCACAACTTCATGGAAGACCGCGTCCATTTGCTGTAGGTTGAAGCCGTAATGCTCACTCTTCCCTTGTCTTGACACATTCATTGTCCCACTGTGCTCATCTGTTGAACTGCTTGCATGGCCACCTCTTGTATCGACTCCTGCGTCTGATGAGCCAAGCCAGGCCATGTGCAGGGGGTCCACGTACATGTCAACATCATCCCCTGAGCAGCAACAACAACATGCAGTAGTTTGCAACCTGGGAAATCTTTGACTCTTGAGTTCGAAGTCCAACAATGTTGTGTAGACATAGTGACTCTAGCTCATTCATGGAGAACCAGTCATCACCCTGTTTGCAAATTCACATCTTGACACAACCTGCTGTAACTGCTACAACACCGATCTGAGTGAAATGCAGCAGTTGGCAGACCCCACAAAGTGCAAGCACAAGCTTGTATAACATGATAAAAGTAGAGGATCTTGCCTGTTTCCAAGGGAAGCACATTGTCTTGTCTGAGGAGGTGCCGCATACAAGCTATAGCACACTGCTTGCCAGCATCGTCAGGGTCATGCTTCATAAAGTGCAAGACATGATTGCTAGCTTGGTGCATAATCATGTGGTGATTGAAGTCTCCTCCAAACACAGGAAGGCTCTTCTTGACACCGGCCTCATGGTCCAACATCCAGGTAACGGCCAAGAACTCAGCAAACAATTGTGACCACAAACTCAGAATGCCCTTCTCTGCACATGACACAGCAAATGCCCTCAGAACAATGAGTGTATGTTTAGTATTACAAAGCAAATGCAGACAACAAATAGATGACAATTTCAACTGCAACATAATGTACCTTGTACGTGCTTTGAAGGCTTTGCCTCATACAAGCCCTTTATGTGCTTAAGCAACTCCAACAACTGAGCCTCTGACGGCTGAGCAGGCAGCTTTGGAAGCTGTTCTGCTGCACTAGCATCAGCAAATACGTAATCAGCTTTACTGTTTGTGATTTCTACCTGTTCCTCTGCCCAAATGGCACGAAGCCAGGTCTGACTGGTGACAGCAATTGCTTTCAAGTTTTCAGTGCACACTACATCTTGTAACCATTTCTGGCCCTTGCGAACCTCCTCTACATGAGCCTCATGATGGTGCCACCTGTAAATAGCAAAGTCTGATCAACAAATTAAGACCTCAACAAAAGAAATTCAGACAGGGCAGTGCGGCTGTTAGTCTCAAATCTCACGTGTATGGCGGCGGTGTGGAAATGCTCTCCTGAAGCTCCAAACAACATGAGACAGTTCTGGCTCTTTCAATGCTAAGGCCTAGGCGAGCTGCAACCTCCTGCATGGTGACACTGCCAGCTCCGGACGCATGTACCTGAAGTTGGCCCTTGTATTTGGCCACCGCTAGCTTCAGTATACAGCTCAAAGTTGGTGCATCCAACATTTCAGTAACGACCTCTGCAACAGACATCACTAATGAGGTCTGCAACATGCATCCAATCTTGACTTGAATGAAAATGCAGGAAGACGGGGGTGAGGCTCAGGGCTAAGTTGCGCAGCTGCAATCCTACCTTGCGTAATTGACCTTACATCTTGGCCCCTGCCAAAACCTGCAAGAAAGAAAGCAAAAGGCTGGCTGAAGCTTCTGTCAAAAGCGTGGTCTGAACCTAACATACAACACGCCTCCAGGCACAGACATGGCTGAAAGATTGCACCAAGTCCCTTCACACACCGTGTGCTGTGCAAGCTGAGTCCGTACCATACTCAATAATTCAGACATAACTCTACAAATGCTTTGTGATGTACAGAAGTGTCCTTCATACAAGCGCCGGATCAAGGCAACATGATGCTGCACTTGCATGAACCTTGTCACATTTTTGTCACATTGCAACTTTTTGCATTATGATTGCCTGGACAAGCAACACAAAATGATTGCATGGACAAGCAACACAAAACCTACAAGTCAACATGTCAATAAGTCAGTGCTAGTCAGTTGTACACCAAAACTTGAGTTTCCGGCCATGCCTACTTATACCAGCAAATCTAGACAGCACATTTGCATCAATGAAAACAATGGTACATGGAAGCACAAGCCACATGCAGGTATTGAGATGCACAAGCAAGACACAGTAGGGAAGGGATTGTTAATTGGCAGTCTCATTGGCTGAAATGCAAGCACATGTGTAAAGGATGCGCACACTACCCAAAAAAGGGAGCAGAAATTGTTGCAATACGTTCATCTGCTATTGTATGTCAGAGGGGCTGTGTAGTACTGCCCTCATGACGCACAATGATACACAAAGGTGCTGCAACAGGCCATGCAGTGAAATCATCTTGCATGATACGGCAAGCTTTGCATACAGCACATATAAGCTGTCCCTTCAAGCCACAAATTAGGCTACGAGGCCCCTAAAATGTTGCATGTGCCATGCTAGTAGAGGATGCTTGAAAATGCGTTTCAACAGCTAACACTTGCACAATAGCATCCTGGCATCCAATCAGGGTCTTCTTGCAATATATGGCTTTTATGCACAACACAATTGGTAAATGTGATTTAAGTTGCCATTTCTGTGCTAGATTCAGTTTGTGCTTGCACCCACATCATAATGCAACAAGCCTTAACTTCAGGACTGAATTCTTACTTGCTGAAGCAAGCTGATACTCGTATTGTTCTGACACCAAGACAGGAGATTCTTCTGTAACCTCATACCCCTCATTGTCTGTGATCATTCCTGGCCCCCATTTATCTCTTGCCCTTGCCAAAATTGCTTTGGACGATGTCCCTGCCCTAAATTTCAAGACGGCAGAGCCGTAGACAGGAGTAATGCCATCACAAGTCTGCACAAGAAGAGGTGTTTCTGCAGCATGCTTGCATGGCAAGGTCTCAAATGTGTGTGGCAGACGTTGGTACAGGATGACCGTACAAGTTGTACCTGTGCAGACTTGTCACTCATCCACAAGTGTTTTCAAGCAGCAAAACACAGATGCTGTAGTGGACAGTCTCTGCTGCTTCTGATAGAACACGCACGAAGCGCAAGGTCACAGGTCAGCGGTGATGCCTTCGAGAAGTACTGTAAGACTCGCTTGCCGGGCCGAGCAACAAACGCTTCTGCTACACTCCAAGTTTCAACCAAGGGGGTGAGGTCAGCTTCGAGAGGCATGAAGCCTGAGAGGCGGTTGCAAGCATGCAAGGACCGTCATCCCTGCAGCTCCTTCCTACAACAAGTCAGCTCTCGTGCCTAGACTGAAGCGAGCAGTGCAAGTTCTGCACCAGCGGCACTCGACGTCGCAGCCTATCCTACGTATCAAACTCGCACTGATAGATGCGAGGTCGCGAGACAAATGTTGACGACCAGTACGAGGCGATGCTACACCGCTGTTGGGGCAGTTCGCTAGTTGTGCTGACGTTGTCCAAATGTGGCGAACTTCAGGTGCCTTACGGTTTGCCTGACTACATACGGTCCAATCAAGCGTCACTGAGACTAGCCGAGCCGACACTGAGACAGAGAACATACCCCTTCGCGTCCGATCAAGGGAGTCAAGCTGGATTGGGCTTAACTAGTACTCGGCTGAGTGATCGCCCAGGACCCTTGAGTGCTGTAGTGTTTTTGCCATATAGTACGACAGAACTGTTCAACTTCCACTGACCATGACAACTTGTGATTCACAGCATCAGACCCCCAGAACATCAACACACACACACAACACAGCCAACTCTACTGCTGCTTCAACGCATGAATGAAATGGATGGCAAATCATATCTCTCACAGTTGGTGCTTGTGCTTGATGACAATATGCACACATGCATGCAGCAATTGTACTCATGTGATGACACACTTGGTCTCTAGGTCCTCACGATGTACAGAAAGTTAATCAACAGAAAGCCAAGCAACACACTTCTCGTTTGGGCATCACTTCAAGGCTTGTTCAAATGAGCAGCAAACCATGCATGTGCATCCTTCAGAGACTCTTGTCTAAGTTGCACCTACTGTAGACATGGTAGGCATCTTTGCCAGCCTCTGGGATCAACAAATCTAGATGCATCACCATCACCAAATCTAGATGCATCATCATCATCATCAAATGCAGATCTGCATTTGCCACTCTATGTGTCAAGACAGATGAGGCCGTGCTTCACACACTTGCAGCTTGAACATGCCTTGAACAGGCCTTTGTGTGTCAGAGAATCAGGCAGCTGGATGCTGATAGCAACATCATAGCCTTGGAGATCACGCAGCTCGTGCTCTCGTGCAAAAGGGACCAAGGCGTGAGCATCTGACACTGAAGATGATATTGTTGATAATCATGTACGCCGTGGCCATCACTCAGCCAAACACCAGATGCTCTCTGAGCCTCACCAGCCTTGACTCAAAAGCAGCAGCTACCAAGCCAGGTCTGGGGGCTCATCCTTTCAACTGACCTTCTTCCACTGTGTTTACATGTCAGAATGAACACCAAGCACTGTGGCTAGCACACAATGTCTGCTGATGCCAGCAGTCACCTTTGATCCACATGCCCTGCTCATTTCAGCTGCATCTCACGCTTCAAAAGACAGCACCATTGGTGTTGCCACACCTCACTTCTTGGTTGACAATTTTGTGGTGAAGCTCTGCAGGGAGAACTCCTCGGAATATTGGTTCTCATCCCACAGATCCTCCAGACCTTCCAACACTGACTTGAGACCTCCAGGCTTTGCAATTACTGAGTTTTTGCCTGCTGCAAATACACGACAAACACATCAACTCCATCAACAGCAGACAAAGCAATGCACAACAATTGTAGACTGCGTGCTTGCACGAGTGACAGCAAAGACCCAATGCAAAGTTTTTGCCATCTGCTGACCTGTTCATTCCGGCCATGTATCCCACATGCAACACCTAATCAGGACCAATCATGCAATGCAAACAGCTCGCCAAGATCAAGATCAGCAGTCAGAGCTTGCACCACAAACACAAGCAGCCTAAGACAATCTTTGCGCGAACAGGGCTGACCTGTCCCAGTGTCAGCCTTCCCCTCTTTGTCAAGAGTGAAAAGGTCCAGCAGGCGTCCAGCATCCATGGTCTTGAGGGAGACATTGTCCTGGTTGACCACAGAGTTGGCCACGTCCAGTTTGAAGCGCTGCAGGCCCATGATCTTCTCCTCCAGGCTGTCCCTGGTCAGCAGCCTGTACACATTCACTGTGCGCCGCTGGCCTAGCCTATGTGCACGGTCCATGGCCTGCAAGCACTCAATTCTCAGTCACACAAGCTGTGATCTGCAGGGATGCTTAATGACATGCCTGCTGGTGTCTGAGCTGCACAGTGGCTTTATCAATGCATGAGGCTGCCGTGTGTGAGCCCGTTGCAAGGCACAGATGAGATGCAGCAGTTTGGTGTCGTACACATCATCAGGCTAGGGCTGGATGGTGAGACGCAACGACCAACCTCATCATGCACCTGAGAAACTACAACACCAAAGTCTTACTGCACTCCACCTAAAACATCTCCACAATCTAGAAACACGTTTTAACTATCCCCAGGAGTTTCTTAGTTCAGAATTCCAGTATACAGATGACAGCTCTAGAATGAAAATAGACACTTTGGGATTGAAAAGAGCGAGCAGGCAATTAGGGGAAGGACGTGGGTGTGTACTAATCAAGAGCCGATGCCCCCTCACGGGGTAGGGCCTTAGCCTCAGCAGGATTTGTAATGTATGCTGGCAACCATCGGGGTAGCCTTGTACAATAGGCTTATCAAGACTAAATCAAAAATGTGGGTGTACACTTGCCTGGAGGTCCTTCATGGGGTTCCAGTCATGCTCCAAGAAGATGACAGTGTCAGCTGAGGTGAGGTTGAGGCCCAGGCCGCCCACATGGGTGGTCAGCAGCAGCACCTCAATGGTTGGGTCGCTGTTGAAGCGCTGCACAAGGCTGAAACGCTTCTTGGCCTCCACACTGCAATGCAGGTGTCAAACAGTTTGACAAGAATTGGATACGCCAGGACATACCTGGCAAATGCAAAGCCTGTAATGCATCTGTCTGATGGACATGCGCGAAAGTATCAAAGACTCAAGGTCAATAAGATATAGCCGCTTATTGAATGCGAGTAGGGCCACATCAGCCAGTATGCAAGTTCCATGGGTGTCTGAGGGCAGGAAGGGCTTCAAATCTGAGCTCAAGTGCGCGTTGCTTCATTTTCATTTCAAGTGTGAAGGAGCACATGAGCAGCAGACAGACGGAAACAGCACCAACCTGCCATCAAGGCGCAAAAAGGAGATGCCACCAGGACGCAATACATCAGCCTCCACAAGATCCAGCATCCCTTTCAGCTGAGCAAAGACCAGAACCCTGTGACCCGCTCCTGTGCCCCCCAGGGCCATGTCTGGGGAGCCTGCCCTGCCTGGGCTATCCTCAGAAGACTGCCATCCAATCCCGCATTCCTGTACCAACACATTCTCGTTTGGTTGAGGTCCATGGACGCAACTCTGAAGCAAGCATGCTGATAGACAGCAGTGCTGTCGGCCCTCTTGGCAGATTGTGCTAGTGCCCAGAGCATAGCATGCATGTGGTGTTACCTGTGTGCAGATTGTGCTGACGCCCGAAGCATAGCATGCATTTAGTGTTACCTGTTGCAGCAGCCACCTCTGGCTTGACTGTTGTGACAATTGCACAATCACAAAGCCTGGTTTGCCTAGGCAATGTCGACAACCAACTGCTGTCATGGCAGAATGCATGTAGTCAAGACACCTGCAGAAGTTGCTTCAGTTGCTCCAGCTTGGGGGCATGGTGCAGCTGATGCAGATTGGGCTGGATGGCTTTCCAGGCAGCTGGAGAGGAGGCCTGCAGCTGAGTGGCCTTCTCAACAGCCTCCACATGTACTGGGTTGGCAGGGTCCAGCACCAGCAGCGGGTGACTGCACAGCTTGCTCAGATACTGTAGTGCCTGCACACGTGCACCCATAGCTGTGTGACGTAACATGACTAGCGTGTGACGTATCATGACTATGATATAGTTATCATACCTTACCATAGCTACCATTACAAACAGCCCCATAATCTGATAAACAGCCCATAGCACCCAATGACCGAAGAGGGCGTAAGACAGGGAAACATGGGATCTCAGAGCATTCTCATACATAGTGGTGTCACAGGATGCACATTTCTGCATGCGCACAGGTGCAGAATGCGACGCTGAAAAGCAGACCTTTGCCTGTGCAGACAAAAGGACTTGTTTGATGATGCAACCATAACACAAGGCGCATCGTGACAGCATAATGTAGGATTTTGTGCCCTGAACAATATGACTTCACATGTGGTGCTGTGGGCAGTGTGATCTGTGTGTGTGCAAGCCAATCTCCCCGTACAACAGGCTCTGGCCTTCATTGGCAATGGACAGTGAGTCATGCATGAGCATGACAACAGTCACACAAGCCTTCATGCCTCAGCAGACTCTATGCTCGTACAAGAAAATCCAAACAGCTTTGTAACAAAAGCTGCTGCAGGACCCAATGCTCCTGCTGTCAATTACGCATGGCCAGGCAAGGTCATATTGCTGCTCATGTTATTCTTGATGTACAATTGTAGAATGTGTGGGCTTTACGCTCCTACAAATGTGCTGTACTGACACGCTGTCACCTCAGATCTGACTGTCACTGGGACTGCCTGCACTGCCCGGCATTCTACGATATATAATCATAGTATATGTATAGAATACAATACAATATATATATTATGTATTACAATACATATACAACATGTAATACATATAATATATATAATACGATGATATATATTGCTCGACAGCGACAATGTCTCCAGCAAACCTGGAAGACGTGAGGCGTCTTCTCAGTAACAGCCTCTGGGGGGGCCTCAGCCTTGACCACCCCCTGCACCTCCTGGGAGGCTTCAGACCGGTCAAAGTCCTGGTACAGCAGCCGCTGCAATGGTGATGCATCCACATACACGTCCTGCAGGATCTTGGGGGGCAAATCTGCCAGGACGCGGTCCTTGGTGCGCCGCAATATGAATGGCTTCACCTGTGCAATGATGTAAACAGGCTCAGAATAAACAGCATCAGACTATTACTTGCCGGATCCTTGCCGTGATGCAGGTTTGTGCACACGGTACAGCTTGTGGTGACACTCACAAAATGGCTGGCTGGACAAACACGTGGGGCTGCTGGTCGAGTGGCTCACCTGAGACTTGAAGACCAGTAAGGAGTACAGACTGGATCAGTACTCTCAGTGGGCATCACACAGCAGTGATCATGCATGCAGCTTGATCACTCCCAAGTCAGCAGACCAAATTAACAAATCATGTGCATGCTGGGCAGCTGCCTCACAGTATCTGCAGTCACAGCAAGTCAGACGGAAGTGGGTGCAAGAAAGGGGGTGCACCTGTTCATGAAGGCCCTTCATGGCCAGCTTGGCAAATCAATGACAAGCCAAGTATTCACAACACCCTATGCAGGGAGAACCAGTGTTGAGGCTTATGGGCCTTGTGATTATCATGCTGTGCAGCCACCTCACAGTGTCAGCAGGCACAGCAAGAAAGGGGTGCACCTGTTTATGAAGGCCCTCCATCGCCAGCTTGACCAACCATGCTGTGCAGCCACCTCACAGTGTGAGCAGTCACAGCAAGAAAGGGGTGCACCTGTTTATGAAGGCCTTCCATAGCCAGCAGGCCTGCCTGAGCCTCCTTGGAGTCCTTCTTGGAGGTCCTGGCACTGGTGAGAGCCTTGCCGTACAGGGCACTGAAGCGCGCTTGACTGCCCAAGAAGCCCGGCATGAGGAAGTCGAACAAGGACCAAAGCTCCAGTACGTTGTTCTGGATGGGTGTGCCAGTCAGAATGAGGCGGTGCTGAGCTACCAGGGCCTTGCATGCCTGTGCCAGCACATCCAGCAGGTGAAAGACAAATGGTGACACAAATGGTGTAGCGCATCCCTTACAGATAGTGATCAGTTGCATGCAGTATTGTGCACACAAAACTGCGAGGCAGAACCCAGCTTGTGGTGGTGGTCTGTAGGCCTGTCTGACTGTATGATTTGATTGTGGCTGTGTCTACATATGACGGATGTCATTGGAAGCTGACTGTTGCTTGCCAACAGAGATGGGTGTGCAGTGCGGTCGTCTGGGCTCTGCAACCTCAACAATGATGTTGCAAAACATGGTATACTCAAAGCTTAATGTTCCCCATGCAACTTGTGTTTTCAACAGTTACGGTCACACACATGCTTATATCAGCCAATGGCATGCTCAAACCATAAAGGAAGGGACAGTCACCTGTGTGATCTTTGACTTGGGGTTGCGGATGATGTGTCCCTCGTCCAAGACACAGTACAGCCAGGTATGCTGTGCCAGCCAATGCACATCAGCTTTCACTGACTCATAAGATGCCACCACCACATTGTGGTGGCTCAGCAGGGGTTGCAGCAGCAGCCGCTCCCGGGGGGTGCCCTGGTACTGCAGGGGCTGCAGCAACCCCTCCTCCACAAACTTGCCAATCTCATGAGCCCAGTGGGAGACCAGAGTGGGAGGGCACACAATGAGGGTGGGAGGGGGGTTCACGCCGGCAGCTTGCTGATCCACAATGGCAGCTGCAAGCACAGCCACAAGCTTCAGGATGAGAAGTTGCTATCATGGCATGGCGGGCTGAGGCAATGCAATGCAATGCATGGCATGGCATCTCAGCACAGCCACAGCTGCAGAAGCACTCAAATGATGCTGTTGTGGCGCTGCGTGCAGTGTTTGCTTTGCAGTATGTTAGGCTGTCTGCATTCAGCTGGGCAGGATTTCTGCCTGACTGGCAACCCTAAAGCGCCAATTAAGCAGGCGCCAGTTGAACATGTAACGAGGCATACATATATGTGATAGACAGGCAGGCGCTGCAGCTCCACCAGAAACCGTGTGCTGATGATGCTGGTGACGCCTGCAACATGGCGATTTTTGCAAGCATGCATTCTCGGACACTCAGTTTGACTAAACATGGGTAAACACGTATAACCAGTAGCAGTCTGGTGTGTACTAGCACAGATGCAGAGTAGAGTCCGGATTTTAGCTAACCCCTATGGAGAGTGTCTTGCTGATTGTTTACATGTCTTGACAGTTGTTTGATAGTAGGTAAACAAAGGCTGTATCTGATACTTCTGTGTCTTCCAATATGGCAGGGCTGACCTGCTGGGCAGCCCAGCATAATACTTGGCTTGTCATTAAATTGATGCCGAAAGGCATAGTCTTTTCTTTTCTTTTTTCAGGGCTGACCTGCAATGATGGCAGTGGCTTGGAGGGTTTTGCCCAGGCCCATGTCGTCAGCCAGGCAGCCGTGCAGGCCAGTGCGGCGCAGGAAGGCCAGCCAGGCGATGCCCTCCCGCTGGTACGGCCGCAGCTCGCATGCCAGTCTCACTGACAAGTCCAAGTCATCAACCTAAAGGGCACTGGACACTGAACACAGCTGCTAGTGCAAAGCCTCAAGAGAATAACACCAGCTTGATGCAAGCAACATGAAGTAGAGTGTTACAGAAGCTATGAGTGCAGTAAGGCAACAAAATGCCCTGTGCAGAAAGTGTGGGGTCACTCTGATCTGTTGAGGCAAGCACAACTTTTGCTTGATTTGGCATGCTGTGCAACAGCCCTGCATGGGTTTGCATTAGCCGTGCAGTGTCGAGAGCTGGATATGCACAAGCTCAGCAAACAAAGACTTGTTACCAGATGTGTGGCTGGTTGAGTGGTACAAGGAGTGTGTGCTCTGCAGGCGCTTACAGATGTACAGAAGCTCACCTTGGTGTTGTCCATGAGCTGGTGCAGGAACTGCTTGTCTTTCAGCCAGGCAACTCTTTGCTGCTCATCCAGCTCAGTGGGAGGGTCCATACCCTACACCCACAAGACACTTGTTGTTTACAATGAGCCATACCTGCCTGCTCTGTCAAGCATTTCAAGAGATCAATGATCCCTGGACAAGGTTACATCTCAACATCACACTGGTATAACTGATACGCTGTGCAATCGCACTCATCAGCATCAGTTGCAGCAAGGACACAGCAAGACATCTGCAAACAAGCATGAGCGCAGTGGCTTCATACCTGAGCAAGAGGTAGCAAGGCCACCACGGGCGCAAAGGTTGCAGTGGCAAGCTGACGAACTGTTGGGTCTGGGTCACTCATGCGTCCCATGAGAGGCACAACCAGCAGCAGCAAGTAGGGGACCAGACTGGTCCCCAGCTGCTGCACCAGGGACCCCACCATGTTGACTGCACCCTGTCTTGAAGCTGGGGGTGATGCCCCGTCCAGGAGTGGCACCAGATTCCTATTACACCAAGGCTTTGCCTTGTGACAATGTGACAAGTAGCCAAGATCAACAGACATATCAACAAAAGACACAGCAACAAAAGACACAGCAACACTACGTTGACTAGTGAGCAAGCCAGCAACAATCATGACTATGCACTCTTGTAGGGCATGTGTGGCTCATTATCAGAAGAATTTCTGCAAAACTGGGCATTGAAGGTGGGTTCTCATGCAGATATGGCCATTGCAAGAAGTGTTGGAAAGAAAGTTGTGCAGGCATCGCTAAAGAGCCCCATGAATGCCAGTGCAGGCGTCCATCAGCTTTTGCACACACCTGAGCAGTGCTGGCAGCATGAGGTGACCATGCGCTGCACCTAGCTCCACAGCACACCTCACAGCCATGTCTTGCACTGCTGCCTCAGCATGCCCACAGCATTGCACCACAGCAGGAATAGCTTGCAGCACTTCTGGCAGCAAGCTCCTGTCTACCACAGGACCAAGGATTTTCAGGATTTGCATTGTCTCTGTGGCCTGCTTTGCGTCCAAGGGAGCTGGGGCTGTGGGGGAGGGTCCAGGGGGGTCGGCCACCAGCAGAGGTTGCAGCATGAGCTTTTGGACAACTGGAAGGCTTGTGAACAGGCTGCTGCCAAACTTGTGTGCCAGAGACTGCAGAAAGGCAGAAGCTCCCTGCAAACAAACGCTCTCTGATACAATGTTTGCGCCGAGCAGACCATCTGCTCTGGCCTGAATTGTCTGCCATGCAATGGCTAGCAAATATAGATCATCAGCATTTTGCTACGACATTGAAGCAGGCTCGTTTTTGGAACAGCAGGATCTCTCGGCCTGATAAGCTTTATTCCACACCAGTCAGGAAGGCATGCAGGGCATACTTCCACTAATTTGCCTCATCCAAAGATGTCATGTGTGGCTGACCTTGGCAGCAGGCGACTGTACAGGGCCAGGCACATCTGCAGAGCCTTCAGACATCAAAGCACCATTCTCCTGATGCACCAAAGCACATGCATTCCTGATGACTCTGTCGTTGGGGCAGGGCTGCCGGGCTATGCACAGCAGCATGAGCTTGGCCAGAGCTTGAGCAGCCACACGCTGGAAGGGCTGGTGAGGTTCCTTTCTGAGGGCAGCCATGAGGGGCTGAATCACCTGGTTCAGCTTGGCCGGTAGCTGTGCTACATGCACTACTGCTGCTGCTAAGCAGGCTGTCACCTGTACAAGCCACACAAGCTGTGAATGTCCACGCTCTACGCGTCAAGTCTTGCGACTGGGGACAAAAGAAAGCCACACAAGCTGTGAGGCAGTTGTCAGATTTCCTTTGATGCTCATGGGGCTGCTGATGTGCTGTCCTTGCTTGCTGCATGCTGACAATGCAGTACCTGTCCGACTGTGAGGAGCATGCAGAAGGAATCCAGGACCAGTCCACACACAGGGGTGCTCAACACAAGGCACTGTGGAAGTCAGCAGCCAATGTAATATGCATCTGTTGCACCAGGAGTGTGTCATACCGTGCAGTAATACATGGCTTCATGTGAGCTGGCCTGGGCAGCACTGAGGGCCAAGGCCTGTCTTGCTGCTGCAAGGGGTGGGCGGGCAGGAGCCTGAGGCACCAGTCCCAGCAGAGCAACAGCTTGGTCAGCGTTGAGGTGCGCTGCTACTAGGTGTATGCCAGGCTGCAGCCCAGCTCCTCTCAGGTCTACTCCTGCTGCGTGGCACTGCTGGACTACTACCTGGTGGCCAAGATGCAGAAGCTTGATCAGAACGTACATGTTTGTGCAAATGCGCTGAATGTGATTGCCTTGGTGTGAGAGACTGAATCAGCAAACTCCCTTGTCAGTAGAAGACATGATCTTAACGAGCAAGATCATGTCTTCTGCAAGACACAAGAAAAGCATATGATCCGACTTGTATCTTACTCACATCTTATTAACAACGAATCTTGCTGCTGCTTTAATTTGAGCATGGGTCCATGCACCTACACGTACCAGGGGTGCAGGATTCACCGAGTATCTCAACAAGGCAATGCAAACTGCCTACACTGCTGCTGATGTCATGCAAGCATCGTGATGTCATACCTGTGCATGCTGCTGCATAGCAGAATACGTGGCTGTCAGCTCCGTATAGGACTGGATGACGCCTTCAGCTGTCACAAGCACAGCTGGAGCTGCTAGCGCCCCAAACAAGGCCTGAACAACATCTGAGGGCACAGAAAGAGCTGCTGAGGCAGCTTGTGGACTGGCTGAGTTTGCGTGAGAGGAAAGCTGGCATTGGTCTGCAGCGTGCAGCCAGGAGGTGATGGTGAGGGCTGATATGATGCGTGAGGTGGCGCTGTGGCGCTGCAGGTGACGCACCAGGCTGTCACCAATGGGGTTGCCATCCACACCTGCAGATGAAGTTGATGCAGTCATTGCTTTGCAGTGATGTGTGGTTGCAAGTGCAGTATTATCTGAGTGTCTGACATCAGACCATAGCAATGTCTACCTCCTGTTGCTTCACACATTGAACCAAGCAATACACGCCAGATGAAGGATTTTGGCAAAGGGTAGGCAGCAAGCTGTGTCAGGCTGTTGACTGTTCAACAGAGGGCGCAAGACTGTAGGGCTGTGCCAAGCACAACAAATGCATAAGGCTGCCATACCTGACACAGCAAATTTGCAAGCCAGCTGGCCAAGAGCCTGGCCAGCAGCAAGTCTCATCTTGGCTACATCAGCACCCTCTTCGCCCCCAAGAACATGCTTTTCTGCCCCTGACTCACTGCCGTTTGGCAACAGCCCCTCGCTGCTAGCAGGCATGGGGAACCTGAGGAGCCTGTTGGGGGGCAGGACGTGGCCTGTTGGGGTACAAGCCAGCTCAAACAGCATGCCAGCCAGCTGCGGCGAAGCAGCTGTTGTAAAGGCTGGTAAGCCAGCAGCATCCAATAGAGCTGTCCAGGTGTCCTGGCTGCTGCTCAGAACTGTGGCATCAGTCTCCATGAGCAGGTTTTGGAAGACCAGCCTGTGTGAAAAAGCAACACCTTTCAGCAGCACGTGAACAAGAGTGGTTGAGTCCCTTGTGGGTGCATCAAGTGGTGGTGAGGTGTTGAATGCTTGCCTGAATGCATCTGTGAAAATGATGGCAGGAAAATAGCTGGCAATTTGACCAGGCACGGTGGCGAAAGGTTTTGAGACTGCACTCGTGCTTGCATCTGTTGCTGGCAATCCGCCCCAGACATACTCTGCTGTAGCCATCTTCCACAAGCAGGTTATAAATGCAACATACGCTGAACTGTTGACTTCAAGAACTCTTCTCAATCAGGATGCACCAATGAGCATGATATCGTCAGTGCAAATGACCTAGACCTCACAAACCAATGGTCAAAGTTGAGTTCGCACCTGAGGGCTGCTTGCAACACAGGGGTGGTGAGCCACGCTTGAGCCTGGGTGTGACTTGTCAGAAAGGCTTGCAGGCATTGGACTACGGCAAGGCGCACACGTGCCAGGGGGTGCCTGAAGAGGGGCCACAGGCGGGGCATCAGCTGCTCCAAGGCAGGTGATGATCTGGCCTCAGAGCCAGCAAACACAACGGTGAGCAAGTGAAGCACGCTGCCTGCAACAAGAATGAACGAACTGCATATGCAGCAGCTGACTACAACAACAATCACAACGATCATGATCATGATGATCATTCACCAATGGTTATGATGAACACAGATGTAGCAGCTAACTATGACTATAGTAGCTGCCACCAGGCATATGTTCTGTGTGCAAGAGATTGCTTGATACATGAGTGCATAATGCTAGAAGCTTGTGCAGACATGGCATGCATGACGCAGGATGGCAAAGCAATTGAAACATAGCATCAAATATAATGTCATGACAAAACATTGGTGCCAAGGCTTCATGAGAATAAAAGAGAAGAAGCTTAAGCATATATATAGGTATACAACAGCAAATACGAATAGCAGCTGACCTGTGGAAGGACTGAGCTCTTCAACCTGAAGCAGTATGTCCCACAGGATGTTTTGCAGAGGCTGAGGAGGGTCTGCTGCCAGGCTGTGCGCCAAGGGCAAAAGAGCTTCAGCGGCTACAGCGCGCACATCATCACTGTTGTCCTGTACCAGCCAAGGCACTCAGTTTGACAGTCCTGAACTGAGCTGTGCTGCAACAGACTCTGCAGAATGCAAGCCACATCTGATGCCGCAATTTTAGTAAGCTCTTTGTTTACAGCCTTGACAGCAAAGTGTCCAGGGCCTGCTCAACAGCCTGCATTCACTCAGAGTCGCCTGCTGATTTGAGGCATTGGACTTTGTCACAGGCTTACCTGTAAGCCCAAGATGGCTGCTGGCAATGCTTGGGACATGAGCTCTTGGCTAGCGTCTGTGCGGGCTGCCAACAGGTACTTGAGGCCAAGCAGACCACCATGGCGAACATCCCACTGCTGTTGCTGGATGACTTGATGCAGTAGAGACAGCAGCGCCTGTGCTTGGGAGACAGGCAAGGGCTGCACTGCTGCTCCTAATGCCTGCGCAGCTGTCTCCCTGACTGGGGCCACAACCTGTGCACACATGGACGCTTTGCAAAGGGGGCTCTTTGTACGGTGACTGCACAAACAGCTCACGCTTGGCCGCATCAAATTGGCCATATCATGATGACATACTAGAGTGGTTGCATGCACAAACAGCTCGCACTTGGCTGCATAAAAGTGGCCACCTCATGATGACATACTAGAGTGTTTGCAAGTGAAGCTGCAAGGCGCTGCCTGACCGGCCAATGTCTCAATGTTACACTGGCCCCTGCATATGCGATGTGCAATTCAGCAATGCTGATGCAGCTGAAGGGCTCCTCCTTGGGTGTGTGCTGCAGCCAGCCTGGATGATTCAACCAACAAAACAAGGACCGTGGTCAAAATCATGAAGAACAAGGCTGCAAGATAGCGCCCACATGATGATATACCTGATCTGAGGTAAAGTCACCAAACCTATCCAGGGCAAGCACACACAGCAGGCGGATGGAGCAGTCCTCCAGCCAGCGGTTGTTACTGTGCAAAGCGGCGTCCACATCTTGGGGTGTCACCCCTTGCAGCTCCAGCCGCCCTTCCCCCCCACCAGCTGCCCAGCCTGCATGCTGACACCTTGATGCATGAGGACCAACTTGCATGGCAGTCCACAAACTGTTCACACATCAGAATATGCTGCCAGCACAGATGCCCAGTCAGTTCCTTGACAGCCGCTGCATCCAAGCGTGGCTGCAATGCTTTCATATTGCATACCCCTGACATGCCTTGACCCTGAACAACAGTGCTGGACAGTGCTGAACAGTGCAGTGACCATGTATGTCACAGTAGCACAAATTGATGGCAGCAGGTCACACAAACGGACTTGCTGAATGACTACCTGTAGGATGGGCAGCTACAGGAGCGACCAGACCAGCAGCGTCTGCTTGACTGCGTAAGACCTCCCGTAATGCTAAGGCGGCGCCATGTCGCACCTGCATGCACTCTCACACCAACTGACTATTGCTTCTGGCACGCTTAGGCGGCATGATCAAGTGTCCAGTACAAGGCAGAAGACAATGCTGAGACATGAGGCAAGCAGGGGTTGCTATGATGTTGGCAAAATTACATGTTTGACACAAGAGTGGGATACTGTGCCAGGATGGCATTTACTTATGTGAGTGCAACACCATCTGAGTGATCTTAGATGTTTCAGCTGGACCAGTGTCATTGATGATACTGTTTCCTTTTCTTCACGCATTACAGAGCACACAAGAAGAATCTCGCACCTCCCATACAGGATCCAGCATATCAATGCACATCTGGTCACAGATAGCCTGAAAGGGCCATTGTCCTGCGGCAACTGTTTGCCATTCCTGCCCATCCTCTTCTGCTTCGGCTTGCTCCACTGCTGCATCTGTTGCTTCGCTGCCAGACTTGGAGCGTTTGCTGGAGCCTTGGGATGAGCCTGATCTTTGCAGCGCCCTGGACTTGCGCTTGAGCAGATTGCGCTCCCTGGAACTCAGACCTGACAGATACAAACATGGTGATTGACAATCCCGAAGCCACATAACAGCTTGCAACACTTCTTGCATGCAGGCTGACGAATGACATGTCCACAGCATACGCTTGCAGAAATCACGTGTGGCATGCAAACCAAGGCCGGACAGCTGCAGCATCAAGCTTGTAGCCTTCGAATGCCGAGGAGCAGAAGGGACAGCCAGAGGACTTCAATGTCAAGGTCAGATGCTATACAGACCTGACATGCTTGACAGAAGCTCTGGTGCACCCTTGCCAGCAGGCTTGGCTGCGCTTGGGACGCTAGGTAGGATATCAGCATCTGAAATTAGTTCACTTGTGTCCATAAGATCCTCCATCTTGCCTTTCAGCCCTAGCCTGCACAACAATGGTGAGCACGGGTTGAGCAGCGCGCTGGCAACAAGATGACATCTCTGCAAGACAGATGATGCACCAGCAATGCCATGATGGATACTGAGCATAATCAAGGTTTCCTTTGTACCTCTGTTTCAAGTTCTTTTGTTGCTTTGCAAGTTGCTCAGCCCTTGTGCCTTCTTCAACAATCATCTCATACTCCTGAGTCACAGGCGTAAGTATGAATTTGACATTCTATGGGAACTGGCTGCTTGCTGCAAGTTACATGTTAAGACTTGCCTGCCCACCAGATGCCATCAAGACTGTGCCTTGCTGCAAGACTTGACAGATGTCAAAGGTCTGAAACGTCATAGCGCCTTCAGTAGGTTCAGGCTTGATTTCAACAACTGTGGAGTTTTGCTCAGCTTGTTCTGCCAGTGTGATCACGCTATGGTGTGTGAAATGAGCTGCCATGAGACCAAGGCAAACCGATGCTGCAATTCTCGTATCCCACTGTTTGCTTCGGAGGCATCTTCGGATCTGCAGCAGACGAGGGCGTTGCGAAGCGAGGTAAGGACGGACAACAACACAGACGTGCAGGTCAGAACTGGCCCAGGAAATACTCGACTTCTTCAGCTCAAAGCAGGATATACATGTCTCAGCAAAGAAGGCAGCTGCGCCGGATGAGCTTGTGCGATTGACGCCACCTGCTCCGCTGCGGCCTTGCGGATGTCGAGGCTGTTGCCAGCTGCATAACGACAAACCACACGACAATGAACGCGACTGTATCAATTTGATGATGGAAACGGTGAAAACGCTGGCTTACTCTCAAGTAGAGCCAGCAGCTTTCCCAGGCGAGATCCCTCGGAAGCTGACGACATGTGCACACTCGCGTCGTTTCACCCAGCAATGCTGCGATTGTTCTGACCGTTCCGAAATTGCATACTAGTATCGACAGCTTGACGCCGGGGTCTGCATGTCCAGGGACATCGCGCTTGGAGTACGGTCATGGAGACCTTGCCATTTCGTAGTTCTCGGTCTCCGTCTTTCTCGGACTCCGATCCGTGATCCGCAATGAGTCATCTCACGCATTGAGTCATCTTACTCATCATGTCTCTACCTGTTTGACCCAAACTGCACATGCGCAGAGAAGCGTGCGACCACGCAAGCCTCAAGCGGCTTGCTTTCGGTTGTTGTCCTGTCTGTACTCGATACATATTACTAGTGGCATGTGAAGAGGCTTGTTTAAGCTGCCGTTGTGTGAGTTCTTTGACTCTGCTGAAAGCAGCAGTGCCGCATATACAGAGACATTCAACTAGTCTGCGATTCACCGTGGATCTGTGGCGTTATGGAGGAAACACAGGCGATCGATTTTGCCGATTTCCCTTTGGAGGACGACTTTGCCCCTGCTGCTGACATCGGGACTGACCAGGTGCGCAGAAGTCCAACCGAAGAGAGTTTTGGCAGATCACGCTTCACAGTACCTTATTCACGCATTTGCTGGCTCTTCCAGGTTGTTGGTGCGCTGGAGGTGGCTTCTCAGCCTGCAGACAGCTTTCCTCTGCACCATGGTGAGCTGAGGTTTATTGTCTTCAAGTGTCTTTCAATGCACCATTCAGCAAGTCAAAAGTTGGCGCCCAACCATGCACTGTTTCTTGTCAAACTAGTGTTGTTGCCTACAGGCTTGAATGTTGTGGGACGCGGAAGCAGCAATCAAGCAGACCACCAGGGGTTGCTAGATAAGTGGAAAGGAGAACATCCTGGCATACCTGTGCATGGTAAGTGTTTCGCTCAAAAATCAGATGTCCCCATATGTCAGAGGGCTTGTGACAAACATTTGTGGCGCTGCAGGCATTTTCCTCCAGAGCAACAGCATCTCTTCCTCACATGCTGCCATATGTAAGTTGTCCTACGTCTTTTAGTTTTTTTGGGTTTTTAGTTTTCTGCTCAAAGGTTGTTCATGTCTTGCATAACAGCGCATGCAGCTTTAACAGCCCTGCTCAGCGGTCGCTCATGCAATCTGTTTGGCATGAGTGGTGTATGCGGCAAGCACTCTTCTGGCTGCTGCGAACTTGCTTGCTTACGCAGACATAGAGAGTGGCGGGGCTGTATGCTTCATCAAGGACCTTGGCAGCAGGAACAAGGTAGGCACTCACGCACACATGATGACAAAAATGCTTTTGCAGGCATGCCTAGCTGGACAGTAAGATTCCAAAATGGTTGCCATTGACAGTCTGACTTGCACATGTGCAGACAATGCTGGGCAGAGCGGGAGGTTTGACAGTTTTGCAAGCAAACGGTGACCGCTACTCTGTGCTGCAAGGAGACAAGCTCAGATTTGGCAATGTTGACACTGTCATCAGCTACAGCAGCACTGTGCACGCCCAGGTCTGTGCCTATCACACTGCACTGCTGGCTTGTGTCTGTGTCCCAGCCACTCATCGTTAATCATGCTAGGGTGAATTGCAAGACCAGTCTGGCAGCAAGCATATCACAAACAGCAGCAACAGCACTTTGACAGCACTGGCTATATGGACTGCAAGCTGGTTTGTGTGCAGCTGTCAAATGCATCTTGCTTGAAACCAAGCCACATGTGTACCTGGGCAGCCCAATAAACAGTTGGCTGCTCATTAAATCGACGCCGAAAGGCGTATTCTTTTCTTTTCACATGTGTAGACAGCATGATGCAGATGCACATGCCTTGCAGGCTACTACAGGCGCGCATGCTCAATTGGCTGCTGTACAAGATGCCAATTTGCAAGCAACAGAACCTCAGGGCATTGTTGACCGCTCCCCAACACCAGAGATGGCAAATGTGAACCCGCCCTCAGCCCCTGTGCCAAACACAGACAATGATATGACTCTCCCTTGGGATGATGCGCCTGCTGAACAGCAGGACTATCAACCTGGCGCAGATGACAACAGCCAAGGTGCTGCAATGAACAATGAGACACAGGCTGTTGAGCCCGTGTTTGCTGAGACCGAGCAGCAAGCAGCAGCAAATCATATGCTTCCTGATACGCAAGTCAATGAGGTCCCATCAGAGGTGCCTCATGCTTCAGTACTTGCCAGCCATCAGCAGGCAGCCATTTTGGGCTCAGCAGCAAGATTGTCCCAAGACAGGCCGACTGCCCCTCCAGCACAAACATCTGGGCCCCCGCATGTTCCTGTTGCCGAGCCCACTCAGCTAGTGGGAGAGCCCACTCAGCTTGCCCTTCCACTGGGCCCTTCCTCAGGCCCTGTAGGCACATCGTCAGGGCCCCCAGCAGGCACAGCCCTGGCCAGTGCAGCAGCTCAGGCCATGACAGGGGCTCAGCCCACTCAGGCTTCGCTCTTACCCTCCTCTGCGGGTTTCTCCACTGGCATGCCTAGTCTCGCTCCAGTCAATGATCCTCCTGCTGCTGCAGCCAGTGCCACATCTGCACCTGGTTCTGAGGCTGCAGCTAGTGCAGGTCAGACTGCAGGCAGCCTGCCGATCAGCAGGCCTCAGGCAGATGCCGTCTTGCACCTGCCATCACAGCCATCAGGCTCACAGCATGCTGCTCACCCCCATGGTCCACCTACATGTATTCCTCCTGCTGCTGCTGCTGGTATTTCTACAGCTACAGCAGGTGGTGTACAGCCTGGTAGCAAGCCTAGTCAACCACAGCAGGCACCTCAAGCTCTTCCTGTAGGTGCTGGTGTAACAGAGCAGGGGCCTTCAGAAAACCAGGCGCCAACAGCAGAAGCTGATGTGGATACAGTGGAGGCCGCAGGCAGCCTTCCTGCACAGGCCTCATCAGGTCACAACACGCTGCTGGACTCTGTGCTGGGTCATGATGATGATGACAGCATCTGGATGCCGCCTGCCTGCATGCCTGACTCTGAGGGGCCAAGCCAAGAGGCAGAGCCAGCAGTGCTGCCGCCTTCAAAACAGCCAGATGTGCCTTTGCAGTCTGCCCTGCTGTCATCAGGTAAACCTGACGACTGCCCTTCCTTCAAGCTGCACCAAGCTTTGATGATAGCCTTTCAAGACTGTCCTTTGAGTGAGGGAAGATGACAGTCAAAGGCTGTCCTTTGAGTGAGGGTTTGGCCCTCAATCAAATAACATTATGAGGGAGCGCCATGGTGGTTGGTGTAAACTCAGTTGCTGTGACTGCTCATCAGGTTCAACGTGGCAGATTGCCTGCACTGGGTAGCAGCCTCAATACCTAACTTGATGGTGACATGTGACAGCAGCAACGCATACTGTCAGACACAAGTGTTCCTGGATGTCTCGCAGGCGATGCACAGGACCATGCGGGCACAACAGCCTCTGCTGCAGCTGCCAGGCAGCCTTCAGACAGCGACCAGACCCAGGATTCTCAGCCGGAAGCACAGGAGGAAGTCCAGCAAGCTGCTGCACCGGCACCTGAAGAGCCAGCAGCTGTGGCAAGCCCAGCAAGGCAGGGCAGGCGTGGTCGGGGCCCTGCCCCTGCTGATCAGGGCATGTACACTGGAGCCTTTGCGTTTCCAGATTCAGCCAGCTTGGGAATGTCTCAGCCTGAGCTTGACCTGCCGGCTCCCAAGGGCAGCAAGCTCCCAGCGGCTGCAGCCACACATGGCAAAGCTTCAGGCCAGACTGCAGCAGCAGTCAAGACAGGAGCCATCAGCAAGGCACCAGCAGAGTCTGCAGGTCTGCCTGAAAAAGCAGCAGCAGCAGGCAAGAAGGCTGTGCCTGGAAAGTCTCACGAGGGAAAGGCTGCTGCCCGTGTGGTGCCTTCGGCCTGGAAAGCCAAGAAGGCAGATCCAGTGGTGGATCAGCCAGTGGAGACCACCAAGACAGGTTGGTACTCCCGGCTGCAGCAGATTGCGTTCCCCACAAAGTCACCGTGTCCGACAGTTTGTCTGTATGGTCAATGCAATGGTCAATGATGATTGTTATGGGCATGTTGCCTTATCTGCTCAACTACATGAACTGCTGCATGAGGCAAGATGAGGGCAAGGTGCAAATTAAACGCACTTGTTGCAGCAATTTTCAAAAGACTGCCATTTGCCTGCAGAGCGCCTTCCTGCTGCTGCGTTCTCATCTTGACACCACAGTTGCTGAAAAAGAAAGGTTGGCATTACATGCATGTCAAGATTCAGCAGTTGCTGTGATGTGATTTAGCCTAAACAGAGCAACTTCTGTGTGTGTCAGGGACACCACCAGAGGAGGTGAAAGAAGCTGTTGTTGATGCCAAGAAGCCTTCAAGACAGCTTCCAAAGCCCATCATGGTGTGCCCTGATCATTCATTGACTGTCATCATTCACTCACTGTCATCATGTATTGACTGTCGTTATTGACTGTCGTCATGCAGTGATGGACCAGGACCATGCAGCATTGTGTCACAAGTACATACTTTTACATTCTTTACAAGCGAAAGGTTTGTGCATTGCACTGGGGTTTTTGGCTTTGGGGATGCATGGGCTCTTTGCAAAGCATCAGCAGAATGTGAAAGCCCTCCTGAACAGGCTGCTGCCGGCACTGGCGTTTTCATCTCACCACGCATAAGAAACCTGCTGTTACTGGGGGAACAACAGCTGGGTTGTGCAGCATCACACTGCAGATGTCACTGATGTGTATGCAAGCAAGCATGCTGTTGGTTCAGCCTCAGTCTGACAGGTTAAGTCACTGCCTAACGCTATCTCGCACCTGGGGCCATTGCCTTGCAAGCTCTGTGGCCTCCATTTTCTTACTGGGTTGTCAGACTGCTACCCCCTTGCAGCCATTTCACTGCAGCGTTGTGAAAGAAGCCACAGTCAGCATGTCTGTCTGCCAGCCACTGGAATGTGACAGGTCACATGAGCGCTGTGGTGTCTTGCAGCATGAGCCAGACAAGCTGTCCCCCTGGCGTGTGCGGGGAACCCCCCTGGGAGGGGGCGCTGCACCCTCTCAACTCCCTGACACAGAAGACGTCAATGCTGCAATGGCAGCTGCCGGGCAAATGGCAGCTTTCTTCCCAGCCACACAAGCTGAGCCTGACACCCATGCTGACACTGATGCTGTTGTCTCTGCCCCCCTGCCAACATCTGCTGTTCAAGCAAAAGCTGCTGATGGTCACAGTCGGCAGAACAGAGACAACCGCCAGGACAGCAAAGCACAGCAGAACAAGAAGAACGGCACCACGACAGCAGCTGCAAGCGCTGCAGCTGGATCAGAAGAAGAAGAACAGGCCACTGCGGCAAAAGCAGCGCAGGGCTTCAGAGCAGATGATCAGGCACAAATCAGGAGCATGCAGACGAAGAAAGGCTCAGATGCCGAGACGCATGCACCAGCTGCAGCAACAGCAGCACTCGCAGGAGCTGATGTACCTCAGCAGGGTTCGGATGGAACTGCAGCACAGCACACTGCTCAGGATCAAGAAGAGGAAGGTAGCTTGCAGCAGGAAGAAGAGGTGCAGGCTCCTATAGCAGCAGCACGCAGAGGCAGGGGCAAAGGGAAGGGCAGAGCTTCTGTCAGCGCCAGGGCCTCTGTGGATGATGACGAAGAAGAGGAGGCAGGCAAGAGGAAAGCCAAAAGGGGGCGAGGGTCTGCTGGCCCTGGAGCAAGAGGTGGCAGCAGGGGCAGGAGGGCTCCTGGTCAAGGGGCTGCTGCAAAGGCCCCTTTGCCTACAAGTGCAGCCGAGAGTGATGTGACTGATATGGACGTTGACACAGAGAAGCCAAAGGTAATTGGTTTCTCATGCACACAAAAAAGTATATTCTGTCTATTCTCTTCAGTATACGATTGTTTGTTTGGTCAACAAGCCATGCCAAACAGGTGTATGTTAGGAGTTGAGAGCACAGCGCAGTACAAGCCTCAAGGCTTTGGCATGCTGAACACCTCGTCTTCTGGCCTCTTCCAGAGGTTTACAGTTCAACAGTTGACACACTGGTCCACATCACAGCAGACGCTGATCTGGCAACATATTGATGACTTGCCTGCTGTTGTAGGCAGGGGCAGTGAAGAGCAAGAGGCAAAGGTCAGTAGGCAGGGAGGGCAGCCCAGCAGTTGAGGGCAGCAGGGTGAGCAAGCGCCAGAAGGCCAAAGCAGATGCCCAGGCAGCTGAGGCAGCACAGCTGCAAGAAGCAGAGGAGCAGGCTGCTGAAGAAGATGACCCTTTCAGCGGTGCAGCAACCCAGGTAGCATACCTTACAACCGTGCAGATATTGCTTAGCTTCAGGACTTTTGCTCCCTCTCAAGACAGCTTGCTCATGCCTGATTGCGTGCTCAATGCCTGATTGCATGCCCAATGCCTGACTGTGTGTTGAACGCTAGTTTGCCACAAATATTCTGCTGTTTTAACCCCAAAAAATAAAACAAGAGGACGCCAGTGGGCGTTCTGTACAGCGAAGCTTGAGGTGTCCAAGTTGGATCCAAGCTGAAAATGTGTTGTTTTGAGCTGTAACCATGGCTGTAAACACTGGGGTGAAGTCATGGCTGATTGTCGTTGGTGGTTTGTTTCTCTTGAGCTGTGTTTGTAGCAGGCTCTCCGTTGCAGCCCTGTGTGCTGCTGGCTTACATTGTGCTGTGCCTTTTGACTGAGGGCATCGCATGACGTAAAAGTTACTGGAGACATGCCAGAAGTTTCCGGAGACATGCCAAAAGTTACTGGAGACATGCCAAAAGGAGGCCTTCGTAATGTCTTGCAGGCAGCAGCCGGTGCTTTGGAAGACTTGCGACGCAGTGCAACTCCTGAGGATGAGCAAGCCGCCGAGGAGGCTGCAGTACCCATGCTGGTACCTACAAAAAGAGGCAAGCAAAGCAGAAGCGCACACCCAGCAGCTGCCTCAGCATCTTCAGAGGCAGCTGCAGTAGCAGCCGCAGCAGCACTTGCTGAAGGCCCTGCTGACACTGCACAAAAGCCTGGTGGGCAATCAACAATTTTGCCAGTCAGGACACGCAGACTCTCAGCCAAAGGCAGAGCAGCTGCATCCAGAACTGATTCTGCTGACTTGGGCAGTGCGCGGTCCAGTGGTGGCGATGCAGAGCTGGCAACGGCGAGTGGGCAGAGTAATGCCTCTGGTAGCAGCACAGCAGCAGTGACAGCAGGTGCTGGTATGCAATCACAACCAGAAGCTGCTTTTGGTGATGCTGAGGCACAGCAGGGCCGGGGGCAGTCTGGCAGCAAGGTTAGGGGCAAGAGCAGGCTGTCCAGAGCCTCATCTCCAGTAGAAGCCCCAGTCGTGGAGTCAGACCCTGATGCACCGCCAGTCAAGCGTAGAAGCAGTGTCAAAAGGTCTGCTGCTGGAGGCACTGCAGCAGGGCCTGATCATGTACGCAAGAGGAGGAGCGGCACTGCTTCCAGTGCTGCTCAAGCAGGGGCTGGAAAGGCTGATGTGTCTGCTCATGCACAGGCAGAGCCCAAAAGCGGCACAGATGACAAAGCAGCTGCCGACACAGGTGCAGGTGACGAGGGTACAAACGCGGGTGCAAAGGGCAGTGAGGCCAGACGCAAGTCTGCTCTTGACAACGGCCCTGCAGCAGCAGCTCCCGCAGCTTCTGAGACAGCTGCCGGCTCCAGCAGAAGGGGCTCCAGAGGTCGTGCCGCTTCTCAAGGAGTCAATGCTGTTGCAGCTGCTGAAGTAGCTGCTGCGCCAGCTGGCAGGGCAAAGCGCAGCAGGCCCAGCAGCGACGTCCTTCCAGATGGCAGTGTGTCTGCAGCAACTGCTGCTGATGATGTGGAGGAGGCTGGTCCTTCCTCCAGTAGGGTTGAGGAGGGTGCAGCAGGGGGTACAGGGCATGACCCTGCAAAGGGCCCAAGTGGGCCCAAGGCAAGTAAGGGGAAACGCAGGCGGCAAGACGTGGCAGAACCTCAGGAGGACGGTCCTGCCAGTCATGTCAAGGCAGCCAGGAAAGCCACAGACAACAAGTATGTCCTATCTCCAAGTACTCTTCTGCAGCAGCAGTGTCTGCCGTCTACAGCAAGTTTGTCCTATCTCCCAATGTTCCTCTGCAGCAGCAGTGTTTGCTGTCTTCAAAGCCAAGACCACATGACAGAAAGAGCAACACCTTTTACGCAACCCTTGACTGCTTGCACTCCATTGCACTTGCTTCTTCTGCATTTTAGGTGAAGGAACAACACTCTCTGCTGCAGCCTGTGCGCCACAGAGAGTCGGCTCACATGTTCTGCTGCACCGTTCTGCTGGTCTCGCTTACTCAACACTCTCCTGTCAGGATTTGTCAACTGCAAGAGCCCACATGAGCCTCACATGTCCTGAGCTGAGCCATTCAGAAGTGCAGGCTGACAATGCACAGGAGAGCGGTCTGATTTGCAATGCATGAGTCCATCAGCTAGCATGCAGACGTATGTCATTGTTACATTGCCACATGCAAAGTCGGCCGCCGCTGCTGTACAAGTCAGCAACAGCAGCTGGCGTGATGACACTCGCTATCATGAATTTCAAGTTTTCACTATTATGATTTAAATTCATTTCAAATCATAGTTTTCATGCATGCGGTGCAGGCAGGTGCGGGTTCTGTACAGCACCACGCTGGACAAGTCCAAGAAGGCCAGCATGACCAAAATCGTGAAGCGGCTGGGGGGGTCTGTGGAGGACAAGGAGGGGCCGGAGTTCACCCACTTTGTGACCCTGCAGCCCACATCGCCGGGCCAGACTGACCGCGGCTTCAAGAAGTCCATCAATGCCCTCATAGCTCTTGCCGCCGGTCAGCAGCTGTGTTGCTCTGCTCCTGCTGCTGTCAGCTGTGTTGCTTTGCTCCTGCTGCTGTCAGATGTGTTGCTTTGCTCCAGCTGCTGTCAGATGTGTGGGGTACTGCATCAGGACAATCTTCACATGTCTGCTGCTGTCATGATCGCTTGTGCTTCTGATGCAACAGGGGCTCACTGCCTTCTGCATGTCGTCCTGCTGCACAGCATGGTAGACAAAGCAAAACAACCTCAAATACATGGCAGAAAGGCTGGCAGGCTTGTCAGCAACCCATCTGCTTGCAATGCATTGAAACTGTGCTTCCGTTTCTGCTTCAGCAGGTGACCTGTAGTCAACACACATCCTCATCAAGGCAGCTGCTGCTACTGCACCAATTCTATGCCATTTGCAGCCTTGTGTGAGCAGCATCATGCTCAACACATACAACACAGGGTGACCACAATGATCATGGTCGTTGTTCTGTAAGGATTGAGAGGTACAAGTGCGGTGCAGGCCGACCCATTGTAAGCGACAGCTGGATAGATGCATGTGGCCGATCAGGCTCCTTTGTGGATCCTGTTGACCACCTGCTCATGGACACAGCAGCTCACAAGAAGTTTGCTTTTGACATGCGCACCTCGTATGAGCGGGCACAGCATCAGTTGCTGCTGACAGGGCTGTATGTCTTCTTCACGCCAGGTATACAACAGGTGCTGATGACCTGATTGCTGTGCCTCATGATGCATGTCAATCTGTGATGGTGCATGCATCAATGCGCATACATATTCATGGCTTGTGCCAAATCTAGGCCCTACAAGGAACGCTTGTCCACAAAATAAGTGCTGCAAAGCGAGCGCATCAAAAGAAGCTCAGGAAACAGCTGTCAAAGTCTCAAGAGCAGGCAATGTCAACTTCCAATGGTTTGTAGTGTAGCCACTCTGCACACAGTGATAGCTGCGTTGCTTTGGGCAGACTTCAATGAGGTCAACTTACTGAGATGAGTGTGGTACCACCCACACAGGCAACCTGCCTCCTGAAAGAATGATGGCTACCTCATTGTCACATCGCTGTGCTACAATGCAGGCATGCTTGCTGCGGAATCTGACAAAGGAACCAACATTCACAATTTGGTTGGCCATGCTGGTGGTATCGTGGAGACTCAGCTGCCTGAGAGTGTCTCTGGTAAAGATGGCAAATTTTCAACGCAGTGGCTGCTGATAGCGGACGAGAAGGACATCAAAAGGGAGCAAAAATGGAGCAAAGGCAAAGTTGCATCTAAAATGCCCTTCCATGGTCGGACAATGCTCATCGACAGCATCATGCAACAGACCCTGGACAGGAAGCATGGCGTGCTGTTCACGACCTGAAGCAGCCTTGTTCCAGGCTCAGAGTTTGCCTTGTAGGATACATGTTACGCACAGAACTGTAACGTCAGTTGAACTGTTGTGTTGAGTTGGGAAATTGTAATTTTTGGAGCCTTGAATGCATGTGGCACAGAGCCGGCATTGCTTGTATACACTAGGGAAAACCAATTTGGAGGAGCATTATATGACTTGCCTGTCAGTACTTGTTGATTCAGCATTCAGTGTAGTGTGTATAACAGACTTGCACAAACATGCAAATGTTCGATGTGCCTACAATACTCAATCATACAGAATAAGGATTACAAAACTTATCTGAGACTTTCACAACTCCCTGGCAGCATTGCGTGCAGCATCATTGATCCGCATAGGAGCATGGGAGGTCAGGTTCAACTTTTGTTGTACAAGTAATGCACTATTCATGGCTGAAACCGCAGAAATTTCCATGCAGGAAGCAGCATTTTCCCAAGCATTGCCATAAAACAGCCCATCTGCTAGCTTGAAGGGCGCAAATTGCTCAGGTGGTTGGAACTTTGGGTATGCATACCATGGGAATGTTCCAATAACTTCATGCTGAGTGAATATACTGCTCAATGCTTGCTGCTGCATTGCACTTGTAGAGAATATCTTGTACAGGATAGTCCTGTCAGGGAATTGCTTTGCTGGTGATATGACTGAAAAAGGGGTCCCAGCATGCTCGCTGACCATAATGGCACCTGTGCGCACACACAAATGTGTGAAATGCTGACTATGAAACTGCACGAAAGATGACATTGTGTCAAGCTCAAGTGCGCACATGTCTTGCATACATACTTCAAGGACTGCAATCCATTATGGGCCTGGGTCTACAGTTGCACTCAAGACAGACAGGGAGTCTGGCGCTGGCAATAATTACCAGCACCCTTGCTGCTCAAGGCTAGTAGACAGCCATGACAACATGACTTCCCATGCTGCACTGGTTTATCTGAGCAATGGCAGGTGTGCACATGCTAGTTGACCCAAAACTCAAAAGCAAACACACCACCAATGTGGCCCAATTGACAAACAGATGTCAAATGCTCACCTCATGCCTGGTGCAGCATGCCATAGATCTGGAAGCTTGCTGGTTGTAAGCAGACAATACAACTTTCACATCAAGCATGCATACACTGCATTTGAGCAAAGACTCACCTTTTGGGCGTGCCTTGAGGCCAAAGTAGGAGCCATTGAGGTGACCTCTCACAAAGGTGCTGACAGTAGACTGGAACTTGCGTGCAGGTATGTGCGGCAACTCCACTCCCTCAAATTCAATGCTGCTGAACTCCAGCGGTGTTGCTATGACGACAGCAGCAAAGGGCCCGTGCACCTGTGCAATCACAATAATTTAGAACCAGGCACTTATCATGTGTGTCTGGTGAGGTCACCTGTCTTGTGAGGCGCACAGGAAGCATAATTGCCAGTGAGGCTGGCTGTGCTGCTGAGCAATGGCTGAGTGTTCCTTGTGCAAGAAGCGGCACAGCAGTCTCGGCACTTGCAGTCTCCAGTTATATGTTGCAAGCTGACATGTGAAGTACGCATGAATGAGGCAGCCTATAACAGGAAGTAGCATATCCTCCCAATCCTGAGTAAAGGCAATCAAACTAGGTGAAACATTGCATGCTGAAGGTCGAAACAAAACACAATGTATGACAGCATATAACAGTGCAACATGCAGAGATCACCAATCAACGTCAGCAAAGGTGGCACAACAAAGAGCTTCATGGACAATGGCATAGCAGGGTTGTAGCAGACAGCAAGTATGTGGACTTATGCAATATACAGACCCTACATGACTTGAGTCCTGTGTCTCTATCTGGAAGGTGCCATCAGAGGACTTGACAACTTTGGTGACGTTGGTCTTATGCAGATCCGGGTGCGCATGTTCAAGAAGCAGCTGAGGTACTTGCACATTCCCTCCATCAACCTTGAACAGATCTGGATTCACTGTTGGTAGCATTGAAACCATCCCTGCATCAGCAGAAGCCTTGCTGAGGAGCGAAAGGAGCAACATGCCAAGCTGCAACCTCAACAACCTGTAGATTGGCTGAGGGCATCAGGTATACAAAGCAGAAGGCAGTGTTTATGTTTATGTTTGCAATGAACTGTGCACCATCAACGGCTTCAGCAAAAGGCGCAGAAAGGCAGCAACTCAGCCAAAGCTGCATTCACAACACGTGCTGAGGGGTCTGTGAATATGCACGTTGCAATACAGAGACATACAATGCAGGATCGGCAAGCCCAAGCAATGCTCAGTGCTTCAATACATGCTTCAGCGCCATCCTAGCAACAAGAGAGATGCAGGAATAGCACGGCACCAGCCTGAGAACAGTTTGGGGCCGTGTGTTTGGATCCTGTCAGTCTGAATCAAGCAGCTGCCCTGAGCTGTCAGACATCTGATAAGTCTGGGACAAAATGACAACAGGGCATATCACCAAAGCAATCATCGACAGGTGACAGGAGATCAGGCAAGCCCTTGCATCTGTCATGCAGGCTTAGGAATCTTCAATGGTGCTGACAGCATAGCTAACTAGCGATCTACCTGTGAAAGACAGGGAAGTTCCATCACGGTACGTGTTGACAGACAGAGACGTACATACCAGCAAAGGCATTCAGGCCGCTGTCCTGGTTGTAGTTCACCTTGTTCACAGCTGCCACAAATTCTGTGGCAAACCTCCTGGATGCAGTGCTGCTGCCCAGGGATTTCTGCATCCATTACAAAGTTGTGTTTACAAAGCTGTGTTTATGACACCACTGGTCAGCAGAGGATTGCTGTCACACAGATCTGTGGCCTGCGCTCAGACAAAAGGACAGGCTGATGCATACAGGGACCTCTCCTGTCAGGCTCAGGTGGTCATCTTTCCATGTTTTCCTTGCCCAATCCAGCAGGGGAGAATTGATGATGGGCAGATCACGCCTCCACTGTGCATTATGTCTCTGCTGGATTGGTTGATCTATTGAGACATTGCTGCTAGGAAGATAAGTTTTGGTGCCAAGTGTGATCTGATGCTTTAGGTATGCAATTTCAGAAAGAGCGGCACGTGAACTGGTTCTGGGCCCTGATGTACAGAAGGTCTCCGGAAACAAAGGCGTGTCTATCATGCTTGCTGACAATGGGTTGAGGAACTGGCAGCATGGTCACCTTTAGGTAAGTGTGCATGCTCTGCTGAGTCAGATCATAAAGCCCCAGCTCCTTCAGGAAAGCTTCTGGGGTGTCAAAGCTTCTTTCCTGGCTTTGCAGATCATACAGCCTCAGGAACTTCTGCAGCATCTGCTTTGGAGCCTGGAATGTAAAGTATGTGAGCCAGTAGCGCTGCACCATACGCCACAAAGTGATGATGGTCCATTCGCTCTGGCGAAAGACAAATTTTGAGCCGTCATAGATGCTGAACAAGTCTTCTGAAGAGCCCTCTGGAGGAACTCGTTTTAGTGCAAGCTTGTCAGCAGCATCTCTGCACACATACAAGGCTGCATGTGCAAGAGCAAGAATTCATGCGTGCTTGGCAGGAAGGCAGGCGGAACATGACATCCTAATGAGCATACCTTGCAATTTATCAATCGTTGTTGATGTTCTGCTGCAGAACTCACCTGACATAGTAGTTCTTGCTAAACACAATGGAGGCACCCGCTTCATAAGCCATGGAGCATGTGCAGAAAGACACTGATTGCTCAGTGCTTTGAGAGCATACATGGCCTTCATAGGAAAATGTTTGCACCCTGCCCCCAATGTCTTTGCCTTCGAATCTGCATGCATCAATAGTGTGAGCACGCATACTTGATACCCGCGTGACATCACGCCACAGGCTGTAACGCTTACACATGTAGTTTCACTGTACTGTTCAATAGCTGCCGCAAGTTGTACGCGGTGAAAGCACCGCCGATGCCAGCCCCAATGATCGCAACCTTGGGCTGAACCTCAGCATGCTGTCTCTCCGCTCGCCCGGCATTTACATCTGACTGTTGAAATGCACTTTGAGCTTGCACGAGAAGAGTGGCCATAACCAGAATCACGACCAGAGTTGATCTTAGCAAGCTTCGCGCTGGTGGCGAGGCCATAACGCACGCTATGCAGCTTCAATGCCCGCACGGACTTGGTCTACCAAGCTGGCTTTGCTCCAGTCTATTAGAGTATTTTCAGTCGTGAGCATGCGGGATCCCCTATCAATAGCTTCGCGAAGTTCAACGACGTGCGCTGGTGAAACAGATCAAGATCAACGGAGGACACATCACAGGTCA